>FWPU01010103.1_pt1 | contig 14294 bp, 9 predicted proteins | sample 2228361 | NCBI WGS metagenome assembly FWPU01 (sample SAMEA103939777, study PRJEB20133) | metagenome
CTGACGGGCAGCCCGAAGCGCACCGAAGGCCGTACCACGCTCGCCGAATAACCGGACTCGCTCTACGGTAGGGTTGGCAACGTCGAACACCCGCAGCTCGCGCGACAACTGCGCGTGAACGAACAACCGCTCTCCGCGTGAGTCGAGCACCAACCCATCAGGGCCGAGCCCCGCGTAGGTGATGCCGCCCTCGAGCCGGCCCGCGTACGCATCGAAGACCTCGACGGAGCCCGAGCCGAACGCCGCCACGAAGGCCCAGTCGCCCAGGGGCGTGAACGCCACCGCCATTGGAAGCGCACGGTCATCCAGGTCGCGCCGGGCGGCGAGATCCTCCGCTCCCGCGACAAGATCGAGCTGCGCGATCATCGCGCGTACCGTGTTCTCGAAGGACAATGGTCTTCCGTCGCGGAACAGGCCGCGCAACACGTTGTCCTTCTTGGCCGGCACCCAGGCACGCACTCCGTCGGGTGAGATCGCCGCAGCCCCCACGTAGTTGGGCAGCCCGCGACCGTTCGACTCCGTGTCGGGCCCGGTGTCGACCGCGAGAAGGTACGTGCGCTCCACCCGCATCGTCGACGCATCGACCTCGACGAGCCGACCTCCATCGTCGGGCGACAGAAACCGCGAGACGAAGACCCGCTGGGAATCGGCAGTGATCGCCAATCCGCGCGGGTGCGGCCCCACCGGTACCGAGCCGACGACGATGTGGGTGGGCCGATCGATGCGGACGAGCTCGCCGGTGCCCTCGAGCGTGACGAACGCGTCGCGGCCCGCAGGGCTGATGACGACGGAGAAGGGCCGCGATCCCGGCGACAGGGAAATGCGGTCGACGACGCGTGTCGTATCGACCACGGCGATGCTCGCGTCTTCCTGGTTCGCCACCCAGATGGTGCCGTCAGGGGCCACGGCCAACGTGCGCGGCGAGGCTCCGACCTCAAGCTCGAGCGCCTTTTCCAATGACGCCGCGTGGAACGCCGAGACGGATGCGGCGTCCGGGTTGACGTTCCACACCAACCCGCGCGTCGCGTCGAACGCGACGGTCGACGCCACCGCGGGAGCGCGCGGCGTCAATTGCCGGTGAACCGTCTGCCTCGCTGAACAGGTCGCACGCTCGGAACCGTCGATCGCCGTTACCAGCACCGGGTAGTGGCCAGCAGCGGCATACGCATGCGTCGCCGAAGCCGTCGACGAGGCCGGCGTCGGCGCAGTCCCATCTCCGAAGTCGAAAGAGAGTTGCACCCCGGGTCGATTCACCGTCGCCACCACCGTCGCGGGCTGGCCGTGGAGGACCGGCTCGGTACGCACGGAACAGGCGAGCTCTTGCTGCGGCGGGGCGGTGGTGAAGGTGGCGGAGAACGGGCGGGCAAGACCGTTGCCGGCGAGATCGCGAAGGCCCCCAGCGGGCAGGAAGACCTCGTACGTCGTTCCCGGCGCGAGCGGCGCGTCCGGGGCGAAATTCACGATGTTGCCTGCGACGCTGTACCGGCCGGTCACTGGCGCTCCGCCTCGTGGTCGGACCACGAACGAAGCCGGCACGGCCGACGCCTGATCGATCGCGTCGGTGAACGTCAACCCCACGCGGCTGGTGACGGGAACCCCTGATTCGCCATCTGAGGGGCTGACGAAATTGACCTCGGGGGCCGTGGTGTCCGGGGCCGACTGGTGGGGCACCAGCGCACTGCCCTCGCCATGGTCATCGCCGATGAGGACCAGGTTCCCGAGCACGGTCGCGAAGTCCTCGTCGCGCTGAGGAAGGGCCGAGGTGCCCGCCCCCGCGATGGCCGGGGTCGAGCCGCGGACGTCGAGTTTCGCGTATGTCGACGAGAAGCCGGCGTGCACGAACCCGTCCTGGAAGGTGCCATATCCGCCCTTACCTCCGGCGACGGGTGAGGTGCCCGCGGCCCGGATCACCGCCGGGTTGCTCACGTCGTGCACGTATAGCCGGCCGTCGCCGCCGACCCCGTAGATGCGTCCGCCATTGAAGAGCCCTGAGTAGACGTTGGGCGCTCCAGTGACGAGCGCACGCCGGAGGGTGGGCCGGTCGGGGCGCCGGATGTCGAGCGTCGCATAACCCGGCTGATCCATGCTGGTCGCGACGAGCAGGTTTCCGACCGCGTACAGCGGTCCCACACGGAATCCGCCGGACTCAGACGGCGGCACCAGCGAGGCGATGGTCGGAGCACTCGGTGTGCTGGCGTCGATTACGAAGATTCCGAGTGCTCCACAGCCGACGTACACCCACGGAGCCTGATACGAGAGCCACCACGCACCAGTGACGTAGTCGGAGTCCGTCACTCCCGGCAGTTTCACGTAGCTGAGCAGTCGCGGCGCACGCACGTCCGCGAAGTCCCAGAACTGTACGCCCTCGATCGCGAGCAGCGCGACCGTGTCGCCGCTGAACGCGAGCACATGCGCTTCACGCAGCTCGGGAACGTCTTTCGCGAATGCGAGCTGCGGGTCACGGGGGTCGCCGATATCCCAGAACGAGATCCCACCACCGGGGCGGCCGCCGTCCACGGCGTACACCACGACCAAGACGCCGCGGTGCATGGCGAACGCGCTGTGGCCGCGGGCTTCACCGGCTTGGGTCGTGCTGCGAATCAGTGACAGAGGCTTGAAGAGCTCGGCCGCCGGATAGGCGAGGTTCGGCAAACCGAGTCCGCGCCGCGCAAAGCCGGCTCCTTGAGGCCCGCTCTCCCGTGGAGCACAAGCCAACCAGGTCGCGAAGGCCGCCGAGATCCACCACCGCATGAGGACATCCTGCCAGGCGGAAGGTCGGAAATCAGCGGCAGGTTGGGATTTGTGGTTTCATTTCGCCCGTGCATCGCATTGGGCCATGCGCGCTCGCACTTCTAACCTTGGTCCTGTGCGCGTGCGGCAGGACTGAGCCTCTTCGTCCCGGCGCGGCTTCGCCTCTTCCCGACGACGTACCCGGCGATTCTGGAACGCTCGTCCGCGACGCGGGCGGCGCCGCCATCGATGGGGGGCGCGATGCGGGCGTGGTGGAAGACGGTGGGGTCGACGCCGGAACCGACGCGGGCGTGGACGGAGGGGCAGATGCCGGCCGCGACGCTGGCACCGGCTGCTTGTGGGAGGACCGCTTCGACGTCTTTCGCTCCTCGGAGTATCATCTGGACACGAGCTGCGGCCAGTGGGGAGCGGGCGATTTCGTGCTCACCAGTAGATCCCCGCAGTGCCGCACGCGCCTGTACTACGTTGGCCGCACATTCGACCTCGAGCGGTTCCAGGTCGAGCTCGAAGCGTACGCGGGAATGCCCAGCGGAGGCGACGGCATCACCATCGCGTTCGTGCAGACGCCCACCTACCCCCGCCTCGGCACCATATGCCCCTCCAATTGCGGTGGCCATCTCGACTTCGACGGGGCGACGGGATTCGCGGTCGAGCTCGATACCTGGCCCAACCCGGAATGGGATCCGCTGGCCACATCGCACGTGGCACTGATCCAGGACACGACGACGCGGCACCTGGCGTACACGCCGCTGACAATCGCGGACGGAGCCTGGCACCGCGTGGTGGCTCGCTTCGACCGCGGGCGATTCACTGTGTGGGTCGATGGCTACCGGGTGCTCGACACGCATCCCGCGACTGCCCCTGCGCGTCATCCCTGGTACGTGGGAGTCACGGCGGCGACGGGGTCGGCGGTGAACGAGCACCGCATCGACAATCTCTGCATCCGTGCCTTACCGTGAGCGGAGGCCATCGAATGCGACACGCGATGCTGCTCAGCCGGACCGGTGCGTAGCCGGCAGAGGCACGCGAGCCCGCCGGCCGGACCGACGAGCGCACCGACCCGCTATGCGGGTTCTCCTGGGGGAGGATTCTGCTCCTGCGCCGCTGCTTGCTCCGCTGCGCGAAATGTGAATTGTTCGCCGCCGTCCCATGTACAGCGCGCAGGCTCGGACGCCCGACCATCCGTTCCTCCCCGGAATCGACGGCTTCACCTTCGAAGATCTCCACCGCCCCGCGGGCCTGAAGCGCCTCTGCGAGCGCTTCTACGCCGAGCTCCAAGAGGCGGATCCCTCGCTTTACCAGGCGTTCGACGCGTATTGCCGCAACGAGGGCAAGGGCCTCACTCCGCCCGCCGAGTCGGAGCTGCTCATCCGCATGGCGGCTCACCTCTCGCGCTTCGTCGCCCGATTGTTCCGCATCGAGGCAGAGGCCCAGGCCCTCGCCAGAAAACTCACCGCCGAGCTCGAGCTGTTCGAGGTCAAGCGCGAGTTCATCACCCGCCGCGTCTTCAAGAAGGGCGCCGCCGACCGGCCGACCGCCGACGAGTTCCCCTCGCTCGACGCGCGCATGCGGCTCCTCTTCCGGCTCGCCTTCCCGGGCGAAGGCCCCGACGACGAGTGCGCCACCGCCCAGGCCATTCTCACGTTGATGCGCCTCGAGCGCGCCTTCGCCCAAAAGGCCGACGAGGCCGCCCGGAAGTCGTGGGCCGAGCTGAAAGCCGCGCTGCTCGGTACGCCCGAGGGCAAGGACGCCTTCGGCTCGAGCCTTCTGCCGCACGGCTCCGACGCCGATGAGCTGAAGGCCATCCGCAACCTCTTGCAGCTCGCCGATCGGTGGACCTTCGCCCGCGCGCTCCACCCGGAAGGCAAGAAACAGATCGCTCGCTGGAGCACGCACCAACTGCCGAAGCCGCTCGACTACCAGCACCTGGTCGAGCTGAAGCGCCCCGAGCCCGACCGGCCCGAGGTGATGGAGGGCCCCGACGAGCACCGGCGCCGGCGCGACGGCTTCCAGCTCACCGACCGCCGCATGGACGTGCGGCAGGTGATGAACGAGGTCGACTACTGCGTCATCTGCCACGAGCGCGAGAAGGACTCGTGCTCGAAGGGATTCTTTGCCAAGGACCCGGCCACCGAGGGCAACACGTTCAAGAAGAACCCGCTCGGCATTCCGCTCACCGGCTGCCCGCTCGACGAGCGCATCAGCGAAGCGCACCTGCTCAAGTCGAAGGGCGACTCGCTCGCCGCGCTGGCCATGGTGATGCTGGACAACCCGATGTGCCCGGGCACCGGCCACCGCATCTGCAACGACTGCATGAAGTCGTGCATCTTCCAGAAGCAGGAACCGGTGAACATTCCGCAGATCGAGACCTCGATCCTCACCGACGTTTTGGGTCTGCCCTACGGCGTCGAGATCTTCGGTCTGCTCACCCGCTGGAACCCGCTGAACCAAAGGCGCCCGTACGCGCTGCCCTACAACGGCAAGAACGTGCTCGTCGTCGGGCTCGGCCCCGCCGGCTACACGCTGGCCCACTACCTTCTCAACGAGGGCTTCGGCGTGGTGGGCATCGACGGCCTCAAGATCGAGCCCTTCCCCGACGAGCTCACCGGCAAGAACGGCGTGCCGATGCGGGCAGTGCGCGACTTTTCCGAGCTGGCCCAGTCGCTCGACCGGCGCATCCTCGCGGGGTTCGGCGGCGTGTCCGAGTACGGCATCACCGTCCGCTGGGACAAGAACTTCCTCACGCTCATCCACCTCACGCTCGCCCGCCGTCAGCTCTTCCGCATCTACGGCGGAGTCCGCTTCGGCGGCACCCTCACCGTCGAGGACGCCTGGGCGCTGGGCTTCGACCACATCGCCATCGCCGCCGGAGCCGGCAAGCCGACCATCATCGGCATGAAGAACAACCTGCTCCGGGGCATTCGCCAGGCGTCCGACTTCCTCATGGCGCTGCAGCTCACCGGCGCCTTCAAGCGCGACTCGCTCGCGAACCTCCAGGTGCAGCTCCCGGCCATCGTCATCGGCGGCGGGCTCACCGCGATCGACACCGCCACCGAGCTTCTGGCCTACTACCCGGTGCAGGTCGAGAAGGTGCTCGAGCGCTACGAGCGGCTCGAGGCCGAGGGAAGGGCGAGTCAGCTCCGCGAGCGCATGGACGCGGAGGACGCGGCCATCTTCGAGCGCTTTCTCGAGCACGGCCGCGCCGTCCGCGCCGAACGAGAGCGGGCCGCCGCCGCCAACGAGGCTCCGGACTTCGCCCGGCTGGTGCAGCAGTGGGGCGGCGTGTTCATCTGCTACCGCCGCTCGCTGGTGGAATCGCCCGCCTACCGCCTCAACCACGAGGAGGTCATCAAGGCGCTCGAGGAGGGCATCCGCTTCATCGAGCGCATGAGCCCGGTCGAGGCCGTGCCGGACGAATACGGCGCGGTGAAGGCGCTCAGGCTCGAGCGCATGGCGATGAAGGACGGCAAGCTCGAGAGCACGGGCGAAATCTTCGAGCTGCCCGCCCGCACCGTCTGCGTCGCCGCCGGCACCTCGCCCAACGTCACCTACGAGCGCGAGCACCCGGGCACCTTCCAGCTCGACGACGACGGCGCCTTCTTCCGCTCGTTCGAGCGCGTCGAGGAGAACGGCCGCTCGGAGCTGCGCCCGGTCGAGGGCCACGAGGACCTGGGCCGCAAGGTCGGCTTCTTCACCTCGTATTGCAAGAACGGTCGCTACGTCACCTTCTACGGCGACAACCACCCGACCTACGCGGGCAACGTCGTGAAGGCCATGGCCTCGGCCAAGGACGGCTACCCCGAGGTGGTGCGGCTCTTCGCCTCCGAGCTTTCGCGCATCGACTTCTCCGACGAGAAGGCGCAGCGGGTCCGCGACGCGAAGCTCGAGCAGCTCTTCGCCCGGCTCGACGACGCGCTCACCGCACACGTGGTCGCCGTCAACCGGCTCACCCCCACCATCGTCGAGGTGGTGGCGCGCGCTCCGTTCGCCGCCCAGCGCTTCCACCCGGGCCAGTTCTACCGGCTTCAGAACTACGAGTCGCGCGCCGAGGTGGTGGACGGCACGCGCCTCACCATGGAGGGCCTGGCCCTCACCGGCGCCTGGGTCGACAAGAGCCGCGGGCTCTTGTCGGTCATCGTGCTGGAAATGGGCTCGAGCTCGCGGCTGTGCGCGTCGCTGAAGGCAGGCGAGCCCATCGTGCTGATGGGCCCGACGGGCGCTCCGACCGAGATTCCCCCGGGCGAGACGGTGCTGCTCGCGGGCGGCGGCCTGGGCAACGCGGTGCTCTTCTCCATCGGTCAGGCCCTGCGCGCAGTCGGCAGCAAGGTGCTCTACTTCGCCGGCTACAAGCAGCGGGCCGACTGCTACAAGATGGACGAGCTCGAGCGCGCCGCCGACCAGGTGGTCTGGTCGGTGGACCAGGGCGAGCTCATCGAGCCCCGCCGCCCGAATGACGCCACCTTCCGCGGCAACGTGGTGCAGGCGATGGTGGCGTTCGCCGAGGGCAAGCTCGAGGTGAAGCCGGTGGCGAAGCTGTCCGAGGTCGACCGCATCATCGCCATCGGCTCGGACCGCATGATGCGCGCGGTGAAAGAGGCCCGACACACCGTGCTGAAGCCCTTCCTCAAACCGCAGCATGCGGCCATCGGCTCCATCAACTCGCCGATGCAGTGCATGATGAAGGAGATCTGCGCGCAGTGCCTGCAGAAGCACGTCGACCCGGCCACCGGCAAGGAGACGGTCGTCTTCTCGTGCTTCAACCAGGACCAGATGCTCGACCGCGTCGACTTCGTCAACCTGAACGCGCGGCTCAAGGCCAACAGCGTGCTCGAGAAGCTCTCGAATGCCTGGCTCGACCATCTGCTGGCGAAGCGGCCGGATCTGAAGCGGGTGTAGCCGGGCCTGCCACGAGCGCGCAGGGCGGTGCCGAGGCGATTTTTTCTGCCGGCGCGAGGCTGCCGTATGCTTCGCCACACGCTCGGGAGGTCCGTATGCGCCGGCTGCGTCTTCTCTGCTGCGGAGCCACGTTCGCCGTGCTCGCCCTGTCGGGCCACGTCGGGTGTAACTGCGGCAGCACCCCGCCGGCCTGCGTCGGCGACTGCGTCTGCACCGGCTCGACCTGCGAGTGCCAGGCCGGAGGCACCTGCACCTTCGGCGGCGGCGTCGACGGCGGCGCCGACCCCGGCGGGCTGCCCAGCAACGTCACGTTCGATTGCGAGCAGAAGAACACCTGCAACGTGAGCTGCGGCACCGGGTGCACCTCGCACTGCGCCAACGACACCACCTGCGTCGGCACCTGCGGGAGCAACTGCACCACCTCGTGCGCGGCCCGCTCGACGTGCACGCAGACGCTCGGCGAGGGCTCGACCGCCCAGTGCACCGGCACCTCGAGCTGCACCGTCACCACCGGTGCCGGCTCGGAGGTGACGTGCGCCGGGGGCAGCACCTGCAACGTCACGCTCGAGCCCGGCTCGACGCTCGAGTGCCAGGGCACCAGCACCTGCACGGTGAGCTGCCCCGACGGCGGCTGCACCGTCCACTGCGCCGGCGACTCGAAGTGCAGCTGCCAGCCGAGCTGCACGCTGAACTGCAACGTCGCCGACGCGGGCGCCGGCCCCGGCGGCGTCCGCACCCCGAAGAGGTGCGACGGCGGGCTGACCTGCGTCCGAAACGACCAGTGCCCGTGAGCCCGCCTCACGGGCGTGCGAGCCGCCTCAAGGGCGGCCAGGCGGTCTGCCCCACGGCATGCGAGCCGGCTGCCATTCGCGCGGTCTGCGCTCGAGCGGAGCCCGCCCGACCGGCTCGAGAGCCCCACGAGGACGAGCGCCCCTCCCGAGCCGCCCTCGCTCGTCGTCTTCCACCAGGGCCAGGCCGGCAGTCGTCGTCGAGGTCGACGAGGAGGCGCTGCTCGAGTGCGCCGTCACTGCCGGCGTGGCGCTGCGCCTGACGGCCCGCATCGGCGACTTCGTCCCCCCGCGGGGGCCGCTGTTCGAGGCGTGGGGCGACCCCTCGGGGCTCGACACCCGGCGGATGGCGCGCGCGGTCAGCGTGCACCGGGAGCGCAGCTTCCGGCAGGAGCCGGCCTTCGGCTTCCGGAAGCTCGTCGACATCGCCGAGCGGGCGCTCTCGCCGGCGATGAAACGACCCGACCACCGCGATGCAGGCCATCGAGCAGCGGTACGCGCTCGGCGACGAGCGGACCTGGGCGAGGCGCCCCACCGCCCGGGAGCACGGCCCGTAGCCCCGGCCCGGTCAGTCGCCGAACGCCACCAGCCGCACGTCGTCCGGGCCGGCCCGGTCGGTGCGCAAGAGCGCGCCCGGCACGTTCCGCGCCAGCACCCGCTTCGCCGCGCGCACGTCGGCCTCGCTGCCGCCGCCCGCGGCCTTCGACGAGACGACGGCCAGCTCCCACACCAGCGCGGCGCGGTCGGTCCAGTCGCGGAAGGCGTGCTCGGCGTTGGGGTCGGCCGCAAGCTGCCCCAGCGCCTGCTTCAGCTCGTCGAGCATCGACGACAGGCGCCCCTGCAGCTCGCCCGCAGCGCCCGCAACGAGCGTCTGCACTTCGGCGAAGAACGCTTCGTGCGCGCCCTCCTTGCGCATGGCCCGGAACGCGTCGAGCGTCAGCACGTTGGTGGTGCCCTCCCAGATGGTGAGCACCTGGGCGTCGCGCAAGAGGCGCGCCATCGGCCAGTCCTCGATGTAGCCGTTGCCGCCGAGCGCCTCGACGCCCTCGGACGCGGCCCACACCGACTTCTTGGCCAAATAGTACTTGAGCAGCGGCGTGATGAGCCGCAGGGCCTTCTTCTCGTGCTCTCTGGCCTCGCCCGCATCGAGCCGGTCGAGGAGCTCGATGCCGCGGAACACCCAATGGAGCGCGGCCCGCTGCTCACAGGCCATGTCGAAAAGCGTCTCGGCCATGAGCGGATGCTCGATGACGCGACGGCCGAAGGCGATGCGCGACTCGGCCCACCCAAGCGCCTCCACCAGCGACCGGCGCATGCAGCTCACCGAGGCCACCGCGTTGTACAGCCGCGACAGGTTCAGCATGTCGGCCATCTGGTGGAAGCCCTGGCCGGGGCCTCCGAGCAGGTACGCCTCTGCGCCCTCGAGCGTCACCTCGCCGGTCGGCATCGAGCGCACGCCCAGCTTGTCCTTGAGGCGCTCGATTCGGTAGCGGTTGCGGCGGCCGTCCTCGAGCGTGCGCGGAAGCAGGTACAACCCGAGCCCCTTGGTGCCGGCCGGAGCGCCCTCGGGTCGGGCCAGCGTCATGATGACGTCGGCGTCGACGTTCGAGCAGAACCACTTGTCACCGAAGAGCTGCACCACCGGGCCATTGCCCTTCGCCACCGTGCGCGCCTGGCCGACGTCGCTGCCGCCCTCCCGCTCGGTGAGGAACATCGCGCCGGTGTAGAGCTTGGACAAATCTCGCGCGGCCAGATGCGGCACGAATCGGCGCTTGAGCTCGTCCGAGCCGTACTTCTGGATGAGCCTGGCCGCTCCGTCGGTCATGCAGATGGGGCAGAACTGGCCCGACTCGGCTTGCCCGAAGACGTAGCCCAGCGCGAACGTGAGCGCCTTCGGGCGATTCCCGCGCTCCGCGGCCAGCTCGGGGTCGTACGTAGCGGCGACGATGCCCAGCCCGTAGCCGACCTCGGCCATCTGGCGGTACGCCGGGTGGTACTCGATCTCGTCGATGCGGCGGCCCTCGCGGTCGTGGGTGCGAAGCCTGGGCCCCTGGTGGTCGGCGATGTCGGCCCATCGCGCCACGTCGGTGGCGCATCGCTCGCCCATCTTCGACAGGCGCACCTCGGCCTTGCCGTAGGCCGGCCCCAGCCGCTGCTTCATGATGCGCACCAGGGCCTTCTCGGACGAATACCAGTTCTGGCTCACTTGCGGCCTCCCCACACCTGGGTCAACAGCGCTTCCCAGTTCTTCGTCAGCTCCGACTCGCGCGCGAGCACCGCGTCGACGTTCGCCGAGCCGTACTTCTGGCGCTCGTCCGCGAGCGACTGCAGATCCGCCTGCTGCTTCTTCATCTCGGCGATCGACTTCTCGACTGCCTCCCGCTGCTCGGGCGGCAGAGCCGCCTTGGTGGCCTCGATCTGCCGCACCAGGCCGTCGAGGTTCATGCTCTTGCCGAGCGAGCGTTTGGCAATGACGTCGCCGACCAGCGCCTCGAGAAAGCCGACCTCCCGCTCGGTGAGCCCGGTCGCCTCCCGCGCCGCCTCCTCGGCTCTACCGCGCCGTCTGGCGGCGTCGACCACTTCGTTCACCGCGGCCATGCCGGCATCGGCCTTGCCCTCGAGCCGCTCGAGGTCCTCCAGCGTCCCTGCCCAGACCTCGAGCATCTTCTTCTGGTACGCGATGAAGGCGTCGATCTTCTCGGGCGTGACGACGAAGCCCGCGTCGGCCTCCCCCGCCCAATGGTGGTGCGCGGCCGGCGGAGCGGCACCCGGCGCACCCGGCGCAGGCTGCTCCTTCTTGCATCCGGCGAAGGCGATGGCGATTCCGCCGATGAGCACGAAGCGGCGCATGAAGTCTCCTCGTGAGGCGGCGCAGCATAACGGATGCGAGCGTTCGGGCCGACGTCGGCCCAAAGCCGCCTGCCTCTGGCCCTCGCAAAACGCCTTTGACGATTGGCGTTCCGGTCGTGTACGAGGGTTGCCTCTCAGGAGACGGCCTTGAAGGTCTTTCTCGTCCGCCACGGCGACGCCGACGCCGACATCCCCGAAGGGTTGGGAGACGAAGCGCGAGCGCTCACCGCGAAGGCTCGCCTCCTGATGATCCAGCATTTCGCCAACCTCGCACCGCGCCTTCAGGGCGTCGACCTGGTGTTGACGAGCCCGCTCGTGCGCTGCGTGCAGACGGCGCAGATTCTCTCCATCGCCATTCAGCACGAGGGGCCGCTCAGGGCGCACCGAAGCCTGCTGCCGGACATGCCCGTGGGCGCCATCGAGACCGTGTTGGCCGAGCACGAGGGTGAGAACATCGTGCTGGTCGGCCACCAGCCGTCGATGGGGGCCATGGCCGCCTACCTGCTCGGGATGCAATCGTTCCCCAAGCCGGTGAACCCGGGCACGGCCATCGGCCTCGAGCGGGCGGAGAAGGGCGGGCCGGCCAGGCTCTTCTTGTACGGGGCTCCGGGCCAGCCCATCCTCGAATCCATCTAGGGCCGTCCCGTGGACGAGTCGACCTACAACGCGCTGGTCGCCGGCGTCTTCAAGAAGATCCTCTCCGCGATCGACCGGGCCGATCCCGACAAGCTCGACGCGGACTCCACCGGCGACATGGTGACCATCACCGCCGTGGCCAGCGGCGAGAAGGTGGTGGTGAACACCCAGCGCGCGGTGCGGCAGATCTGGGTGGCGGGCAAGGGCGTGGGAGTGCACTTCAGCTACGAGCCCTCGACGCAGAAATGGCTCGACGACAAGGGCAAGGGGCTCGAGCTGCTCCGCTGGGTCGACGAGTGCGTCCAGGCGGCCTCGGGCGAGTCGCTCGGGCTCTCGTAGGTTCTGAGCCACGCACCGCCCCCCTTCGGGGCCACTCGGTGACGATGGAGACTCACTCTCTCCCTGACCCCGCAAGAGCCGTGAAGGCGCGCGCGAGCAGCCGAGTCACCCGATGCTGATCCGCTCGCGCTTCGACTTCCGCTCTCCGGAAGCCTCGACGCGGTTGCCGCCGGCCAGCTGCGCCCGCCTGAGCGCGTCGCTGGCCTCCTTCATGAGGCTGCCGAAGCTGACCGGCCCCTTGGCGCCGTCGGGCTCGTACGAGGCGACGCCCACCGAGGCGGTGAGGTTCTCGAGCGAGTTGCCCTTGGCCACCCTGGCCTGGAGCCTTGTGGCCACCACCAGCGCCCCCTCGCGAGGGGTGTGCGGCAGGAACACGAGGAACCGATCGCCGCTGAACGGCACCGCCAGGTCGATGTCGCGAATGCCGCGGGTGATGTTCTCCAGCGCCTCGGTGAGCACCTCGACGCGGCGGTGCTGGGGCTTGCCGACCAACCGCTCGGCGAGGTGGTCGATGGCCACCACCAGAAACGACACCGGGTACTTGTACCGGCGGCTGCGCTTGACCTCCATGAGGAGGAACTTCTTGAAGAACTCGAAGTCGGCCGAGCTCCCCTTTTGCTCGGTGAGGTCCGCCGGGGGCTCGGCGACGTGCTTCTTGAGATCTCCCTCCAGCCGCTCGACGGTCTGCAGAAGGTCGCGAATGCGGAGCATCGCCTTCGTGGTCGACACCACCGTGCCCCGCTTGATGGGCCCCACCAGGTAGCCGTCGGCTCCGGCGGCCGCCGCGCTCTCCGAGGGATCCTCCTCCTCCGGCGGGTACATGAGCACCACCGGCAAAGACGGCGCCCGCCGCTTGACGATGGAACACAACGACTCGCCGCCGAAGGTGCGCGAGGCGGAGGTGAAGACGACGTCGATGCCGCCCTCCTGCACCCGCTGCACCGCCTCGTCGAGGTAGTGCACCACCTTGACCTCGAAGTGCGCTCCCTCCAGGAACCGCTTCAGCGCGCCGGAGATGGGAATGGAGGGCTCGGCGACCAGGACGCGCCTTCTCGTCGCGTCCGCGGGCGGGAGGCTCAAACCTCCATCACCTCTTTCTCCTTGGCCTTGACGATCTCGTCGACCTTGGCCACGCCCTGGTCGGTCTCCTTCTGCACCCTCTCGGTGGCGCGCTTCTGCTCGTCCTCGGTGATCTTCTTGTCCTTGAGCAGGTTCTTGAGCTTCTCGTTGGCGTCGCGCCGCTCGTTGCGGATGGCGATCTTGTGATCCTCGCCCTTCTGCCGCACCTGCTTGGCGATCTCCTTGCGCCGGTCCTCGGTCATCGGCGGTATGGGCACGCGGATGACGTCGCCCTCGCCGACCGGGTTCAACCCCAAATTGGCGTCGCGAATGGCCTTGTCGATGGCCTTCACCGTGCTGCGGTCGAACGGCTTGACGGTGATGAGCCGCGGCTCGGGCACGGCGAGCGCCGCGAGCTGGTTCAGCGGCGTGGGCGTGCCGTAGTAGTCGACCCGGACGCTGTCGAGCATGCTGACGCTGGCGCGCCCGGTGCGAATCTTCTGAAGCTCGCGGCGCAAGTCCTCGAGCGTCTTGCCGATGCGGCCCTGAAGCTCCTTCACCACGTCATCCGAGGCAGCCATGGCTGACTCCTTTCAGGCCCAGGCGGTCTCGCCCGCTCCGACCAGGGTGCCAATCTCTCCCGGGCTCGTCACGGCGCGGACGATGTTCCCCCGCTGGGTCAGGTCGAAGACGACGATCGGCAGCTTGTTGTCCATGCACAACGAGATCGCCGTCGAATCCATCACGTTCAGCTTCTGCTTCAAGACGTCCATGTACGTGACCGTCTTGTAGCGGCGGGCGTTGGGGTCCTTCTTCGGGTCGGCCGAGTAGATGCCGTCGACCTTCGTCGCCTTGATGATCGCGTCCGCGCCGATCTCGACCGCCCGCAGGGCGCCGGCAGTGTCGGTCGTGAAGAACGGGTTGCCGGTGCCGGCGGCGAAGATCACGACCCGGCCCTTCTCCAGGTGCCGGATG
>FWPU01010107.1_pt1 | contig 14292 bp, 13 predicted proteins | sample 2228361 | NCBI WGS metagenome assembly FWPU01 (sample SAMEA103939777, study PRJEB20133) | metagenome
CACGGCCTCCCGGCGGCGCAGCCGCTCGCCCAGCAGGGCGGGACCGGCCAGCACCAGCGTCAGCGGCTCCACCGCGATGAGCAGCGCCGCGTTGGTGGCGGTGGAGCGCGCCAGCCCCCAGTGCGCCAGCGCGAAGGCGGCGCCGAAGCCCACCACGCCCATGGCCGCGATCAGCCCGTGGTCGCGACGGGAGACGGCCGGCCCCCCCGCGCCCCGGGCGAGCGGCAGCAGCACGGCGGCGCCGATGATCGCCCGGAGCAGGGCCAGGGTGGCCGGCGGCACGGCCTCCAGCACCAGGCGGGTCGTGACGTACGAGGTGGCGTAGATGACGTTCGCCAGCGCCAGCGTCAGGTCGGCGAGCGCCATGAGCCGAGGATATAATCCCCGGCGGGTCATGAGGAAGACCACCGCGCTGCGCCGGCTCGTCACCCGCCCCGCCCTCGACTTCCTGCTGGAGGCCCACAACGGGCTGTCGGCGAAGATCGTGGAGGAGGCCGGCTTTCCCGGCATCTGGGCCAGTGGACTCACCATGTCGGCCACCTTCGCCGTCCGCGACAACAACGAGCTGTCGTGGACCCAGGTGGTCGAGCAGGCGGGTTTCATGGCCGACGCCGCCCGCATCCCGGTCCTGCTGGACGGCGACACCGGCTACGGGAACTTCAACAACGTCCGCCGGCTGGTGCGCAAGCTGGAGCAGGTCGGGGTGGCCGGCGTCACGCTCGAGGACAAGCTCTTCCCGAAGACGAACTCGTTCCTGCGCGACCGGCAGCCGCTGGCCGACATGGACGAGTTCTGCGGCAAGCTCAAGGCGGCCAAGGACAGCCAGCAGGACCCGGACTTCGTGGTGGTGGCCCGCGTGGAGGCCCTCATCGCCGGCTGGGGGCTGGACGAGGCGCTGCGGCGGGCCGAGGCCTACCATCTGGCCGGCGCGGACGCCATCCTGATCCACAGCCGCCGCACCAGCGCCTCCGAGGTCTTCCGGTTCCTGGAGCGCTGGGGCGGCCGGGCGCCGGTGGTGCTGGTGCCGACGCGGTACTGGCGGACCCCGACCGAGGACTTCCGGGCCCGCGGCGTCAGCGTCGTCATCTGGGCCAACCACCTCCTGCGGAGCGCCATCAGCGCCATGCAGGCGACGGCGGCCCGGATCGCGGCCGACGAGTCCCTGGCCCACGTGGAGCCCAACGTGGCGCCGCTGCACGAGGTGTTCCGGCTGCAGGGTGACGACGAGCTGCAGGAGGCCGAGCGCCGCTACCTGCCCGCCCGGGCCCCGCTGGGCGCCATCGTCCTGGCCGCCGGGGCCGGGGGCGGGTTCGGCGGCCTCACCGACGACGTCCCCAAGGCGATGCTGAAGGTGCGCGGGCGGCCGATCCTGGCCCGGCTGCTGGACGACCTGGCTCACTTCGGCTGCACCGAGGCCACCGTCGTCCGCGGCTACCGCGCGCAGGCCATCGACCTGCCGAACGCGCGCTACGTGGACAACCCGGACTTCGCCGACACCGGCGAGGCGTGGTCGCTGGCGCTGGCGGCCGGCGACCTCCGGCCCGGCACCCTGGTGGCCTTCGGGGACATCGTGCTCAAGCGGGCCATCGTGCAGGCGCTGCTCGAGGAGGCGGGCGACGGGCTCACGCTGGCGGTGGACAGCGCGCTGGCCGCTCAGGACCTCCCCGACCGCGTGCGCAGCGACCGGCCCGACACGGGCCGCTTCAGCTTCGACCCGGCCTTCCTGCGGGCCATCGGCGACGCCGTCCGGCCGGACGCCAGCCACGGCGTCTGGATCGGCCTGCTGCATGCGGGCCGGGACGGCGCCGGCTGGCTGCGGGAGGCGCTCGACGCCCTGCGCGCGGAGGGCAGGCTGCGCGCGGCCCGCCTCAGCGACGTCCTCACCCGGGTCCTGGCCGCCGGACGGCCCGTGCGCGTGGTCTACCACCGCGGCGGCTGGGTGAACGTCAACCAGCTGGCCGACCTGCTGGACGCCTCCGGGATCTGAGCCGGGGGCAGCCCCGGGGCCGCGCCGCCGGCGGCGGTGGCGGGCCGGCCGGGCTAGGCCAGCGTGTGGCGGACCATCTGGCCCTCGATCATGTAGATGACCATCTCCGCGATGTTGGTGGCGTGGTCGGCCACGCGCTCCAGGAAGCGCGAGACGAGGATCAGCCGGATGGCGCGGGGAATGGTGGTCGGGTCGGCCATCATGTAGGTCAGCAGCTCCCGGAAGATCTGCTCCTTGAGCGCGTCCACCTCGCTGTCCCGGGCGCACACCTGCCGCGCCAGCGCCGCGTCCCGGGCCACGAAGGCGTCCAGGCTGTCCCTGACCATGCGCTGGGCCTTGTCGGCCATCCGCGGCAGGTCGATGTAGGGCTTGAGCTGGGGCTCCTGGTTCAGCTCGAGGGCCCGCTGGGCGATGTTCACCGCCTGGTCTCCGATCCGCTCCAGGTCGGTGACGATCTTCATGGCCGTGGTCAGGAACCGCAGGTCGCCGGCGGCCGGCTGGTGCAGGGCCAGCAGCTCCACGCACTTCTCGTCCACCTCGACGTCATAGGCGTTGACCTGCCGGTCCCGCTCGATGACCTGGCGGGCCAGGGCGTCGTCCCGCTCCACCAGCGCCTGCATCACCCGGCGGATCTGATCCTCGACCAGCGCTCCCATGGCCAGCAGGGTCTGCTTGAGCGCGTCCAGCTCCTCGTGGAAGTGGCGTGGCATCCCGGCCTCCCCGCCCTACCCGAACCGACCCGTGATGTAGTCCTCCGTCCGCCGGTCCCGGGGAGTCGTGAAGACCTGCCGGGTCACGCCGAACTCCACCAGCTCGCCCAGCAGCAGGAAGCCCGTGTAGTCGGACACCCGGGCCGCCTGCTGCATGTTGTGGGTGACGATGACGATGGTATAGGAGGCCTTCAGCCCCAGCATCAGCTCCTCGATCTTGGCGGTGGCGATGGGGTCGAGGGCCGAGCACGGCTCGTCCATGAGGAGGACGTCGGGCTCGACGGCGAGGGCCCGGGCGATGCACAGTCGCTGCTGCTGGCCGCCGGACAGGCTGAGCGCCGAGTCGCCCAGGCGGTCCTCGACCTCGTCCCACAGCGCCGCCGCCCGGAGGCTGCGCTCCACGATGGCCTCCAGGTCGGCCCGCTGACGGACGCCCAGGATGCGCGGGCCGTAGGCGACGTTCTCGAAGATCGACTTGGGGAACGGGTTCGATTTCTGGAAGACCATCCCCACCCGCTTCCGCAGCTCCGTCACGTCCACCGCCGGGTCGTGGATGTCGGTGCCCCCGATCCGGATGGTGCCGGTCATGCGCACCCCGTCGATCAGGTCGTTCATCCGGTTCAGGCACCGGAGCAAGGTGGACTTGCCGCAGCCGCTGGGACCGATGTAGGCGGTGATGCGGTGCTTGGGGATGGCCATGGTGATGTCCCGCAGGGCCGGCTTGGCCCCGTACCAGAGGGACAGGCCCTCGATCTCGACCAGGGGGCTTTCCAGGGCCCCGGCGCCGGCCGCAGAGGCGCCGGGACCGGGCCGCAGATCCAGGTTCACCGGCATGATGCCTCCTACACGACCGCCGTGGCGTACTTCCGGCGCAGCCGGTTGCGGAGCCCGATGGCGGTCAGGTTCATGGCCACCACGATGGCGAGCAGCAGCAGGGTGGTCGCGAACACCATCGGCCGGGCGGCATCCACGTTGGGCGACTGGAAGCCGACGTCGTAGATGTGAAAGCCGAGGTGCATGAACTTGCGCTCCAGGTGGACGAACGGCCAGAGGCCGTCCACGGGCAGCGCAGGCGCCAGCTTCACCACCCCGGTGAGCATCAGCGGGGCCACCTCGCCGGCGGCCCGGGCCATGGCCAGGATGAGCCCGGTCAGGATCGACGGCGTCACCGCCGGCAGCACCACCCTGAGCGTCGTCTCCAGCCTGGTGGCTCCCAGGGCCAGCGAGGCCTCCCGCATTCCGCCCGGGATCGCCGCCAGCCCCTCCTCGGTGGCCACGATCACCACCGGGATCGTGAGCAGGGCCAGCGTGAGGGAGGCCCACAGGATACCGCCGGTCCCGAAGGTCGGTGTCGGCAGCGCCTCGGCGAAGAAGAGGCGGTCGATCGTGCCACCCACGAAGTAGATGAAGAAGCCGACCCCGAACACGCCGAAGACGATGGACGGCACGCCGGCCAGGTTGTTGACGGCGATCCGCACCGCGCTGACGACGGGCCCCTGGCGCGCGTACTCGCGCAGGTAGAAGGCGGCCAGGACGCCCACGGGGGTCACCACGATGGTCATGATCATGACCATCATGACCGTGCCGAAGATGGCCGGAAAGACGCCGCCCTCGGTGTTGGCCTCGCGCGGGTCGTCGGAGAGGAACTCCCACACCCGGGCCGCGTAATGCGCGCTCTTGGCCGGGAGCCCCAGGGTATTGGGGAAGGACACGCCGACCACCTGGGCCAGCGGCAGCACCGCCTCCTTGCCCTCGTCGGCGGTGACCAGGAGGCTGGCCGTTTGCCGGGCCCGCAGGCCGGCGATCCGGGCCTGCTGGCTCCGGTATTCCTCCTCCAGGCGTGCCATCTCCCGCTGGAGGGCTTGCACCCGTTCGCCGCTCGTGATGCCTCGGAGCCCCAGGCCGCGGAGCGCGAGCCGGGTCGCCTCCTGGGCGTAGTTGATGGCACCGATCTCGTGCTTCTCGATCCGCCGGATGGTCCGGCGGATCTCGATGGCCTCCGGCAGGCGCCGCTCGGCCTCGGGCCAGGCGGCCGGGCCGTGGGCGACGAGGGTCTCGCCGTCCTTCAGCCCCGTGATGGTCCCGATGAGCACGCCCCACTCCGTGCGCTCGATCACCGCCACGTCGGGCGGGGACTCCCGGCGCTGGATGTCCGCCTCGTTGACCCACAGGAAGTCCGCGCCATACAGGTCCCGGTTGCCGACCTTCAGCTTGATCCGGTACTGGCCGCCGGCACCCGGCACCCGCTCGCGCTCGACGACCTGCCCCGTCACCGTTCGGCCGTCCGCCAGCGCGAGCCGGACGACGTCCCGCGGCCAGAAGAAGCCGAGGCCGTTGACCAGGATGATGCCGACCAGGCCGGCCACCATGAGCAGCGCCAGAGCCAGCGCCCCGCCGGTGAGCCAGACGAAGGGCTCGCCGCTGCGCCAGAACCGCCGGGCTGCCGTCACAGGTACCTGTACTTTCTCCGCAAGCGGAGCCGCACCAGCTCGGCTGCGGTGTTGACGACGAAGGTCAGGCCGAAGAGCAGCAGGGCGGCCAGGAACAGCACCCGGAACAGGGTGCCACCCTCGGGCGCCTCCGGCAGCTCGACGGCGATGTTGGCCGAGAGCGCCCGGAAACCACTGAAGATGGACCAGTCCATGACTGGTGTGTTGCCGGTGGCCATGAGCACGATCATCGTCTCTCCCACCGCCCGACCGAAGCCGATCATGATGGCCGAGAAGATGCCGGGGCTGGCGGTGGGCAGGACCACGCGCACGGCCGTCTGCCAGTGCGTGGCGCCCAGGGCCAGCGAGCCCGCCCGCAGGTGCTGGGGCACGTTGGCCAGGGAGTCCTCGGCGATGGTGAAGATGATAGGGATCACCGCGAAGCCCATGGCGATGCCCACCACCAGCGAGTTGCGCTGATCGTAGGTCAGGCCCAGCGTCGAGAGCAGCCAGTGCCGGTAGTCGCCGGCCAGCAGCAGGCGCTCCAGCAGCATCCCGAGGCCAAAGGCCACCAGGCCGGACAGGAGCACGACGGGCACCAGCAGCACCAGCTCGCCGCCCGGCCGGACCGTCCGGCGCAGTCGCACCGGCGCCAGCCGCCAGGCTCCGAGCGCGACCAGGATGGCGGCGACCAGCACCAGCGGCAGCAGGAACAGGCCAGGGACGACGCGCTCGACCATGGGCGCCAGCCAGAGCCCGGCCAGGAAGCCCAGGACCACGCTCGGCAGGGCGGCCATGATCTCGACGACGGGCTTGAGGTACCCCTTGAGGGTGGGATGCATGAACTCGCTGACATAGAGGGCCGCCAGCAGGGCCAGTGGCGCCGCGATCAGCAGCGCGTAGAACGTCCCCTTCAGCGTGCCGTAGAGCAGCGGGGTCAGGCTGAACTTCGGCTCGAAGTCGTCGGTGCCACCCGTTGACTGCCACACGTAGTCCGGGCGCGAGTAGCCCTCGTACCACACTGGCCCGAACAGGGTTCCGAGCGTCACCTCGGGATGTGGGTTGTCGAGGGCCCAGGCCGCGACCTGGCCGCGGCCGGACACCGCCAGCACGGCGTCGGCCTTGGGCGCGATGGCCAGGCCGGCGATCGGCGACGCCGGCGTCGCCAGCTTGAGCAGCGTCCGGCCGGTGGTGCCGTGACTGAGGTGGATGGTTCCGCCGGCGTCGGCGGTGGCGAAGCCCTTGTCGCGTGCCGAGGAGGTGATGGCGATCACTCGCTCGCCGTGCCGCTCGAACTCGTGGATCCGCGTGAGCCTGAGGGACGCGGCGTCATCGGGCCGGATGACCTGCCAGGTGCTGACGCCGCCCGCCGCATCCCCCACCACGAGGGTCCGGTCGCCGATGAGGAACCCCAGCGCGGTGACGGGCGCCGAGGCCGCCTGCGTGGTGTCGGCCCTGACCGGACGGGTCCGGTCACGCAGGTCGTAGCGGACGAGCTGGCCGCGCGACGTGCCGACGAACAGGTCATCACCACGGCCGTCCATGGCCAGCGCGGTGATCTGGCCGTCCACCGCCAGCGAAAGGCGCTGCACGGCCTCTTCCCGGCGGGCCGGCCCGATCAGCGGCTTGCGCTCGATCACGGTGTGCAGCGCCAGCTCACGCGGTCCGAGCTGCGCCACCGCCACCGGTCCCCCCTCCGGCGTGGCGCCGGCCAGACGGAGCACCGGGCGCCGGGCGGAATCGAGTCTCATCGGTGGCCCGAACTCCGGCCTGGCGGTCACGATCCGCCGACCGTCGGCGAACTCCACGCCGAAGCTCACCCGGAAGGGGATGGCGCGGCCGTCGGAGGTCGCCAGCAGGTACCGCGACGGTCCCAGCGCCGCCACCGCGGTCAGGCGCGCCCCGTCCAGCTGCGCGACGGCCAGGGCCGACACCGGCCGCTTCCCATCGAGGGCGAGCAGGGCCACCTGACCGTCGGCGGCCGTCACGAACGCGATCTCCCGGTACTCGTCCACGCCGAAGGCTCCGCCCGGCAGCGGCTCGATGCCCGCGAACGCCCGGACCGGCAGGGGGTCGGCCCTGGGCTCCCTGAAGAGCGGAAACACCTCGCTGACGATGACGACCAGGATGGCCAGGATCGAGCCGATGACGACGAGACCGACGACGACGACCAGGCGCGAGGCCCAGAAGTCCAGCCGCAGCCGGCGCGCCTGCCGCGCCCGGGAGGGGGCGAGCGGGCGGGCCGGATGATCCGGCCCGCCCGCCCGGAGCGTCTCGACGTTGACCGCCACGCTACTGGATCTTGTTCAGCTCTTCCCGCGCCATGGACGCCGGGATGGGGAAGTAGCCGTCCTTGACCACCGACTGCTGCCCGTCGCGAGAGAGCACGAGCTTCGCGAACTCGCGCGTGAGCGGGTCCAGGGCCCGACCCGGCGCCCGGTTGACGTAGATGTAGAGAAAACGCGCCAGCGGGTAGCTGCCGGCGTAGGCGTTGTCGGCCGTGGCCTCCACGCACGGACCCCCGTCCCGTTCCGCGAGCGCCACCGCCTTGACGCCTGCGGTCGCATAGCCGATCCCGCTGTAGCCGATGGCGTAGCGGTCCACGGTGACGCCCTGGACGACCGAGGCCGACCCCGGTTGCTCCTTCACGGAATCCTTGAAGTCTCCATTCGCCAGGGCGTGCTCCTTGAAGAACCCGTACGTCCCGGACGCCGAGTTGCGCCCGTAGAGACTGATCGGCCGGCCGGCCCACTCGCCCTTCAGCCCGAGCTGGCCCCACAGGGTGATGTCCTGCCGCCCCCCCCGCCGGCGCGACTTCGAGAAGATGGCGTCCACCTGGTCCAGGCTCAGACAGGTGATCGGGTTGTCCTTGTTGACGAACACCGCCAGGGCATCCACAGCCACCCGGAGCTGAGTCGGCTTGTAGCCGTACCGCTTCTCGAACTGGTCGATCTCGCTGCCCTTCATCGCGCGCGACATCGGGCCCAGCTGCGCGGTGCCGGAGATCAGCGCCGGCGGCGCGGTCGACGAGCCCTTGCCCTCGATCTGCACCTTGGCATTCGGGTAGTATCTCTGGAAGCTTTCCGCCCAGTATGTCATGAGATTGTTGAGGGTGTCCGAACCGACGCTGTTGATGCTGCCGCTCACCCCGCTCACCGCCCGGTAGGGCGGCAGATCAGGGTCGAGCTTGACCTGCGCGGCGGCCAGGCCCGCGGCCAGCGTGAGGGCCAGGATCCCGGCGAGCATCGTGGATCGCTTCATGCGTGCTCTCCTCTCTTGTCTTGTACTCATGCTGCGTTCGTCATGTTTCGACGCCTTGACCGTATTGTTACGAAACCGTTAACGAGCCTCCGGTTCCTCGCGGAGGCGGTAGCCGATCCCCCGGACGGTCTCGATGGGGGGAGCGGGCACCCGGGCCGCCGCGAACTTCGCTCTCAGCCGGGCCACATGGACGTCGACTGTCCGCGGCTCGACGAACCCGTCCCGGCCCCACACCAGGTCCAACAACTCCTCCCGCCCGAAGACACGCCCGGGGCTGCTCACCAGCGAGGCGAGCAACTCGAACTCCCTGGGCGTCACCTCGACGCGCCGCCCCTGCATCCGGACCTCGAAGCGGTGGCGATCGATCTCCAGCTCGCCGGCCCGGAGCAGCGGCTTGCGGGCCGGCTCATCGGGGCGGCGGCGCCGGATCACAGCGCGGATGCGGGCGATCAACTCGCGCGGCGAGAACGGCTTGGTGATGTAGTCATCGGCCCCCATCTCGAAGCCCAGGACCTTGTCGCCCTCCTCGACGCGGCCGGTGACCATGATGACGGGGACGGCAGTGGTATCGGGGTCCTGCTTCAGGCGGCGACAGACTTCCCAGCCGTTGAGCTGGGGGACCATGATGTCGAGCAGGATCACGTCCGGATGCGCGTCCCGGGCGCGCTTGAGGGCCTCGGCGCCGGTGGCAGCGATGAGGACCTCCCAGCCCTCCTTCTGGAGGTTGTAACGGATCAGCGCCGCGACGTCGGGCTCGTCCTCCACGACCAGGATGCGTCCCTGGCGCTGCCTGATGCCCATGGACGCCGGCTCCGCCGCGGGCGGGTTGCGCTTCGAGGGGCCGGTGGCTCGCACCGCGCCCGAGTGTCGGCCTCCCGTGTTACGGGACGATGACGCGGGGGTAAACCTTGCGTGACCGGACCACGGTGTCGTCCACCACCGCTACCAGGCCGTCGAAGTCGACCCGACCGCTGACGGTGGTGATCGGCACGCGCTCGAGCAACGTCGCGTAGCGCACGCTGTCGCCGCCCGCGGAGCCGGCCGGAGGCGCGTCGAGGTCGAAGACCCCGAGGTTTTTCGCGAAGAGGTCGCGCTCCGACAGCGCGGCCTCGGCGGTGATGAGGGTGGCCGTGAAGGGCTCGCCCTCCCAGACCCACGTGAGGAGCACGACGCCAGCCAGGCGGGCGCGCAGCTGCACGGTGCCCGGCCCGTAGAGGGCCTCCACATCCACGTCGCGCTTGGCCTCGAGCGCCCTCAGCCCGGCAGCTGGCCAGGCTCGAAGCCGCCGGCGCTCGTCCCGGTCGAGGAGCCGCCGCAGCCGGGGATGATGCAGGAGGGTGCCCGGATTGACGCGCGGCTGCTTGGGATACCCGCGAACCTCCACCCCGTCGGCGTCGGCCCGCGCCAGCACCCGGTCGTTCGACAAGAACCGGAACCCCGCCTCCAGGAGGCGCAGGGCCGCGGTCGACTTGCCCGTCCCCGGCGGCCCGGCCAGCATGACGGCCCGACCGTCGCGGACCACACCGGCGGCGTGGAAGAGCAGGAAGCCGTCCGCCAGGTGCGCCTTGGCGTAGCAGGCGTTGATGAGGTTGATCGCCTGGTTGAGGTTCGCCCGCAGGTCGCCGACCGCCGCCGCATGGCCCGGCCACAGCGCCATCAGCACGCCCGTCGTCCGCTTCAAGATGAGACGGCCGCCAGCGACATCGCGGACGGCCTCCTTGACCACCTGGCCCGGCCGACGGGGAACCTCGGCCAACCCCTCGTGCCTCGGCGGCGGGCCCTGGACCAGCGTGATCACGGTGCCCGCCGCCGACGGCGTGCCCCTCGAGTACGGCGCGTAGTACCGATCGAGACGGGCCAGGAGGTCGGCATCGTTGGTGAGCACCGTGAGCGAGACGTCCAGGATGCGCAAGCGGAGCGCATGGGGCGTCGTGATGCCGGCCACGATGGCGGCGGCGTGGGTCACCGTCGTGCCTCCTCGAAACGGACGAGGGCGGCGGCCGCCAGCGCGGATGCGGCGTCCACGCCGCAGGCGGTGAGGAGGCCTCGGAACCCTCCGAACGCGCTCACCTCGAGCACGACGAAGTCCCCCGCCGGCGTCTCCATCAGATCGACGCCCGTGAAGAGGAGGCCGAAGTGCCGGGCGGCCCGCAGCGCCAGCTCGGCCACGCGCGGCGGCGGGTCGGCCGCCTCGTACCGGCCGCCGGAGAGAACCGTCGTCATCCACTGGTCGGCCCGGCCGACCCGCCAGTAGGCGCCCAGGCAACGCCCGTCGAGCACGGCCACGCCGAGGTCCCGGCCGGGGTGGGCGATCAAGCGCTGGAGGTAAAAGGGCCCGCGTCGCTGAACCCGCGCGTCGTTGAAGAACGTCCGGATATCGATGCCGGCGTCGAGCCGCTGCATGCCCCGCCCCTTGGACGTGAAGAGCGGCTTGAGGACGGCGGTGCCGAACCCGAGGACGGCGTTCGCGGCCTCGGCCGGATCCTCGGTGACGACCGTTTCCGGAACGGGCAACCCGGCCCGGGCCAGCTCCACGGTCATGCGGTAGCGGTTGACGGCCACCGCCAGCCGCTCCGGCGCGCTGACGACCGGCACGCCGCTGGCCGCCAGGTGCCGGAGCAGGTTGAGGCGCTCCTGAACCGCCCAGCCGTCGGCAGGATCACCGAGCTTCTTCACGATGGCGCCGTCGAGGGCCGGCAGCGGCCGGCCGTCGAGGAATAGCCGGGGATCGGGCAAGCGGACGCTGCAGGCCGTCGGGTCCACGACCAGCGCCTCGGCGCCGGCGCCCCGCAGCGCCTCGGCGAGCCGTTGCGTGGACCAGCCACCGGGTGCGCCGAAAACCGCCACTCTCACGCGGCGGTCCCCGCCGCCCGTTCGAGCAGCCGGACACCGCGCAGGTAGAGCGAGCGCGCGAAGTCGGCGTCGGTGATCAGCCGTCCAGAGGTGATGAGCGACCGAGCCCGGGCCAGGGTCAGCCGCGCCTCGAAGTGCTCGTCGCCCACCACGCCGGCGAACTCGGCCGCGAATTCGCGGATGCGGTCCTGCAGGCGTTCCAGCGCCCGGACAACCTCCGGCTCGTCCAGCGGCGTGCGCACGCAGGAAACCAGCAGCACCGCGATGTCCTGCAGGTAGTCGCCGTCCCCGCTCCGGTGCACGTCGATGAAGTGGATGCGTTCGCGCGCGCCATCCCACACGATGTTGTCGGTGTTGAAGTCGCCGTGGATCCGCACCGTGACCGGCGGCGCCAGGCCGGCTTCGGCCCCGGCCAGCTGCTCGAGCAGCTCCGCCAGCGAGCGGTGGGCGATGCCGAAGACCGAGGTCTGCCGGGCCCGCAGTGGCTCCAGGTCGGGGTGCAGGGCATACAGCTCCGGCAGGCGGTCTCGGATCTGACGCACGTAGTCGATCGCGGGCCGCTCCCAACGCAGGGTGGCCGCCCAGACGTCGCGGACGGTCTCCAGCAATCGCCCGGTGGCCCTGACCTTCTCCGGCCACGGCCGCGTCAGGTATACGTCGCGCAGCAACATCCCATCCAGATAGGGACGCACGAACGACTGCCGCCCCCCCTCCTCGTGGCGCGCCTCGACGTCCGGCACCAGCCCCGGAATCAGCCGGTTCCACTCTCGCGTCTGCCGGATCTCCTCGGCGATCTTTTGCTTGGCGCCTTCCTTCCAGATGAGCGCTCCCCCGGCGCCCACGCTGAGACGGCCGACCCGCGCGCCGCTGATCCCGCCCCAGATCCGGCGGAACTCCGCGTCAGCGGGCTGGCTGGAGTCCCCGGCCACCGCATGCACCATCTGCTCGAGATGCAGGTACTGGTGGAGCTTCAATCGCTCGCCGGTCAGGATGAACAGGGTCGCCTCGCCGATGTTCAGGATGGCGTCCCCGATCTGCTCAAGCAACCTGGCCACGAAGAGCGCGGTGATCGCGAAGGCCGCATCCACCCCCGGCTGGCTCAGCTGTCCGAAAATCTCGAACAGCGCGTCGCGGTAGTGGTGGTCGAGGGCGGTCTCGCACCGGCAGGCGTGCTTGGCCTTCTCGGCGCTGCCCTCGGTGAAAGCGCTGATGACCTCGTCGAGGGCGGCCAGGGCCACCCGGCTCGGCCCGGCCAGGTCGAACGGCAGCGGGCGGACCGGCCGGTGCGCCAGGTGCACGGCCTGCTCGGCGATGTCCACGGCGTAATCGCCGAGCCTCTCGAGGTTGAGCGCCACTCGCAGGACACCGCGCAGCCGCCGGGATCGCGGGCTCTCGGCCGCCTCGCCCGCGATCCGCTCGAAGCACTTCGCCTCGATGAGGCCGAGCAGGTTGTCGACCTGGTCGTCCTTCTCGGCGACCCGGCCGGCCAGGCCGGCGTCACGGGCGAGGAAGGCGTTCATGGCGCCGATGAGCTGGGACTGGACGAGCCGGGCCATCAGGACGAGATCCGGGCCCAGGTCTTCGAGCAGGGCGGGCACGGTCGCCGTGGTGGGGACGCCGGGACGGCGAACGGGACGGACTACCGGCGCGGGCGGGGACCGGCGACCACCCGCAGCTCAGCCGTCTTGGACGCCGGGAGCCGCTTCCAGCCGATCTCGATATGCATCCGGCCCTTGCGATCCTTCCGGGTGACCTGGAGCTCCAGCTTGAGGTCCGCCGGCGGCGTCAGCCGCACCCGTCGCTGGCCGGACTCGAGATTGACCTCGCCCCGCTTGAGGCCCACCGCCAGGGAGCTGAGGTACTCGCCGACCTCTTCTGGCGACGCCATCCGGGCGAACTCGAAGCGGTCCTTGCTCATGGCCCTCTCCCTCCGGCTAGTCGTCCTCACCGGCGACGTTCGCGTGCTTCCAGGCGACGGCGATCTCGATCTTGGTCTTGTCCTTCTTTTCGACCACCTCGATCTCGAGTGACAGGTCGCCGTCGGGGAAGACCGTCACGTGCTCGTCGCCCATGGCCAGTGACAGGGCCCGGGCCCGCATGCCTTCGGCGATGCGCTGGAGCGTGTCGGCGGCCTCCGACGGTGTCGCCATGCCCTCGAACTCGAACTCGCTACGGTCGGCCATTGTCCCCTCGCTTCTCGGGGCCGATGCGGATAAGCGGCCGCCGCGGCCACCGGAGCTTGATCGCTACGTGGTTGCCCCGCTTCTTCTGCTCGACCTCGATGTCGAGGACCAGATATTCGCTGGTCGCCAAGGCCACCTCCTGCTCGCCGGCCCCGATGCTGACCTCGCCGGCCAGGAGGCCCCGAGCCAGCTCCGACAGGTAGAAAGCCGCCGCATCGCGGCGGGCTCGCCCTCGAAACTTCACGGGAAGGCTCCTGGTCACGCTTCTGCTCCTGCCGCTGCCCGGGCGCGGCTGCACGCTGTCCGCGCGCTCTCGAAGCTGGCCGCCGCTCTACTGTCCGGAGGTGCCGGGGGCTAGTCCAGGACCAGCGCCGGCCGGCGGTGGCGTGGACGGCCGTAACACTTCCGTAACAGTTTCGTAATAGTTTTCAGTGACTTAGCAGCCTTGACGCGGAGCGGAGTGTAGGGGCCGGCGGCGTACCCTGTCAAGCCCTCGCGCACGCCCTTGAGCAGTGCGGACAGGGTCAGCTCGTCGGCGTGGAGGAGGGTGTGGCGAGCGCCGAGTTGCAGCCAGTGGTGCGCGTCGCTGCCGGCGACGATCGGCACCTCGGGGTCCAGCAGGTTGACCAGGGCGCGGATCATGCGCGTCTTGGCCTGGCCGCGTTCGCCCAGAAAGATGATGTCCTGCCCCGAGAGAATGGCGTTTTCGATCTGGGGAATAACGGTATCCTCATAGCCGATAATGCCGGGGAAGAGCTCTTCGCGACGCGAGAGCTTGTCAATCAGGTTCTTTCGCATTTCCTCGCGCACGGAGAGGGTTTTGTAGCCGCTGTCACGTAGCACCCCGAGCGTTGCTGGTTTGGCCATTG
>FWPU01010108.1_pt1 | contig 14291 bp, 10 predicted proteins | sample 2228361 | NCBI WGS metagenome assembly FWPU01 (sample SAMEA103939777, study PRJEB20133) | metagenome
TTCAGCCCACCTGACCCGGCAGGCCGGTAGCCGCAAACCGGAGCCTCGGGAATGGTCGTAGCGCGAACGGTGACCGCTCGACGGACGGGGGTTCGATTCCCCCCAGCTCCACTCAGAGGCGCTGGCAGAGTTGGGCGCGATCGGCGCGACGTTTGTCGGCCGTCGGGTGGGAGGGTCGCCACACGCCGGGATTCGTCGGACCGGCACTGTCACGCCCGGCCCGGGGTGGACCAGCGTTGGGCGATGTACTTCTCGCGCTCGACGCAGTCGAGGGCTCGGGTGGTGTTGCCGATGCGGACGTAGAACTCGGTCCGGGTCTCCTTGGGGCCGCCGGGCTTCTGGATGATGACCTTGGCGTCGACGGGGAAGGCGGACGGGTCGACCTGCACACGGCAGATGTCGCCGCCGTTGACGTGGTGGATCTGGGGGCGCACCTGGGCGGCGGCGGCTTCGCCCATGGATGCGATGATGATGTTGGCGAGGTGGCGGAGGAACCAGTCGCGGGGGTCGTCGGTCTTCTTGGAGCGGGTGGCGTAGTCGGCGTCGAGGCCGTGGATCGTGCCGTCGTCAGCAACGCCGATGAGCAGGGTGCCGCCGGTGCGGGAGTTGAGGAAGGCGGCGATGGTCTTCAGGCACGCGGTCTCGAGTGGCTTGAAGAGCTCGCCGCTGACGGCGTCGGTGCGCAGGCTGGCCTTGTACTCGAGGTGGGGGGACTCCTTCTCGGGGCCGAGCAGCTCGACGACGTCGCAGTGCTCCTGGTGGAGAACCTTGGCGCGACCTTGCACGAAGGGCAGGTAGGCAGAGATGACCTCGGCTTGCATCTCGGGGTTGTCCACATAGGCGAGGGCCATCTCCTCAGCGACACCGAGCTGGTCGAGCACCCCGGCGAGGGCTTCCTTCTCGAGGACGAGCCTGAAGTTCTCGGGGCTGTTCACCGCGGCGGCCTGCTGGATGTCGGAGCGCTGGGTGAGCTTGTCGAACACGGCGTCGTAGAAGACGCGATCTTCGGGCGCGAAGTCGGTGCCGAAGCGTTCGTTGAGCCGCTCGATGATCACCGACAGCGGCTCGGGCTCAGGTTCGTGCAACCTGCCGGTACCGCTGAAGATGGTGGTGACTTCGCCTTGGGCCTCGGTGAGGGTGACCGAACCGGAGAAGGTCTGCTCGAGCTTGAGGTGCGTCAGCTCGACCTCCGGGTGCACCGCCGCGCTGCCGCCGGTCTTGATGAACGCGGCGAGCGCCTTGCAGAACAGGTAGTCCCGCTCGAGCTTGACGTCGGTGAAGCAGACGATCTGGGACAAGAACGCATAGGTGCGGACGAAACGCTCCAGATCGTCACGGAACCGCAGCTGCTCGTCGGGTTCGAGTGCTCTGAACCGGTCGATCGTGGGCGTGAGGGCAGCGTGGATGCGGTCGTGGGCGACGTTCCCCCGACTCACCAGGAGCTCGACGCAGCGCTCGATCTCGTCGGGCCACAGCACCCCATAGGGGTCGAGGGCGTGGCGTGTGTCGTAGAGCAGGTTGGGGTCGGTCGGTGGGGCGACCGTGGCGCCGTAGTAGGGCTCGAAGGCGGCTCGGATGTTCTCGGCGTCGTTGCGGAAGTCCAGCACGAACGTGCCGTCCTTGCGGATGCCATCGCGGTCGTAGGTCCGGTTGAGCCGTGACAGGGTCTGCACCGCGGCAAGGCCAGTCAGCGGCTTGTCGACGTACATCGCGTACAGCTTCGGCTGGTCGAACCCGGTCTGGTACTTCTCAGCGACGACCAGGATGTGCCAGGCGTCGGTGTCGAGCTCCGCGGCGGTGCGGGATTCGGGGAACCCGTTCATCGATGCCTCTGACACGGTCTCGCCGTCGAGGTCGAGCGTTCCCGAGAACGCAACCAGGATCCCGATGTCGTAGCCCTTCGTGTTCACGTACCGGTCGAGGGCGAGCTTGTAGCGGGCGGCGTGTTCACGGGACTCCGCAACGACCATGGCTTTCGCCATGCCGCCGATGCGGTGGCGGACCTTCTGCTGGTAGTGCTCGATGATCACCTCGGCCTTCTGGGCCAGGTTGTGGTCGTGGAGCGACACGAACCTGGCGATCGCCGCCCTCGCCTTGCGAGGGTCGTACTCGGGGTCGTCGGGGGTCTTCTGCTCGATGCGCCAGTAGGTCTTGTAGGTGACGTAGTTGGCCAGGACATCGAGGATGAACCCCTCCTCGATCGCCTGGCGCATCGAGTAGAGGTGGAACGGCACGTGCCGGTTCGTGGCGGGGTCGTAGCTGCCGAACAGCTCGAGGGTCCGGGCCTTGGGCGTGGCGGTGAACGCGAAGAACGACAGGTTCGGCTGGCGTCCACGGGCCGCCACGGCTTCGGCGAGGGCGTCTTCGACCGGGTTCGGTGGCTCGCCGGCGTCCTCCGTCTGCCTCGCCCCGAGCACCTGCTTGAGGGCGGTCGCCGACTCGCCGGTCTGGGAGGAGTGGGCCTCGTCGACGATGACGGCGTAGGTGCGGGCCGGGAGCGATTCGATCTTGTCGGTGACGAACGGGAACTTCTGCAGGGTGGTGATCACGATGCGGGCCTGCTCCCCCTGCAGGGCGTCGGCCAGCTGCTGGCTGTTCTCGTCGATGCGCACCACCACGCCGTGGGCGTGCTCGAACTGGTAGATCGTGTCCTGCAGCTGCTTGTCGAGCACCCGGCGGTCGCTGATCACCACGACCTTGTCGAAGACCTTCCGGTCGTGGTCGTCGTGCAGTGACGAGAGGCGGTGCGCGAGCCAGGCGATGGTGTTGGACTTCCCCGAGCCGGCGGAGTGCTGCACGAGGTAGTGCCGCCCCGGTCCGTGCTGGCGGGCGTCGTCGCTGAGGGCGAGCACGGCGTCCCACTGGTGAAAGCGCGGGAAGACGACGGTTGGTGCCGCCTTCGAACCCTTCGGCGCCGGCTCGACGTGGACGAACCGCTGCAGCAGGTCGAGCCATGCGTCGCGCTGCCACACCCGCTCCCACAGGTAGGCGGTGCGGTGCCCGCTCGGGTTCGGCGGGTTCCCCGCGCCGAGCTCGTGGCCGCGGTTGAACGGCAGGAACCGGGTTGCCTTGCCGGCAAGCCGGGTGGTCATCGCCACCCGTTCGGTGTCAAGAGCGAAGTGCACCACCGCCCGCCGCAACAACGGGTTCTTCGGGTCCCGTGCCGTGCGGTACTGGTCGATCGCGTCGTCGATCGTCTGACCGGTGATCGGGTTCTTCAGCTCCGCGGTCGCCACCGGGATCCCGTTCACGAACAGGCACAGATCGAGCGTCTTGGCCGACCCTGCCTCGTAGGGGAGCTGGCGGGTCACCGTGAGGCGGTTCCTGCCGTAGCGCTCGACTGACTCAGGCGTCAGCCCCGATGCCGGCCGGAAGAACGCCAGCCGGATCGTCACCCCCCGGTCCACTACGCCGTGGCGCAACACGTCGACCGTGCCGCGCCTGTCGAGCTCACTGGCCAGCCGCTCGGCGAACCTGCGCTGCGCCGTGTCCGCATCCCCGTACACGGTCCGCAGCCGATGCCACTCCTCCGGTTGCGTCGCACCGATGAACTCGAACAGCTCCGCCGTGTCCAACCCCGACACCGGATCGAAGTCCGTGGGGGCTCCCTGCGCGGTACCCAACTTCGCCGCGTGGTAGCCGCCCCGCTCGACGAGCCACTCGCAGATGAACGACTCAAACCCCGCCTCGTCCACCTCGCTCACGCCGCCACGCCCGGTATCACCAACTCCCCCGACACCGCCGCAGTGATCAAGGCCTGCCGATGCTCCTGCAGCAGCTCGATCTGACGTGTCAACGCGCGCTGGATCCGCTCCGTCCAGGCTGCGTGGCGATCAAGCCTCGCAACGATTCTCGCCTGCTCGTCGTGTGGAGGGAAAGGAAACCGATGCGCACGAAGCTTTTCCCCGGTTAGGTGGACGATCGTGCTCTGGTTCCCCTCTGCTGTGAACACACCGAGCCAGGCGGCGACGCGAAGGCTGTACATGAGGAATCGGGTATTGCCGCCGCCGAGCGGCCGCACCCGGTGGATCGCTTTCTGGTAATAGACACCCGGAGGTGTCCCCGACCAGACCGCTGCGCGACCAACCTCACCGCCTTCACACACGAGCAGGTCCCCCGCTTGTAGATCGCAGCGCGCGCGTTCCGCCGCACTGAAGTGCATCGTGGCCAAGTCCGTGAGGTCGAAACGGTCCCACTGGACATTCGTGTTGCGAAGGTAGGGGTACCGCTCCGGCCCTGCCGCCGCCTCGGCGTTCAGCATCTTTCCGAGTTGTGTCTCGTACTCGGCCCCGAGCCACGGAACTCCCCAGTGCGCTGGGAGGTCGCCTATCCAGTCGACTCCAGAGCTCCGGCGTGGCCCAGCCTCGTCCTTGCCCGTGACGCCTCGGTAGATGGCCGCGAGATGACGCTCGTCGAGCAGCTCAATCATGCGGCGCTTCTTGGCGATGAGCGCGTCGATGCGGGCGGTCTCGGTGTCGAGGAAGTCGGCGATCGCTTGCTGAGTGGCCACAGCCTCGGGGATACGGATCTTCATTTTCAGGAGCTGCTCGGGTCGAATTCGCTGATGGCTCCTCGTGACGCTCTGGACCGCACCATCGAGGTGTTGCCGCGTGGTCTCACTCAGCAACACATACTCTAGGAACCGGGCGTCGCACCGTGGACGAAGTACGATGAACTCACCTGACGCAAGAGCGCTTCTGTCGCCGAGAGCGGGGATCCGCAGAACGCGCGCCTTACGAGGGTTGAGTCGAGAGATCAGCAACTCGCCACCCTGAAGGCGTTGCTTCGCGCTCCCGATCTCACTCGCCCTCTGAAGCTCCGGTGCTCCGGTCGCCTCTAGAGCCGGGATCGAGTAGTGCTCGACCTCCTCGCCACCCAGAACCGACGGGTCGATTGTCGTGCGGACCTCGGTAGCGATGTGTTCGATCCGACGCTCGACCCAGCTCACTCCGTCACCTCTCGGAGGAGCTGTTGGATCTCGGCTTCGAGCTGCTTGATCTCGGCGTCGATCTCTTCGAGCGGTCGCGGTGGGGTGTAGCGGTAGAAGTGGCGAGTAAGGGGGATCTCGTAGCCGATCCTGGTCCTGTCGTGGTCCACCCAGGCGTCGGGGACGTAGGGATGGACCTCGCTGGTCATGTAGTCGTCGATGGCGGTGCGGTACTCGATGGTCCGCAGCCGGGCGGTGGGGTCGGCTTCGTAGCTGACGGGCACGGCAGGCAGCGGGACGTTCTCCTGGTCACGCAGATCGGGGTCCGGCTGAGGGTTGCCCTTCTTGTCGGTGACGGGGTCGGCGTCGGGGTCGCGCACGGCGAGGGCGTCGAGGATCTGGCGTGCCTGGGCAGCGCTGAGCTCGAGGGCCTTGGCGGTGACGCCCGGCTTGAGTGGGGGCGGCTGGTCGAAGGGGTCACCGAGGCTCTCCCAGGCGGCGATGACGGCCTTGCCGAGCTGCACGTCGAGCTCGTCGGCGGTGGTGAAGGTGCTGCCCCGGCACTGGTCGAGGGCCAGCTCGAGCGCCGCGGCCCAAGTCTGGTCGGGGTCGATGTCGAGGCGGCGCTCGTCGAGCTTCTGGTAGGCCTTGGTCTCGCGAACCGCGGCGATGGTCTCGTCGGTGACCTCCCAGCGCAGCCGCAGTGGGCGCTCGACGGTGATCCGCAGGAACCCGAAGGCCTCGTTGGGCAGGATCTTGACCTTGTCGCCCTCGGTGAACTCGCCGTAGAGCCGGACGATCTCAGCGATCTGGTCGTCGCTGATCTGCTTGCGCTTCTCTCCGAGGCTCTTGGGCATCTTGGTCCAGTACTCGCGGGCGTCGACGAGCTGCACCTTGCCGCGGCGTCGGGGATGCTTGCGGTTGGTGAGGATCCAGAAGTAGGTGGAGATGCCGGTGTTGTAGAAGAGCTGGTCGGGCAGGGCCACGACGGCCTCCAACCAGTCGTTCTCGATGATCCACCTGCGGATCTCGCTCTCCCCCGAACCCGCCGCACCGGTGAACAGCGGAGAGCCGTTGAACACGATCGCCAACCGCGAGCCGCCCTGGTCGACGGGCTTCATCTTGGCGATCATGTGCTGCAGGAACAGGAAGCTGCCGTCGTTGATACGAGGCAACCCCGCACCGAACCGGCCGGCGAAGCCAAGCCGCTCGTGCTCGTCGCGGACGGCCTGCTCGACCTTCTTCCACTCCACGCCGAACGGTGGGTTGGCCAGCAGGTAGTCGAACCGCTCACCGGCGTGGCCGTCTTCGGTGAAGCTGTTGCCGAACACGATGTTCGTGGCGTCCTGGCCCTTCAGCATCATGTCGGAACGGCAGATGGCGTAGGTCTCGGCGTTGAGCTCCTGGCCGTACACGTGCAGCCGGGCCGAGGGGTTGTGCTCGCGCAGCCAGTCCTCGGCGACGGACAGCATCCCCCCGGTGCCGCAGGCCGGGTCCAGCAGGGTCTTGGAGATCCCGGGCTTGGTCAGCAGGTCGTCGTCCTCGATGAACAGCAGGCTGACCATCAGCCGGATGACTTCGCGAGGGGTGAAGTGCTCTCCGGCTGTCTCGTTGGAGAGCTCCGAGAACCGCCGGATGAGCTCCTCGTACAGGTAGCCCATCTCGAGGTTGGACACGGCGTCGGGGTGCAGGTCGATCTCCGCGAACCTCGACACCACCAGGTACAGCAGGTTCGCCCGGTGCAGCCGGGTGATCTGGGTGTCGAAGCCGAACTTGTCGATCACATCCTGCGCGGCCGGTGAGAAGCTGGCGATGTAGTGGCGCAGGTTGTCCGCCAGGTCCTCCGGCGCAGCCAACAGCGTGGGGAAGTCGTACCTGGACGTGTTGTAGAACTGCTCGCCCGCGGCCTTCTGCAGGATCGCGTCCGCCCCCGTGCGGTCCCCGTACCTGGCTGCGGCCTCGAGCACCTTGTCCTTGGTCGGTGCCAGCACGCAGTCCAGCCGGCGCAGCACCGTCAGCGGCAGGATCACCCGCCCGTACTCGGACTGCTTGTAGTCGCCGCGCAGCAGATCCGCGACCGACCAGATGAACGCCGCGTGGTTGGTGATCTTCGCCTGCTCCACCATCGTCCCTCGTCTCGCCTCCAGATCGAGTCCCTCTGCTGGCACCCGGCCGCGGCGCCTGCTGAGACGAGCTTCGCGACCACTCGCCCTGGGACCACCGGCGCACTCGTGACCAGCTGGCTCACGGTCCGTCCCTACGCCCCCACCGAGCACAACCTCTATTGAGGGGCCGTCGCGGATCCGGGAGCTCGGCGCGTAGTCAATCTGTTGCACCCGCACCGTCCGCCCCGAGTCGGTCCTCGAACAGCCGGTACGGGTCCTGCCTGTCGAGATAAGCCGCTATAGGCGCGGTGACGGAAGGCAGATGTCGGACGGCGATCTCGTGGAGGATGTGGTAGTCCACGGCCCAGTAACGGTGCGTGAGCCGGTTCCTGGTGCTCTTGATCTGCTGCCACGGAACATCGGGAAAGTGCTCGGTGAGCCATGTCGGATCCAGCGAGTCGATCAGGGCGACGGCTTCGCCGATCCTCCGAATGCACTCGGTGAACGCGAGCTGGCGAACCTTGTCAGCGCTGGCCAACGCATCGCCGCTGGTGGGGACGCGGACTTCGAACAGCAGATCCGACGCGCTGTCGAGGATCGCTTGCAAGCTCCGGCGGATCCTGACTTGTCGATCTGTTCTCACAAGGCGACTGCTTCGTCGAGCACCGCAGCGAACCGGCCGTGGCACGCCCCTTCAGTCAACACCTCGACACGATGGCCGAGAAGCCCTGTCAGCGCTGCCTCCAGGGCGTCGAGATCGGCATACGTGCGGCCCCGGTCCAGCGACACCAGCAGATCGACGTCAGAGTCACGGTCTGCCTCGCCGCGAGCGACCGACCCGAACACGCGAACGTTGTGGGCGCCGTGTTGACGGGCCAGGCTGACGATCGCCTCGCGGTGGCGGCGGAGCATGGACAGCGACGGCGGCTCGTCCTGGCGATCGGGAGATCGAGTGGCGTCAAGAGCGGCTCGGACGGCGTCCAGATCGAACCGTCGATGCCCACCTGGGGTGAGGGTGAACGGGATGCGCCCAGCTTGGGCATACAAGCGAACTGAACGCTCAGAGACACCCAGAGCCGCAGCAACCTCTTTCGTCGTTTGCCGAGCCACGCCTTGAAGATACCAACAACAAGGTGCCGGATCTACCGGATCTTCCGGTATGGCCGGATCAAACCGACCCAGCGAACGGATCACCATCTACGACGCGAGCACCGCGCCGACGGCTGCCGCTGCGTCACCGATCTCGAACGGGTGCTCCCGCGTGGTCCGGTAGCCGCCTCGGGCGGGGTCGCGGGACCGCCGCAGCACACCGTCTCTCGGGAGCACCACCCAGCAGTCGGGGATACCAGCCTTCGCATAGAGCGGGGGCTTCACCTCGGTGTCCCGAGTAGTCGTCGACACCGCGACCTCGACGACGATCTCGACAACGCCTGCAGCGAGCGGGGCATCGTCGTCGGCGCCGGCGGGGCGGTAGGCGACAACATCCGGTTGCAGCACCGTGAGCTCATCGAGGAGCACACTCGCGCTGGCGACGACGCCGAGGTCGGGTCGCTGGCTCGCGAGGCTCTGGGCCAGTGCCATCACGGTCCGGGCGTGCAGCAGGTGCTCCGGCGACATGTCGTACACGAACCCCTCGATCAGCTCGGTTCGGTCCCAGCCGGCGACCGACGCAACCGCGAAGTACTCGTCGGCCGTCATCCGGTGCATACCCGCGGTGCTTGCCGGAACCATGACCGTCAGCGTACTCCCGCCGAATCCGGCGACGGTCGGGACGCGCTCGGAGCCCGGACTCCGCGTGCGTACCGAAGGGCGCGACAGGCGCACCCGGGACTGCGGTCTGGTGTAATGGTCAGCGGGGACTGCTCCGCCCGCCGGGACGAGCCCGGCGCGCCCCGCTCCCGAGGCGCGGCGGAGAGCAGCGAGCGGGTACGGGGACCGATGGCCGACGACGCGCCGACCGACGGCGACACATCGAACGACCGGACGCTGAGCAAGGGTGAGCGGACCCGGCGGCTGCTGATCCAGATCGCGATCGAGCAGTTCGGCAAGCACGGCTACCGGGGCACCTCGGTCTCGGAGATCACCAGAGCCGCGGGGCTGACCCAGGCGGCGTCGTACGCGTACTTCCCGAACAAGGAGGCGCTCTACCGTGAGGCGGTCAACGCCGACGCGGCGTCGCTCGTCCGCTTCGCCCAGGACCGAACCGAAGCGACACCGGTTCGGCGGCTGCTGCCCGAGTTCCTCGTCCACCTCGTCAGCGCGCTCGACGATCACCCGCTCGTCCGCCGCATCCTCTCGGGCGAGGAGCCCGAAGGATTCGCCCACCTCAGTGGCCTGTCGACCATCGACACCACACGTGGTGGCCTGGCCGCCCGCATCGCCGACGGTCAGACCAGAGGCGAAGTGCGCACCGACATCGATCCCGACGCCATCGCCGTCGGGGCCCACACCATCACCCTGGCGCTGCTGATGTCCATCGCCCGCGCCCGCTCCAGCCCCGGTGCGACCTCCGGTGAAAGCGGACGGATCTCCGACAAGGTGATCCTCGGCGTCGTCAGCGCGCTCGACGCCATGCTGAAGCCGGCCGAGTGAGCTGCCCGCGCTGCCGGCAGCTCACATCGTGCCGTTCGCTACATCGCGTGGCGACTTCGGCGCGGCATGTGACGTCATCGCTGGTCAACTGGTCGCCGGACCTATGGTCGTGTCACCCCATGTCACTTATCGTGGTCGTGCTGGCTGCGCGGGCCGCGTCCGGACCCGCTGGTTGCGGAGGACCGAGCAGTGCCGTTGTTCAAGCGCCATCCCGCCCGGAGTCACACCGAAGCTTCTAGTCCTGCCCAGGCCGCCACCGAGCAGTTGGACGAGGAGCTGCGCATCCTCCAGTCCGTGTTGGACCACTACCCGCCCGGTCACCAACTGAGCCTCGGCCTGCCGAGCCGCTGCCCCCGATGCGGCAGCTTCGGCTTCGTCGAAGGTGTGAACCGGTTGAAGGGCACGTGCTTCAACCACTGCCTCTCCTGCCGCACCGACTGGGTCATCACGGAGCGGGCACTGCGGGCCTACGCCTCGGGAGCACGGGCACCACGCGCCGCCACCGAACCGCTCGTGATCGAACCGAACCCCCGAGTGGACGAGCCCGGTCCCGACGACTGGGACGAGCGGCAGCGGCGAGCCGGCCGCTTCGTGCCCCTCGAAGGTGATCTCGCCATCGAGGTCACGCCGGCCATTGCCGATCGAGTCGCCAACTCCACGGAAGTGACCAATTCCGCCGGGGACCTCGCCAGCGCCACGGACCACGGCGACCGCGATCGGCGCGGCCCCACCGGCAGCCCGCCGGTCCGGCGGCGGACCCTGTTCGCCTGAGGTCGACCCAGCCGACCGGCCGGCAACTCGGATGACGCGCGCCAGCTCGGCCGAGCTCTACCCGCGGTCTTTCCACTCCTCCCGACGGCGATTTGCAGTAATCGATGCGCTAGCCGATGCGCGTGCGCGGTGGAGCATAGTCAAGAACAATATGGGTAGTGTCGGCCAGCACCACCCAACGACCAATGGATCTCGCCGACTACGAAATCGGAGGCCCGTACCTCTATGCAGACACGACGGTCACTTCGCCGCGCGAATCATGGGACACGCGTCGCCACTGGGCAACAATTCTCCTCGCATTCGGAACGTCACCAAATCATCGGTCACTCTTGAGCTCTATGCCTCGCCGCTGCAGTTCCTCTTTGATCCGTTGCATTTCCTCGGGGGACAACGGCTGACCATCACTATTCAAAAACTGACCTCCCCCGCTACCAGCGCCGCCACCCAGCGTACTCCCGGTATTTAATTCAAACTTCGGACCACCTGGAACGGTGCCGATCGGCGCAACTGAGTCCGGTGACCGGCCACCTTCTAGGCCCGACGGGTTCGGGCGACTTCCCCGAAAAATCAGGACGCCGCCAACGCCAAGAAGTAGCACTACAACCGCAACGATGCCGGCGACGAGACGCGACAACGACGGTCCACTGCGACCAACACGCGAACCATTCCCAACGAAAGGACGTCCCTTCTGGCGCCCGACCGTTCTCCGCTTCTTGATCTCTGCCATCGAAAAACCACCATTTCGAGCAACAACTAGTACTACGCAACATTGGAATACCAGTAAACCATTACTTATTCTTCGGTCCGCGCAACGAAGTCGCAGCGTGAGTCAAACTCCTCCTGCGGAAGTACGCGCTCCCGAACAAGTCGTTCACCGACGTTTCTCCAAAGACGAACCGTCTCCCTCCGAGCCTCAGCAAATGCGTCATCGTAGGCAAATTGCCGAGACACAAGACGCCCATCAAACCAGCGGAATGCGAGCAAGTTTTGAACAGTAGTGCCCATCAAAAAGTCTTGAAACGCCCACAAGTCGACCAGCCAGCCTTGGGCCGACAGAGAAAAACCGTGCGACGAACGAACCAGCAGCTCCGAGCGGCTCAACTGAAGTGACTTACGAATTCTATAAGTCAAGACTTTAATCCGGTCACGCCCAACGTCAGGATCGATATCAGGCCATAACTGTTCCATCAGCCACTCAGCCGTAACAGGGCGACGCCGACACACTAAAACACCGAGCATTCTAGCACTACAGTCCGAAATCGACACGCTCGCACCATGACGTACCACACGCAAATCATCGCCCAACACGTAAACCGCATCCAGTTCATTCCGGCGATACCACTCGGCCGCATCTACACTGCCGGCAGAGGAGTCCATCAAGATCCAAGGCGAAATCACACTTTTAGCCGAGTTCAACACATCCGGCATACCCGCGGCATCACGTAGCACTTCACTGACGCAAGATGCGCCGGAACAGAGAGAGTGTTGACAAGAAACCGCCCAATGATCTAGCCACTCGGACCGCCGCTCCGAATAACGGTCCCACCAATCCGCGTTACCGAGTACCCACGCTACTAGGGCCAACTCCCAGCTAGACGTTGTTGACTCTTCGCAAGCAACTTTTTCCGAAGCGGCAAGCACGCATTTCTCGATGACTGAAGACGACTCGTCGGCTGCATAGTCGCCGCGTGCAAGCCGAACGGATAACGCGCGTCCGATGCCATCTGCTTCATCCGGACCTAGCTGCAAGACGTCATTTCCATCTTCAAACACTACACCACCATCTGGCGATAACCTGAAGTTGCGCCTGCGATGCCCGAACGATCGCGAGCCGCTAACACGGCGCCAAGGCGAACGCCGGGACCGACCCACCGATTCGTTGTTGTTCCGAAGCATCATCGCGAGGTCGGTCCGTCCCATAAGCTCACAGTCGCCGATAGCGCACTCGACGGTGTCCATCGGATCTGCGATGCCGAAACTGTTCACGCGCCACCTATCGACATGCTCCTGCAGCGCTCGGACGGTCTGCTCCGAAGGCGAACAGCAAAGCTCGAGCCGCGCGCGCAACAAATAGTAAATCGCTCTCTCGACGCCAGAATCTTCGTTCTTCAAATTGATCAGGTTAAACAACCGCGTGGCTAAGCCGAACTCGCCGCAATCGAGAGCAAGCTTCGCGAAATATTGAGCGGGAAATGGTAATGGCACAGGAGCCGCTCGAAGCAGCTCATGTAGCCGCTCTATATCGTCGACGATCTCGACGGTGAGACCCGATTCGATGATGGTAGGAATCAGTCCAACGAGACGATGAAGGTTTCCGACAACAGGCCACACATTGTTCAAAGCCTCATAGTCGTCAATATCGTCGACATCTGCAAGCAGGCGTTCGCCTAGCTCCATATTGTACTTCGCGAACGCTAGCCAGGCCACAGCCACGCGAGCCAACACCCGACGCTCCGAGAAGAGATCGTCAAGCTCCGCGATAATATCAAGGAGTTTACTCCAAGTACTAGATTCGATGAGGTCCGGAGGCATTAATAGTGTCTCGAGCCCGCTTCGAAGCAGCTCAGACCATAATATCTCATCGTCAGCCCCCGCGCTTTTGAAATAATCTAGCGCCCGCTGGAAGGCATTCGCCGAACTATCAATGTGCCCAACTTTCAGCTCCGCAATTGCTAGGCATCGGTAAATTCGTCCAGCCGCTAGGTTTTCAAAACACGTCTGCGGGCAATCCAGTGACGATCGGGCGTCGAGCTCAACTAGTAGCGCGCTAACAGACGCGTACTCCGCATGAAACGGATTATTTTCTAAAATTGCAGACTGAATCCACAGCCGAATGTCTGACCGACGACGAACGAGCGTTAGCTTGTGCAAATCGCCAGAAAATAGTTCAGACGTTGCGATAGTCTGTGCTCTGCAACCTGCTTCAGCGCGCAAGAGTTGACACAGTTCCGGAAGATTGTTTGGGTAATGATCGGCAAGAGCCGCTGCCGTCCGAATGATCCAGCCGCGCTGAATCGCCAGTATCACTATTCTTTCGGCGATGCACTCTAATTCGGCTCTACTACTTAACGACACGAGTCGATCAGCGAGCGCTTGCCAATGACCTAATTCACCAAGGACACGTGCTTCATCGACGAGGCGGTCTGAGTCGGACGACTCGCTCATCGAAACCACCGTTCCGTTACCGAGACGGGCTGCCGACTGCGCCGCAGCACCGACCGATGTGACTCGATCGATAAAATCCGCCTGATGGTCAATCTCGGCAACTTCGAGCGCGTCGAATACGATTCCAATCGGCCAGCTGGCTACCTCTTCGGCATGGTCAATCGACATGCGATCAAGTACTGAATGTCTCAGGCGCTGCACGACACGTTCAACGTCACGGTCAGAGTCGAGGCGGACGATCGCACACGCGCCGACATCAGGCAAACGCAAGCAAATGTCGTGTTCTCGAAGTGACCGTCCAAGTGCCTGCTCGAGCCTTGCTACAGAACTTTCAGTCGGCGGGGACGAAGCGACACCATAAGCGAACCCGACAAGCAGTACTTTCGCCTTCTCACTCGGCGCCGAAGCTGTGGTGATCTCATTTAGTTGTTTCGCCTGTCTCGGATTGAGCATCGGGATCAGACCTTCCAAGGTGCGACGCACACGCGTGCGCGTCTTATCGTAGCAGCTGTACGCTCCTTTCGACGTTGGCTAGGTCGTTGTCGAAGCTGTGGTTGATGTCGCGTGTCACAGTTTCCGAGACAGGTCGAGGTTTGGTGTTGATCGGCGCGGCGCGTGATCGTGGGATGAGGGTGTTGTAGGGGTCCACCGACGTGGGTCGGCGAGTTCCATCGGTCGGTGCACGGTTCCGGTCATGATGACCGGTGCTGAACGACACCGACCGATGGAGG
>FWPU01010109.1_pt1 | contig 14290 bp, 7 predicted proteins | sample 2228361 | NCBI WGS metagenome assembly FWPU01 (sample SAMEA103939777, study PRJEB20133) | metagenome
TCCTTTGTTTACTGGGCTATGGTGATTATTCTCAATCACCTACGAGGAGTATTCAAGCCTTTCTCTTATTCTTTTTACCGGACACTACTGGAGCGTAGCGAATGCTTATTGCTTGCTCAGTTTTTCCGATGTACAGAATATCACTAAAACCTCTTAACCTTGCGATTGGCTCACGAGCAACAAATATGTAAGTAACGTCTTTATCATTTTGCCCTTGATAAGGCAACCATTCGAAGAGGTTTTTTATTGTTCCAAAGTCCATTCTATCTTAATTAGCCAATGACCATTAAAAACTCCTTATGCTTACCGATGTGGGATTAATTCTCGAGATACCATGTCCTAAAATTTATCTACTGTTTACAAACACTATGTATAGCTTTCCAATATGCTAAAATAGAGTCAGAAACCCTTTCATTAAATCTCACTCAATTTTTCCAGCACTTCTTCCATCTTCCGCTTTTTCGAGGAAAGCTCCTCGAATCTTTCTCTTTCTTTCTCGACCACTTCTTCCGGAGCCCGTTCTACGAAGTCGGGATTAGAAAGCTTCTTTTGGGAAAGCTCCACGTCCTTCGACACCTTAGAAATCTCCCGTTTTATCCTCTCAACTTCCTTTTCCACATCGACCAGCCCCTCTACCGGAAGAAATATCTGAAGGCCCTCGATTACCTGGGTAACCACCTTATCCGGTTTTTCATCTTTGACGAATTCAAGCCCGGACACCCCCGCCAGGTTAGTAATGTAATCAGCGTTAACCCTAACTTTTTCTAAGATGCTATCGTTATCCGGAAGGAGAATGATTTTTACTTTATCTGAAGGGTGAACCCCCACCACCGCTCTTAAATTTCTTATACCAACCACAATCTCCTTGATAAACTCTATTTCATCGAATGCTTCCTGATAAATCTCTTCTTCGTTAAACTCCGGGTATGCACTCATAGCTATGCTCTCGGTAACCTCGCCATCCGGTGTTTTCAGGTCAAACCCGAAACCCCGAAGCCTACTATAAAGCTCCTCGGTGATGAAGGGCGCAATCGGACTCAGGAGCTGCAAAGACCGAGATAATACCTTTACTAAAACAACCTGGGTTCTCATTTTTGCCTCCACATCACTCCCATTCAAAATAGGCTTTACCAACTCTATATACCAATCGCAGAAATCGCCCCAGATAAACTGGTATATTTGACGGGCCATCTTGTCGAATTCGTAAAGGGCCAACGAATCATCGACATCCTTTATAGCTCTATTTAGCTTGGTAAGAATCCATTTGTCCGGAGCAGAAAAATCATGTAGGGGCGAGGTATGCCTCGCCCCTACCGAATCCAAATTCATAAACACAAAACGGGAGGCGTTCCAGATCTTGTTCATAAAATTACGGTAGCCCTCGATGATCGGAAGGGAAAGCCTAATGTCCCTACCCTGGGCGGCCAGGGCGGCCAGGCTGAATCGCAAGGCGTCGGCGCCGAAATCATCCATTATATCAAGCGGGTCGATCACGTTTCCCCTGGTCTTACTCATCTTCTCCCCCTTCTCATCCCGGACGAGGGCATGAATATACACATCCCTGAATGGAACGTCGTCCATAAACTTGAGCCCCATCATCATCATCCGGGCAACCCAGAAAAAGAGGATATCAAAGCTGGTAACCAGTACCGATGTCGGATAAAAGATCTTTAGCTCTTCAGTTTGCTCGGGCCAGCCCAATGTGCCAAATGGCCAGAGGGCGGAGCTGAACCAGGTATCCAGTACATCGGTCTCCTGCTCTATGTTTTTCGAGCCGCAATGCCCGCACTCTGTCGGCTCGTCAACCGAAACTGTTACCCCATTACAATCCTTGCAGAACCAGGCCGGTATCCGGTGCCCCCACCAGATTTGTCTGGATATGCACCAGTCACGAATATTCCTCATCCATTCAAAATAGGTATTCTCCCAGTTCTTTGGAATAATCCTAGTTTTGCCTTCCTCTACCGCCTTGATCGAGGGCTCGGCAAGCGGCTTAGTCCTCACAAACCACTGGAGGGAAAGCATGGGCTCTACCACGGTGCCACATCTGTAACATTTACCAAGTTGCAGAGAATAATCCTCTACCCTTTCCAGTATGTTATCCTTCTCGAAATCCTCGACGATTCTTTCTCTACACTTAAACCGGTCGAGTCCGGCATACTTCCCGGCGTTTTCATTCATAAGCCCTTTAAAATCCATTATCTGAACACGGGGAAGGTTATGCCTATTCCCTATCTCAAAATCGGCAAAATCGTGTGCCGGGGTAATCTTTAAAGCCCCCGTTCCTAGTTCCATATCCACGCTTTCATCGGCAATCACCGGTATTCTTCTGCTCACAACCGGTAAAATCACTTCCTTCCCTATGATGTCCTTATATCTCTGGTCATTCGGGTTCACTGCAACCGCGGTATCACCCATCATCGTCTCCGGCCTGGTAGTGGCAACTACTACGTATCTCTCCGATGGGCTTTTGCCGTCGTCAGATACCAACGGGTATCTCAGGTAATATAGTTTTCCCTTTGTATCTTCCCTGGTAACCTCCAAGTCGGAGAGGGCCGTGCCGCAGCGGGGGCACCAGTTCACCAGATAATAACCCCTATATATAAGTCCCTCTCTAAAAAGCCTGACAAAAACCTCTTTTACCGCCAGGGAAAACCCCTCATCCATGGTAAATCTTTCCCTGGACCAATCGCATGAGGCGCCCATCCTCTTCAACTGCTCGATTATTCTCTTCCCATAAAGTTCTTTCCACTGCCAAACCCTCCTTACAAATTCCTCCCTAGTCAAGTCCTCTCGCTTGATGCCCTGCTTACGAAACTCCCTTTCCACCACCGTCTGGGTAGCGATCCCGGCATGGTCGGTCCCGGGAATCCAGAGTGTATTGAAGCCCTTCATCCTTTTATATCTAATCAGAATGTCCTGTATGGTGTTATTGAGAGCGTGTCCTATATGGAGAGAACCGGTAACGTTGGGAGGGGGGATCACTATGGTGAAGGCAGGTTTCTGGGAGGATGTCGAGGCGTGAAAATATTCCTTGTCGAGCCAGAACCTATACCACCTATCCTCTACCTTCTTAGGATCGTAGGTTTTCTCCAGCTCGATTCCATGGGTCTTTTCCATCTTGAATAAATTGGAGAGTATTTAAAAGCAGGAATAGAGGAAGGATTTGGTCCTTCTCTCTATTCCGACCATGAACCTTACAATTGATCTTGCTGTTTTTCTTGAACGGGAACAGGGACGGCTATCTCCGGTGCTGCAATCTCCAGGTCCAGGTTTCTGTACATAGGAAGCCCTGTACCGGCAGGGATCAGCCTTCCCATGATCACGTTTTCCTTGAGTCCGCGCAGGTAATCCTCTTTTCCCTCACAGGCTGCCTCCGTGAGCACTCGGGTTGTCTCCTGGAACGACGCCGCCGACAGCCAGCTATCGGTGCTGAGTGAAGCCCTGGTTATACCCAGAAGAAGCGGCTCCGCCGAGGCCGGTTTTCCACCCTGACTGGCAACCCTTTCGTTCTCCTCGAAGAAGACACTCTTTTCAACGGCCTCTCCAACCAGGAAGGTTGTATCCCCAGGGTCCTTTATCCTGACCCGCCTAAGCATCTGCTTCACGATGACTTCGATGTGCTTATCGTTTATCTTAACCCCCTGAAGCCGGTAAACCTCCTGAATTTCATCTACCAGATACCGGTCTAGGGCCTTTTCACCCCTGATTCTTAGGATGTCGTGTGGGTTGACTGCGCCGTCAACGAGCTGGTCTCCAGCCTTGACCCGCTCTCCATCCCGGATCAAAACATGTTTTCCCCGTGGCACTAGATGTTCCTTAGGCTCGCCGACGTCTGGGGTTATGACAATCCTTCTTTTTCCCTTTAGGTCTTTGCCAAAGGATACTATGCCGTCAATTTCGCTGACGATCGCCGGGTCCCTGGGGATTCTGGCCTCGAATAACTCGGCCACCCGGGGAAGCCCCCCAGTAATGTCCTTAGTCTTAGCCGTTTCCCGGGGGATCTTTGCTAGAATATCACCGGCATGGACTATATCCCCTTCATTCTTTTCTAGAATAGCCCCAACCGGAAGAGAATACTGGACTCCCCTTCCGTCTCCGTCGGATATGACTATTGCCGGATGTATATCCGGACTCTTGGACTCGACTACCACCTTTTTATAAATACCGGTGACCTCATCCACCTGTTCCTTCATGCTTATTCCTTCTTCCAGGTCCTGGAAATTCACCCGACCGCCTACCTCGGAAATAAAGGGTGTGGTGTACGGGTCCCATTCTGCAAGAAGCGTACCCTCTTTCACCGGAGAACCTTCTTCGACCCTCAACCTCGCTCCGAGCACAACCGGGTATCTTTCCCGCTCGTAACCCTTATCGTCCACAATAGCCAAGATTCCGGTACGATTGATTACTACCAAATTTCCATCCTTATTTCTCACAGACCTTACCCCAATGAGCTTAACTACCCCTTCATGCTGGCTCTCCAGGGTGCTCTCGGCAACCCTCTGGCTAGCCGCTCCACCGATGTGGAAGGTCCTCATGGTGAGCTGTGTACCGGGCTCGCCTATGGACTGTGCGGCGATAATCCCCACCGCCTCTCCGATGTTCACCAGTCTCCCGGTAGCTAGGTTTCGGCCATAGCAGAGCACGCATACCCCGTGTCTGGCTTCACAGGTAAGGACGGACCTGATTCTTACCTCAGAGAGGCTGGCAGCTTCATCTATCTTCCTTGCCGCCTGTTCATCTATTTCTTCATTAGCCTTCACTATTATATCTTGAGTAACCGGGTCTTTTATGTCTTCGAGTACCACACGTCCCAACACCCTCTCACCAACCCGGTCTATAATTTCTCCCCCTTCAACCAGGTCTCCCACTACGATTCCTTCGATTGTACCGCAATCGTATTCGGTCACCATCATATCCTGGGCCACATCAATCAGTCTTCTGGTGAGATACCCGGCGTTTGCCGTCTTAAGAGCCGTATCGGCCAGTCCCTTTCTGGCCCCGTGCGTGGAAATAAAGTACTGGAGCACGGTGAGTCCTTCACGGAAGTTCGAAGTAATCGGGGTTTCTATAATCTCACCGGAAGGTTTAGCCATCAGCCCCCTCATGCCAGCAAGCTGACGGACCTGGGTTTGGCTTCCCCTTGCCCCAGAATCGACCATCATGTATATCGGGTTTGAACTCGGTCGTTTGGTATCCCCTCCGTTCTCATTCTTCAGAATATCCACAGATAACTCGCTCATCATCTCATGGGCTACCTCGTCGCTGGTCTTCGCCCAGATGTCTATAACCTTGTTATACCTCTCACCATCGGTGATGAGCCCCTGGGAGTATTGGTTCTGTACCTTCACCACTTCCTTATAAGCCTTGTCCAGCAGTTCTTTCTTTTTCTCCGGTATGGTCATATCGTTGATGGATATGGATATACCGGCTCGGGTTGAATACTCAAACCCTAGTGTGCGCAGGCGGTCGGCAAGTATTACCGTGCTCTTGCCGCCGGCTATCCGGAAGCAGGTATCGATTAATTCCTCTATGGCTCGCTTGGTCATTACCTTATTCACCAGCTCAAAAGGAACCACCTTGGGCATAATCTCGTATAGGAGGACTCGGCCAACGGTGGTGTTATACATCACGCCGTCTATCCTGACGCTGATCCGGGAGTGAATCCCCACCTCTCCAGAATCGTAGGCCATTCTTACTTCCTCGATCGAGGAGAATACCTTTCCCTCCCCCCGGTCAAACGGCATCTCCCTGGTCATGTAATAAACCCCCAGGACTATGTCCTGGGTGGGGAGGATGATCGGCTTCCCATGGGCAGAGGACAGTATGTTATTGGTAGACATAACCAGCGAACGGCACTCCGTTTGTGCCTCGATGGACAACGGGACATGCACCGCCATCTGGTCTCCATCAAAGTCGGCGTTGTAGGCCGGGCAGACCAGCGGATGTATCTGAATAGCCTTGTCTTCGATCAGTATGGGCTCGAAGGCCTGAATGCTTAAACGATGAAGCGTGGGGGCACGGTTTAGGAGTACTGGATGCTCCTTAATCACCTCGTCAAGAGCGTCCCATACTATAGGCGCTTCCTGTTCGACCAGCTTCTTGGCTATTTTGATGGTCGCTGCCGTTCCCCATTTTTCCAGCTTCTGATAAATAAAAGGCCTGAACAGTTCGAGAGCCATTTGCTTGGGCAGGCCACACTGATGAAGCTTGAGCTCAGGCCCTACTACGATTACTGAGCGTCCGGAATAATCCACCCTTTTACCCAAGAGATTTTGCCTGAACCGGCCCTGTTTTCCCTTTATGATGTCGCTTAGACTCTTCAAGGGCCGATGGTTATGCCCAAGTACCGGTCGGCCACGGCGCCCGTTTTCAAAAAGCGCATCCACTGACTCCTGAAGCATCCTCTTCTCATTCCGTACTATTATGTCCGGTGCTCCAAGCTCCAGCAGTTTCTTAAGGCGATTGTTCCTATTTATGACCCTCCGGTAGAGGTCATTCAGGTCGGATGTAGCAAATCTACCGCCGTCGAGTGGTACCAGCGGCCTCAGGTCCGGGGGCAATATTGGAATCCTGGTGAGTATCATCCATTCAGGACGATTCTTTGACTGTCTGAATGCCTCGACGATTCTGAGCCTCTTAGCTATCCTGGCCCTCTTGATGGGGGAGCTTGCATTTCTCATCTCCACCCTTAGTTGCTCGGATAGCTCGACCAGGTCTATCTTCTTCAACATCTCTCTGATTGTCTCCGCACCCATCCCCACCTTAAACGTGGGCCCATATTCCTCAAGCAATTTTCTGTATCTATCCTCGCTCAAAACCTCACCAAATTTAAGCCGCGTAGCGCCGGGGTCTAGCACAACATAGGCCTCGTAATAAAGCACCTTTTCCAGGTCCTTGAGGGTCATATCCAGTAGCATCCCGATCCGGCTGGGGATACTCCGCAAAAACCAAATATGGGCGACTGGGGACGAAAGCTCGATATGGCCCATCCTTTCACGTCTAACCTTACTGGATATCACCTCCACCCCGCATTTTTCACAAGTGTGTCCCCGGTGTTTCAGTCTTTTATATTTCCCGCAAAGGCACTCATAATCCTTCACTGGGCCGAAGATCTTGGCGCAAAAAAGCCCGCTCCTCTCCGGTTTAAATGTTCTGTAATTAATAGTTTCCGGTTTTCTGACCTCTCCATGGGACCAATCCTTTATTTTATCAGGAGAGGCTATGGAGATTTTTACAGCCGAATAATCCGAGGGATTCTTTGGTTTCTCAAAAAGGGTATCTATATCCAATTCTTATCTACCTCCCTTTTGCCTTGGTAATTCTTTCATGGCCTCTTGGCCATTTTCTTCGAGAAGGTCTACATCAAGCGCCAAAGATTGAAGCTCTTTTTGCAGCACCTTAAACGACTCCGGTAGACCGGGCTCGAAGTTCATATCCCCTTTTACTATGGAGTCGAATATTCTCGTTCTTCCAATCACGTCGTCGGATTTCACGGTTAGAAATTCCTGAAGGGTATAAGCGGCTCCATAGGCCTCCAGGGCCCAGACCTCCATCTCTCCCAATCTTTGTCCTCCGAAGTGCGCTTTTCCTCCTAATGGCTGTTGCGTGACTAAGGAATAAGGACCGATTGCCCTGGCATGAATCTTCTCTTCGACCAAGTGGTGAAGCTTTAGCATATACATAACCCCCACTGCAACCTTCTGGTCAAACGGCTCACCAGTACGGCCGTCGAATAGAATAGTTTTTCCATCCTCGGGCAATCCAGCCAATCTCAGCATTTCTTTTATTTCCTTTTCCGTCGAGCCGTCAAACACCTGCGAGTCAATAGGAATACCGTCCTTGAGCCTTTTTACCAGTTCGACTACCTGGTCATCGGTTATTTGATTAATGTATTTTGCAAAGTCCTTCGAATCGTAAGCCTGTGCTAATTTCTCGCGAAGTACCTCCGGGCTGAACTCATTCTGTATGTACTCGTTCAATTGACGGCCAAGCTCCTTGGCCGCCCAGCCCAGATGAGTTTCCAGGATTTGACCGACGTTCATTCTAGAAGGGACGCCGAGCGGGTTTAAAACCATATCCACCGGGGTGCCATCGGGAAGATAGGGCATATCCTCTACCGGTAGTATCTTAGAAATAACCCCTTTGTTTCCGTGTCGTCCGGCCATCTTATCCCCGACCTGGAGCTTTCTCTTGACCGCAACATAAACCTTCACCACCTTTAGCACTCCAGGCGGTAGCTCATCGGGACGGGTAAGCTTATTTATCTTATTGTCATATACCATCTTGACCAAGTCTATCTGCTCGAGCGTCTTCTCGATCGTCCTCTTTATCTCGGACTCGATCGCCTCCCCCTTTTCCACGGCGATATCCGCTAATTTTTCGAAAGGAACGGAGTCAATCAGCTCCTCGGTTATTTTGTCCCCTTTCTTTATCACCGTCTTCCGGTTGAGAGTCAATCTACCCGACGAAATCTTACCGACGATTAGTGACCGTATTCTCTGAGTTGCGTCGTCCTTGAGTATCTTTATCTCATCCTCTCTGTCCTGTTTGAGACGTGTTACCTCATGATCCTCTATGATCTTCGCCCTTTCGTCTTTACTGACGATGCGGGAGATAAGCATTTTCACATCTATCACCGTGCCGGATACGCCCGGAGTCACCCTCAAGGAAGTATCTTTTACGTCCCCGGCCTTATCCCCAAATATAGCCCTGAGCAGCCGCTCCTCCGGGGAAAGCTGTGTCTCTCCCTTTGGGGAGATCTTTCCGACCAGTATATCCCCAGGTTTGACATCCGCTCCAATCCTGATTATCCCGCTCTCATCCAGGTTTCTCAGCATATCCTCGCCCACGTTGGGTATGTCCCTGGTTATTTCTTCCCGCCCCAGCTTTGTCTCACGGGCTATACATTCAAATTCCTCGATATGGATAGAAGTGAAGCTATCCTCTTCCACTAGTCTCTCGCTTATCAGTATGGCATCCTCGAAGTTATATCCACCCCAGGGCATGAAAGCTACCAGAACGTTCTGTCCCAGAGCCAGTTCGCCGTGGTCGGTTGACGGGCCGTCGGCGATGATCTGATTTTCCCTGACCCTCTGTCCTTTTCTGACTATGGGCCTCTGATTCCAACAGGTGTTTTGATTAGACCTTTGAAACTTTATCAAATTATATATATCAACCCCGCCATCCGCTGTTCCATTTCCGGTTGCCCTCACCACTACCCTCGCCGCATCCACGTATTCCACAACACCCTCTCTTTGTGCCACCACCGTGACCCCGGAGTCCTTAGCCACCGTACCTTCGAGCCCGGTTCCGACTAGCGGCGCACTGGTCCGAACCAAGGGAACAGCTTGACGTTGCATATTCGAGCCCATCAACGCACGATTGGCGTCATCGTGCTCCAGGAAGGGTATGAGTGATGCCGAGACAGAAACAAGCTGTGCCGGAGAGACGTCCATCAGCTCAACGCGATTAGACTCAACCATCAGGAATTCTCCCCTATGACGTGCAGAGACTATCTCCGATGTAAAACGACCCTCTGCATCCAGTGGCGCGTTTGCCTGGGCTATCACGTACTTCTCCTCTTCCAGCGCATTCAAGTAAACGATCTCGTCCGTCACCTTCCCGTTTTTGGCTACCCGGTATGGCGTCTGTATGAAGCCATATTCATTTATCTTGGCGTACGTGCTAAGGCTGGAAATAAGACCGATATTAGGCCCCTCCGGCGTCTCGATCGGGCAAATCCTTCCATAGTGGGAGGAATGAACATCTCGGACTTCAAAACCGGCTCTTTCTCTGGTAAGTCCGCCGGGACCCAGGGCGCTAAGCCTTCTCTTGTGCGTCACCTCGGATAGGGGATTGGTTTGGTCCATAAACTGGGAGAGCTGTCCGGTGGCAAAGAACTCTTTTACCACCGCGATAACCGTCTTGGGGATGAGGAGCTCGCTAGGCATGAGATTTTCCACAGTCTGGTAACCCATCTTTTCCTTCACCGACCGGGCCAGCCGGTCGAGCCCATGGTAAAGACGGTCCTCGATTAACTCCCCTACGGTACGCACCCTTCTATTTCCAAGATGGTCGATGTCGTCGGTAGTTCCCCGCCCGCCTTTGAGATTTAGGAGGTACCTGACAGTTTCGACCATATCCTCTTTCGTAAGGGTGAGGACTTCATCCGAGATCCCATGGTTTAGCTTGTAATTAATCTTGATTCGTCCTACCTTGGAAAGCCTGTATGTATCCGGATTAAAAAACATGTTATTGAAGAAGGTCTCGGCAACGCTCAGGGTAGAGGGGTCGGTGGGCCTAAATTTTTTATAAATCTCGATAATTGCTTCTTCGCGTGTCTTCACCTTATCAGCTAGTAGGGTATTTCTGAGCGATGCAACTACCGAAACGTTGTCTATGTAAAACACCTTGAACTCTCGTATTCCACGCGTTCTCAATTCTTCCAGTTTTTCTTCGGTGATCTCATCGTTGAAGTTGACTATAACCTCCCCGGTGGCCTGGTCTACTATGTCGTCCGTCGAGGGCCTGCCTATCACATCGCTTGCCTGAACCGGAATCCGGTCAATTTTCGATTGAACTAGCTTGTCGATCAGATTTCTTACGAACCTCCTTCCCTTTTTGACCAGGACCTCGTCGGTTTTAGGGTTGACTATATCAGCAGATGCTCTCTGGAACGGAAGAACTTCTATGTTGACACTCTTTTTAATCCCATCCGGTTCCAAATATACCGTTTCCGTCTGATAGTAGTTCATCATAATCTCTTTGGCGGTGTAACCCAGCGCCTTGAGTAATACGGTCACCAGGAACCTCTTCTTCCGGTCAATCCGAACGTGAAAAAGATCTTTGGAGTCAAACTCAAAATCCAGCCATCTCCCGTCCTGCGGAACGATCCGGGCCGAGAAGGAAACCCTTCCTACAGACTGGTCCTTACTCTTTACCTGGTCGAAAAACACGCCCGGGGATCGATGTAACTGATTGACTATGGCCCGCTCGGTCCCGTTTACTATGAAGGAGCCGTTCGGGGTCATCAGGGGGATTTCGCCAAAATAAACCTCCTGCTCCTTGACATCCCTTATCGTACGCTCGCCCCCGGATTCGGTAGGGGTATCCCAGATTACCAGCCGAAATGTGACGTAAAGCGGGGCTACATAGGTATACCCCTTTAGCCTGCACTCCCCCGGCTCATACTTGGGCTTGTCGAAACGGTAGCTAACGTATTCGAGTGACGCCTTCTCGTTGTAGTCCTGTATAGGGAATACTGTCTTGAAGGCCCGATGAAGCCCCATGTCCTTTCTCTCCTCGGGCTTTATATCCTTTTGAAGGAAGTCCTCGTATGATTTGGTTTGAACCTCAAGAAGATTGGGTATGGAAAGAACAGATGGTATTTTTGAAAAACTCTTTCTTAATTTATAAGATTCAATAACCTCAAAGCTCAACTCACTTTCCCCCCCTTTTTATAAAGTTAAAACAAACCTTATAAGTCATTAGGCTAAGTAGACAATCCACTTAACCATGACCTCGAAAGCTATTAATTCCCCAACTCCCCTCGACGATATCAATTAATTTCTACCGTCGCACCGGCCTCTTCCAACTTCTTTTTCATCCCCTCCGCGTCCTCTTTCTTTACACCCTCTTTTACCGTCTTTGGAGCACCTTCTACCAGCTCTTTGGCCTCTTTGAGACCAAGGGCAGTAAGCTCCCTGACAACTTTAATTACTTGTATCTTGTTGTCGCCTACTGCTTTCAATACTACGTTGAACTCCGTTTTCTCGGCCTCGGCCGCTTTTGCCTCGGCGGCCTCAGTACCCGCACCACCCACTCCGGCTACCATAGCTAACTGGGGTGCCGCTGCTTTTACTCCGAATTTATCCTCGATCTCCTTGATCAACTCAGAAATCTCCAACATGCTGGCTCGTTCCAGATAGGAGATAACATCCGCTCTTGTAACATCTGCCATTTTGTCTAAAACCTCCTTGTTTTTTTGCCAGGGAAACCCGCCCGGGTGTCCCTATTCTTAGTTAGTTATTTTTCCTCTTTTGCTTTGATTTCCTTAACCGCATTTAATGCGTAAAGCAAGCGTCTCTGCAGCTCGGTTAGAGTGCCCATAAAATTGCCAAGCGGGCTCGATAGAAGTCCCAACAACTGAGAAAAAAGAACCTGCTTGGAAGGAAGCTTGGAAAGCTTTATCATTTCGTCGGCATCGACCACTCTGCCCTCGACGATTCCTCCTTTAAGCTTGAGCACCGGAAACTCTTTAACAGACTCGGCAAATACCTTGGCTACCGATACCGGGTCATCCTTGCAGATTGCCACGGCTGTAGGACCTTCGAAGAGATCCTTAATTCTTTCCACCTCGGTCTCCCGCGATGCTATCCTCAGAAGAGTATTCTTCAAGACCTTGAAATCCGCTTGAGTCTTCCTGAGTTTCGCCCTGAGCGATTCCATCTCCTTTACCGTAAGCCCTTTATATTCGACCACGAAAAGGAAAGGATTCGTCTTGAATTTTTCGCCATATTCCTTGACGATTTCTTCTTTCGCCGCTCTTGATAACATTAACCCACTCCTTGAATACAGGTTTGAAGCCTTACCTAGTTGGGTTGACCCAGATTCAGGCCTGAGGTCAAGCACCCAGCAACCAATCAGGCCGCGATTTCGAAGCTCTTTAGCTCCTCGCGGACGTTTGCAAAATCCACCTTTATTCCCGGTCCCATGGTGTTGGAGAGCACGATTTTTCTTATAAATACGCCCTTAGATGATGAAGGTTTCATCTTTTGGAGTGAATCCATGAAAGCTAAAAAGTTCTCCCTCAATTTAGCTGCACCGAAAGAGACCTTACCGATAGGAGCATGAACCACTCCCCCTTTATCGTTTTTGATTTCTATTCTTCCCGCTTTGGCCTCGCTTACCGCTCTGGCCACGTCAAAGGTGACGGTGCCAACCTTAGGACTGGGCATAAGACCCCTTGGACCCAATACTTTACCCAACTTTCCGACCAAACTCATCACATCCGGTGTGGCTATGGCTACTTCAAAGTCAAGCCAATTCTCCTTGGATATCTTTTCCACTAAGTCTTCAGCTCCCACATAATCTGCGCCCGCCTCTTCCGCTTCCTTAACCTTTTCCCCTTTGGCAAAAACCAGCACTCTAACCTGTTTCCCGATTCCGTGGGGAAGAACTAGAGCACTCCTGATCTGCTGGTTGGCTTGGCGCGGGTCGATCCCCAGACGGACTGCAACCTCCACAGTCTCATCAAATTTGGCAGTCTTGGTTTGTTCGATAAGATTCAGTGCCTCTGAAAGAGTATAAGATTTTGACGGGTCTACCGCCTTCTTAACCTCAATATACTTTTTTCCTCTAGCCATTTTATCTCCTCAAGACTATAAACCTTATTGAATTTTTATTTACTGTTCCCCAGTCCCTGAAGGAACTTTCCTAAACAACCTCAATTCCCATACTCCTGGCCGTCCCCTCTACTATACGCCTCGCTGACTCTATATCATCGGTGTTCAGGTCCTCGAGCTTAGTTTTAGCAATCTCTTCGACCTGAGCTCTAGTGACCTTTCCCGCTTTCACTCTAGGAACCTCGCCGGACCCTTTTTCTATGCCGGCGGCTTTTTTTAGTAAGTAGGATACAGGCGGAGTCTTGATTACGAAGGAAAAGGACCTATCCGCGTACACCGTTACTATTGCCGGGAGTAACCCCTCCATCTTCGATGTCTGTGCGTTAAAGGCTTTGCAAAATTCCATTATGTTAACCCCCCTTTGCCCCAGAGCCGGACCCACCGGGGGCGAAGGGGTCGCTTTGCCGGCAGGTATCAACAGTTTTACTTCTCCAACCACTTTTTTCATTCTATATCTTCTCCACTTGATTAAAATCTAATTCTATCGGGGTTGTTCTACCAAATATGGTAACCAGGACCTGAACCTTAGCCTTATCCGGCTTCACCTCTTCGATCACACCAGAGAAATTTGAGAATGGTCCCTCTATAACCTTGACCGTTTCTCCTTTTTCAAAAGTAACCCGGGGTTTGGGTTTAAGTGTTCCCTCCTCAATCTGTCTTTTTATCTTCATCACTTCTCTTTCGTCTATGTCCGGGACCGAGTCCGGGTCAATCTTACCCTCCCTTAATTTACCCCCTACAAAACCAATTACTTTTGGTATGCTCCTGATAAAATGCCAACTTCTTTCGTTTAGCTCCATTTTAACCAAGATGTACCCGGGAAAAAACTTTCTAACCGAGGTCTTTTTTTTTTTGTTCTTTACCGGATCCACGATCGTCTCGGT
>FWPU01010111.1_pt1 | contig 14288 bp, 12 predicted proteins | sample 2228361 | NCBI WGS metagenome assembly FWPU01 (sample SAMEA103939777, study PRJEB20133) | metagenome
GTCCCCCACGCCCCCCACGTTTCCCGCGCCGCCCGCGCCGCCCGCGGGCGACCGTTGATTTTTCGGCCCATTCCCCTATAATCGCCGGTCTTGTTTCGCGTTCGACGCGGTAGACCTTGAGGACCGGGAGGGCACGTGCCGCCCGTGGCAACTGGGTTCTTCGCCAGATTTCGGCGCGCCTTCGCGCACGCCTTCTCGATGGAGCCGCCGCCGCTCGAGCCGGGGGACCAGGAATTTCTCGACCGGCTCGCCGAGCGAATCGTGGCGCGGCGCCTGGAGGCTGTGGCGATCTTCGCGCTCGAGGCGGCGCGGCCGCTCGCCGGGGTCATCTCGGCCGCGGGGACGGTCGCCGCGCCGCTCGCTGAGCACGCCGTTCCGCTTGCGGGGCGCGTGGCGCCGTTTCTGCGCCTCGTCGAGACCGCGGAAGAGTACCGTCGGCTCGTGCGGCTTGTCGAGCGCCGCGACGTCGTGGAAGCCCTCATGCGGAAGATCGAGGAGCGCTGCGCCCCGTGAGTCCCCCCGAAGATTTGAAGGTCATTATTGCGACCGACTGCGGGTCGACCACGACGAAGGCGATCCTGATCGAGTGGATCGAGGAGCAGAAGAGCTACCGGCAGACGTTCCGCGGGGAAGCCCCCACGACGGTCGAGGCGCCCTTCGAGGACGTGACGCGCGGCGTCCTCAACGCGATTACGGAGGTGGAGGAGCTTTCGGGGCGAAAGATCCTCGACGGGGAGCGAATCATCACGCCGGCGAAGGGCAAGGTCGGCGTGGACATCTACGTCTCCACGTCGTCGGCGGGCGGCGGGCTCCAGATGCTCGTGGCCGGCGCGGTGAAGAGCATGACCGCGGAATCCGCGCAGCGCGCGGCCCTCGGGGCGGGGGCGATCGTCATGGACGTCCTCGCCTCGAACGACGGGCGCCTCCCGCACGAGAAGATCGAGCGGATCCGGAACCTCCGCCCGGACATGATTCTCCTCTCGGGCGGGACCGATGGTGGGACGGTCAGCCACGTCGTCGAGCTCGCGGAGTTCATCGCGGCGGCCGACCCGCGGCCGCGGCTCGGGATGGGGTTCCGGCTCCCCGTGATCTTCGCGGGGAACAAGGACGCGCGCCCGAAGATCCAGGATATCCTCGGCGAGAAGACGGCGCTCGTCATCACGGACAATTTGCGCCCGACGCTCGAGCAGGAAAACCTCTTCCCGGCGCGCCAGCAGATCCAGCACCTCTTCCTCGAGCACGTCATGGCGCAGGCCCCCGGCTACAAGAAGCTCATGGCCATGACGGGCGCCCCGATCATGCCCACGCCCGCGGCCATGGGCCTCATGATCCAGGCGATCGCGCGTCGCGACCGCATCAACGTGATCGGGGTGGACATCGGCGGCGCGACCACGGATGTCTTCTCCGTGTTCGAGGTCCCCGGCCCGAGGGGCGAGCGCGGCGAGACCGTCTTCAACCGCACGGTGTCGGCGAACCTGGGGATGTCGTATTCCATCTCGAACGTGATGGCGCGCTCCGGGATCGACAACGTGCTCCGCTGGGTCGCCTTCGCCACCGACGAGCGAGAGCTTCGCGACGCGATCAAGAACAAGATGATCCGTCCCACCACGATCCCCCAGACGCTCGAGGATCTCAAGATCGAGCAGGCCCTCGCGCGCGAGGCGCTGCGCGGGAGCATGGAAGAGCACCGCTCGCTCGCTGTCGGGCTCAAGGGCGTGCAGACGGAGCGCACGATCAGCGATGCGCTCGGGCAGGCGGGGCGCGCCGAGACGATCATCCACATGATGCGGCTCGACCTTCTGGTGGGCTCGGGCGGGGTGCTTTCGCACGCGCCGCGCCGGCAGCAGGCGCTCCTCATGATGCTCGACGCGTTCGAGCCCGAGGGCGTCACGCGACTCGCCGTGGACTCGATCTTCATGATGCCGCATCTGGGCGTGCTCTCCACGGTGAACGAGCGCGCCGCGACCGACGTCTTCGAGAAGGACTGCATGATCTATCTCGGGACCGCGATCGCGCCGCGCGGAACCGGCAAGGAAGGCGCGCGATGCCTCAAGTATGCGCTGCGAGTGGGCGGGCGCGTGGCGCACGAGGGCGAGCAGCCGTTCGGGGAGCTCCTGCGCATTCCCCTCGGCCCCGGGGAGGTCGCCGAGATCGACCTCGAGCCCGCGAAGGGCTTCGACGTGGGGAACGGCCCCGGGAAGGCGCGCACGGCCAAGGTGTGGGGCGGCGAGGTGGGGATCGTGATCGACACGCGCGGGCGTCCGCTCCACATGCACGCGGACAAGGCGAAGCGGTTCCAGCAGCTCCAGCGGTGGGCGCGGGCGCTCGACCTCTATCCGGAGCGCGGCGGCGGCGGCGCGGAGCGGCCGGAGCATGTGGCGCGCGAGAAGGCGAAGGCGTAGGGGACCATGGGGCACGCGTATACCCCGGGGCTGCGGGTCGCCCGGAGAACCACGATCGAGAAAGAGCGGACGCTTCCCATGAAGGGAACGGTCCGGGTGAAGGCGGGCGACCGCGTGGCGGCGGCGGACGTGGTCGCCGAGACGCACCTTCCGGGCGACGTCGCGTCGGTGAACGTCGTCAATCAGCTCGGGATCACTCCGGCCGAGATTCGCTCATACATGCTGAAAAAGGAGGGTGACCCCGTCCGGCAGGGCGAGCCGATCGCGCTCGCGCGGGGCTTCTTCGGGCTCCTCAAGACGGAGGTAAAGTCGCCCATCGACGGGACGGTCGAGATCGTCTCGGACGTGACCGGCCAGGTGCTGCTCCGCAAGCCCCCGCGCCCCGTGCAGGTGCGCGCGTTCGTCGACGGGTGGATCGCCGCTGTTCGCGAGGGGGAGGGCGTCACCGTGCGCGCGGTCGGGACGTACATCCAAGGGATCTTCGGGGTGGGGCCGGAGACCTGGGGAGAGCTGGCCATTGGGGTCGGTGGCAAGGGCGAGGCGCTCCGCCCCTCTCACATCCGGGACGAGCACCGCGGGAAGATCGTGGTGGGCGGCTCCCTCGCCTCGTTCGAAGCGGTGGACGCGGCACGCAGCAAGGGCGTCGCAGGCGTGATCGCAGGCGGCATGCACGACGAGGACCTGCGCAAGTTGCTCGGGTACGACCTCGGGGTCGCGATCACGGGGCAGGAGGCGATCGGGATCACCGTCGTGCTGACCGAGGGGTTCGGCGAGATCGACATGGCCGAGCGGACCTGGAAGCTCCTCGCGGCGCGCGCCGGCGCGAAGACTTCGCTTTCGGGGGCGACGCAGATCCGCGCCGGCGTGATCCGGCCGGAGATCATCGTGCCCGACCCGAGCGCGACCGCGGAGGCCGCCGCGGGCGGGGCGCCGCAGGGGGAGCCGGAGAAGACCGGCATGAAGCCGGGAGATCCGATCCGCGCGATCCGCCGGCCCTACTTCGGAAGGATCGGGCGCGTGCGGGCGCTCCCGCACGAGCTCCGACGCGTCGAGAGCGAGACGAAAGTCCGCGTGGTCGAGGTGGAATTCGAGAACGGCGAGGTCGCGGTGCTGCCGCGCGCCAACGTGGAGGTGATCGAGGAATGAGATCGCTCCGACTCCGGATCGCGCCCGGGCGCCACCGGGGCGCGGCGCTGGCGGCGGCGGCGCTCGCAAGCGTGTGGGCGTTCGCCGCGACAGCGGCGGCGCAGGTCGAGCTTCCCCGGCTCGGCCCGGGCGACTGGCGGGCCGTACCGCAGCCAAACGGCGACGAGACGGAGCTCGCGGTCTTCTGGAAGATCGCGCCCGCCGAGAAGGCGTACCTGGAGGCGCTCTCCGAGGCGCTCAAGGCGAAGAAGGAGGTCGAGAAGCTCGAGGCCCAAAAGAAGCTCGTTCCGCCCGACCTCGCCGCGCGCGCGCGGCCTCCCGTGCCGCCCTCATACGAGTACGCAATCCTCGTCTCGGGAACGCCCGAGGGGGCGTTCGTGAGGGCGAAGACCGTCGCGGCGGCGGCGGCGCTCGCGCGGGAAAGCCTCGACATCCTCGGCCCGGGGGCGCGCGATTCCGACGAACACTTCGTCACAGTGAACGTAACCACACTCGCCGGGCCCGCCGAGCTCGCGGACGCGGCGCTGGCGCTGGAGAAGGAGGAGGCGAGGCGCACGCCCGGGGAAAAGGCGACCATCGAGAGGCTGCGCGCGCTGCTCGGCGAGCGGACGCTCAATCAGGCGCGCGAGCGCCTCGCGGCCGCGGGCGTCCGAACAAAAGAGGATCTTCTCGCCCACCATCTGGAAGGGTACCTCGGCGGCGGCGGACTTCTGAAACTGATCCTCGATCGCGAGTGGCGCGTGAAGCTCGCGGTGCGCGGGCCCGACGGGGCCGTCGTGGACCTTGCGGGACCGGTCGCGGTGCGCCTGGAGGAATCGCTCTTCGACTGGGCGCGGCTCAACAACTTCGTCATCATGGTTCTCCTCGGCGCGCTCGTGCTTGGGTTTATCCGCCATGCCCGCAAGAATCCGAACCTCTTCCTGCGCCGGATCGGCGGGCTCGATGCCGTCGACGAGGCGCTCGGGCGCGCCACGGAAATGGGGAAGCCCGTCCTCTTCGTCCACGGGTTGCGCGCCATGGACTCGATCTCGACGGTCGCGGCCGTGAACATCCTCGGCGAGGTGGCGAAGAAGATCGCGCGCTACGACAGCAAGCTCCTCTGCGCGAACAACGACCCCATCGTCCTGGCGGTGAGCCAGGAAACCGTGAAGGAGGCGTACCTCGACGCGGGCCGGCCAGACGCCTACAACTCCGACGACGTCTTTTTCGTCGCCGCCGAGCAGTTCAGCTACGTGGCGGCGGTGGACGGAATCATGGTCCGCCAGAAGCCGGCGGCCAACCTCTACGCGGGCTATTTCTACGCGGAGTCGCTGATCCTGGCCGAAACCGGTGCCACCACCGGCGCCATCCAGATCGCGGCGACCGACTCCTACACGCAGCTTCCGTTCTTCGTCACAACCTGCGATTACACGCTCATGGGAGAGGAGCTGTACGCGGCGTCGGCGTACCTCTCGCGCGACCCGCTCCTCCTCGGGAGCCTCAAGGGACAGGACGTCGGGAAGGCGCTGATCTGCGTCATCCTGATCGCCGGCATCATTCTGGAAACGGCCGGCGTCCACTGGATCACGAGCGTCCTCTTGTGGGCGAGCTGACATGATCTTTCTCAAGCGCACGCTACCGGTCGTCATCGCGTTCGTAACCGGAGTCTGGTTCGCCGTGCAGTTCTTCGTTCCGGCCACGTGGTCGCAGAAGTCGCTCGAGCACGCGTCGAACTGGGTGAAGATCGTCTCCGGGTTTGCGTTCGCTCTCGGCGTCTACTCGCTTTGCCACCTGCACTGGCGGCGCATCCGGACGAAGCAGGCGGGGTGGGGATACTCGCTCCTCGTTTATGTCGGGCTTCTCTCGACGCTCTATGTGGGGCTCTCCGGGGAGGTGCGGAAGTTCTTCGAAATCCTGCTGCGGCGGTCCGTTGCGCATCACGTGTACGCGCTCGGGCGCGACGAAGGGACTCCGGAGGGCGTGACCGTTCGGACCGTGCGCGTTTCCGCCGAGGAGGCGAAGGAGGTCGGGGCCGAGGCCGCGCCCGCGGTGGTCGGGGAACTGGTTGCGCCCGACGGGAAGGTGGTCGGCTACTCGTTCGACCCCAACGTGTTCCACGCGAACATCGCGACGGGACGCGTGCCCGCGGCCGAGGCGTGGCTCGCGCGGCGGGGGATCCGCGTGCTGGCGGGAGGGACAGAGGAGCCGCCCGCGTCCGGCGCGACCGTCGCCCGCCAGCAAAAGACCTTCGCCTGGTACGCCTTCGCGAGCTATCAGGGGTACGAGGCAAACTGGGGATCGCTCTTCACGTGGCAGTTCAATTACGTCTACAACGCCGCGCAGCAGAGCATGTTCTCCATGCTCGGCTTTTTCATTGCCAGCGCGGCGTACCGGACATTCCGCGCGCGCACGTGGCAGGCGGCGCTCCTTCTCGTGGCCGCCCTGATCGTGATCTTCGGCCGCACCACGCTCGCCGGCTATGCACACGACTACTTTCCGGAAGTGGCGGAGTGGATCATGTACGGCCCGAACCTCGCGGCGAAGCGCGGGATCATGCTCGGGGTGGCGCTCGGGGCGATCGCGACCTCCCTCCGGATCATCTTCGGGATCGAGCGAGCTTACCTCGGCGGGGAGTGACGGAGCATGTTGCGATTCCTCTTGTCGATCGACCGGCGCGTCATCTTCCTCCTCGTGCTCGCCGCGGTGGTGCTAGGGACGCTTTTTCCGGACGCCCTCATGCTCCCGATCAAGCCGAGCCGGCCGGTGCGCGGAATCTACGAGGCGGTCGACGAGCTTCCGGAGCGCGCTCCGTTCCTGCTCTCCATGGACTTCGACCCGGCCTCCGCGCCCGAGCTCGAGCCTATGGCGCGCGCGATCCTGCGGCACGCCTTCTCGAAAGGGCTGCGCGCCATTGGCATGACCCACTGGCCGGGCGGCCTGGCGCTCGCCGAGCAGATCATGAAGGAGACCGCAATGGAGTTCGACGCGGTCGTCTTCGAAGCCGCGCGGGCGCCGACGTGGGAGCTGGCGGCCGCCGCGGCGGAGGCGCTGAGGCTCGGGGCGCCCGCGGAGCCGGTTCTGCGGCTGCTTGCGTTCGGGAACCCCGAGGAAGCGCGGCGGCTCTTCAACCGGGCGCAGGAGACCGCAAGAGCGGGGGAAGAAGGCGGGGGGGGAGCGCGTGCGGGCGGACCGGATTCCGAGGGCGCGGCCCGGTCAGAGCGGCAGGCGGCGTTCGCTGCCCTCGCGGAGGCGGCTGCGGCGATCCCGCCAGAGAAGGCTCTTCCGCGCCGGACCGTGAACTTCGGAAGGGACCGCGCGCCGCTCGACCGGAAGAACAAGGCGCGGGACCTCCTCTGGCACCTTCCGGCCGGGCAGCTCGCGCCCGAGCCGGTGCCGGTGGTAGGCGCAGGCGGAGACGTCGTCGGGTGGGAGATCGTGCGCGTGGTCGAGCGCATACCCACCGTCGTGTACGGGCGTGACTGGTGCTTCCTCGGATACAAGGCAGGAGGGGCGATTCTCATCATCGCCATGGGTCAGAACCTCCATGCGGCGTTTCCGACCGACAATTACGGCACGCCGATCCGTGAGATCGCGGCGCTTCAGGGCGTGCGGTCGCTCGCGGACCTCAAGTACATGGTTGCGCTCGCCGCCGGCGACACCGGGGAATCGTGGATCGTCTACGGGTCGGGACGGTACGGGTTCGCCATGGGGGTGGGCTGCACGGCGGTCATGGCTCCGGACCTCTATCCGTACTACGGCTCGAAGCAGATCACCGGGATCGCGGGAGGCATCAAGGGCGCCTGGGAGTACGAGACGCTCGTAAATGTGCGCGGCCGCGCCACCGACAACGCTCCCGTCCAGACGGTGGCGCACCTCCTGGTCATGGCCCTGATCGTCTTCTGCAACGTGGCCTACTTCGTGCAGCGGCTTGCGGCGCGCGGCTCCAGATAGGAAGGCGGGTCCATGAAGATCGGCGACTTCCTCTTTTACGTCACGCTCGGCCTCCTCTTTGCCGGCGGGTGCGCGTACGCCCTCGGGCAGGACGGCGGCCTCGACCTGATCGGCAAGACGGGGCGCGTGAACCCCGAGACGCTCGGAATCCTGGTGGCGGCCGGGCTCACCATCGCGCTTTACTCGTTCCTCTACCACGACAACCCCTTCTTCAAGGCTGCGGAGCACCTCTACGTCGGGGTCGGCCTCGGGTACTATCTCGTGGCCATCGTTTGGTTTCAAATCCTCAAGCCCGACATCTATCAGGGCCTGGTCAAGCCCTGGGTGCGCGGCGGGTGGCTTGGCGAGGAGACGGCGCCGGCGAACTATCTCCTGATCGTCCCCCTGGTGTTGAGCCTCTTACTGCTTTCGCGGTTCGTTCCCCGGATCGCGTGGCTTTCGCGCTGGTCGTTCGCATTCATCGTCGGGTTCGGCGCCGGGGTCTCCATTCCTCAAACCATCAAATCGATCATCCTGGTGCAGACACGCGCCACCGTTCAGCCTCTCACCCTGGCCGACGGTTGGCTCCCGCTCCTTACGTCCCTCGTCGTCCTCGTCGGAGTTGTGGCGGTTCTCATCTACTTTTTCTTCAGCGTCGAGCACCGCGGTCCCATTGGCGGAGTGGCGCGGCTCGGAGTCTGGTTCCTCATGATCAGCTTCGGCGCCTCCTTCGGGTACACGGTCATGGGCCGAATGGCCCTTCTCGTGCAGCGAATCGAGTTCCTCCTCAAGGACTGGCTGCGGATCGCCGTCTGATCCGTCCGCTACCAGCGACGAACCGCGGCGCGCTCGCCGCCCTCATGCCGAAGGCGGCCGATTTCCTGCACGCCGCAGTTCCCCTTTTTTGTCGCCGCCGAAGCGACACGTGTCGCCCCCTTCTTGACCGCCCGTGGCCCGTCCCTTTCGATCCCGCGCGCTACCCGCGCGGCGGGGCGCGCGAGCCTTCGCCACCCGCCGGCACGAGCGGCGAGCCGTCCGCGAGCTGGAACGTGAGCTCGCCCCCGCTCCCGCGAACGAACACGTACTCCCCGTGGATCAGCTTGTGGTGGCACGTCCAGCAGACCAGGATCAGCGCGTCGGGGTCGTTGCGGCTCGGGTCGAGATGGTGGATCTGCTTCCACGTGGTCGAGCCACAGATCCGGCAGCGGTTGCGGTCGCGGGCGAGCACAATCGCGCGCACGCGCGGAGGAATCGTCTTCGTGCGCCGCGGGCGCTCCTTGCGCAGATCGAGGATCTCCGCGTCCTCCTTCGCCGCTGCAAGCTCCTCGGGCGAGACCGGGATCGGGCCGTCGCGCGTCTCGCGCGTCGCCTCCTTGCAACGCGGGCACTCGTGAATGACGATTTGCACGGGCGGCCGCGAGACAGGCGGTGCGTAGGCCCGCCGCACGAACTCCGCGACCGCCGCGCCGAGCGCCACCGCCTCCGAGCGCTCCTCGCGGAGCCGGCGCACGCCCTCTTCGAGGTCCGCGAGCTCGCTCGCCTTGAACCGCATCGTCACCGCGAACTCGGGCTCCTCGCCATTCGCCTGCGCGACCGAGATCTCGAGCCTTCGGTTTGTGAGCTCAAGCGCCTTCCCGATCCAGCGCTCTTCGGTTTCGGGTGTCGCCGCGCGCGTCACCGTACGCGCTTTCGTCCAGGAGATCTCTCCCGCCTCGAACGCCGCGCGAAGCCGCGGAAGCCGATCGAGCTTGCGCGCAAGCTCAACCAGGGCCTTCGCCTTTCCGCCCGGGATCCCGAGCACCGCCTCCGCATACGCCTGGATCCGCGGATATCCGAGATAGCGATAGAGCCCCCGGTCGGCCATCTCCCGGAGCGCGCGGGCGAGCTCGGCCTCCGCCTGCTGCGCGGTCCGAACGAGCGTCCGGAGCTTCCCGTCGAGCTTGCGCGCCTCATCGAGGCGCGCGTCGCGTTGTGCGCCGGGCTGCTCTGAGTTGCTTTCCGCGCGCCGCTCGCCATCGCGCTGACGCGCGAGCTCGTTCTCCAGGTCCGCAAGCACCGTCATGACTGTCCTCCACTCGTCGATCTGATCGAGCTTCACGACGTTCGTCGCGGCGAGCGGGGCGACACGTGTCGCACGTCGTGAGGCCCCGGTGCCTCACCGCGCCTCCGGGCGTTCGGCAACGTGGCGCACGCATCGCCTTGTCGCGCCGCGTTCGTGTGCCCCCAATGAGTCGCCCCCCGATCGGACCGCGCCTTGCGCTCGAGCAGGGCATTGGGCTCGAACCTCGAAATGTCGGGCGCCGGGAGGCGTGCGGCCCGATCCTGCTTCGGGGTTCTGGGACGCTCTCTCGTTTTTCGACGCGAGCGCGGACGGTTCATGGCGTTTCCTCCGGATCGAAGATGCTCAAGGGGAAGTTGGGTGCCGGTCGCGAAGGACCGGCACCCCAAGCGCGCCACCGCGGCGCGCCCGCGCAGCACACTGCGTTGAGCAACGCCCGTGCCCGCCGCAAAGATCCGCGGGCACGGGGAGCGCGCCGAAGAGTGTGCGGAACCGAGTCAGCCCTCGGTGTGCGGGAACCACACAGCCCGGCCCCGGCGTGGCGGGAAGCCCGCCTGCGAACGCCGCCGGCCACGGCGGCTGCGCTTTTTGGGCCCCCGTCCGAGCCCGGCCTAGGGGTCGGGACCGCGCGCGCAACCGCGCGCGGCGGCGTCAGGCGGGTTCCGCAACCCCGGCGGAACGCCGGCGGAAGCGTGCCGCGCGCGACCTGTCTTGTGCTCTTACGCGGCACAGACTTACGGCGCATCGCGATTGACAGGCACGCTCCGCGGCGCTACCATCCCGGCCCGTGGTAAAGGGCCGCCCGCTCCCCGAACTGCTCGCCCCCGCAGGCGACGAGGAGTGCCTCCGCGCCGCCGTGGGGGCCGGAGCGGACGCCGTCTACTTTGGCCTCTCGACGGGCTTTCACGCCCGCGCCAAGGCCCCGAGCTTTCCGCCCGAGGACCTGCCGGGCGTCTTCGACTTCCTTCACGAGCACGGCGTGAAGGGCTACGTGACCTTCAATACGCTCGTCTACGACTCCGAGCTTCCCACCGCCGAGCGCCTGCTTTTCGCGATCGCGCGCGCGGGCGCCGACGCCGTGATCGTGCAGGACCTCGGGATCGCGTGGCTCTGTCGCCAGATCGCCCCGTCGCTCCCCGTCCATGCCTCCACGCAGATGACGGTGAGCTCACCCGAGGGCGCCGCGGTCGCGGAGGAGCTCGGGGTCGTGCGGATCATCCTCCCGCGCGAGCTCTCGATCGAGGAGATCCGCCGCATGCGCGCGGGGACGCGGCTCGAGCTCGAATGCTTCGTCCACGGCGCGCTCTGTGTCTCCTGGAGCGGGCAGTGTCTCACGAGCGAGGTCTGGGGGAGCCGCTCCGCGAACCGCGGACAATGCGCGCAGTCCTGCCGCCTCCCCTACGATCTGGTCGTCGACGGCAGAGTCCGCGACCTCGGGCTGGAGAAATATCTCCTCTCGCCGAAGGACCTCGCCGCGTTCAACCTCCTCCCGGAGCTCTGGGACGCGGGGATCTCGTGCTTCAAGATCGAGGGCCGCTACAAGGGACCGGACTACGTCGCCGCGACCGTCGAGAAGTACCGCAAGGTGATCGACGCTCTCGCCGAGGGCCGGATTCTTCGCCTCGGACGCGAGGACGAGGAGGAGCTCGCGCTCACGTACAGCCGCGGGTTTTCGACGGGCTTCCTCGCCGGCGCGGACCACCAGGCGCTCTCGCACGGGCTCTATCCCGGGCACCGCGGCTTGCGCGTGGGCCCCGTCGAGCGCGTCCTCCCGCCCTGGCGCGTGCTCGTGCGCGTCCCTGCGAGCGGCACCGGATCGGCCTCCGAGACGCAAAGGGGCTCGAGCACCCCGTAATCGTCGACGTGAACTGCCGGAACACGGTCTTCGACGCGCGCGCCCAGTCGGCGGTGGCGCACTTCCCGCGCCTCCGCGCGATGGGCGTGCGCCGGTTCCGGGTGGAGTTCGCGTGGGAGTCCGCGGCGGAGGCCGCCCGCGTGATCGAGACCTACCGCGCGCTCCTGGAGGGGCGGCGCAGCCCCTCCGCCGTCCTTCGCGACGTGGGCGCGATCGAGCGCTTTGGCGTCACCTCCGGGACGCTCGCGACGATCCGCGGATAGCGCGGCCCGCGACGCGCCGCAATGGACCCCTCGCGGAGGTCGCGCTTAGCGGACCTCTCCCTGCGGCGCCGCCGGGGCCGCCTTGGCGAACTTCTGCGCGAAGTGCGCGTACTCCCGGTAGCTCGCGGGGTCCTCTCCGACGCGCTTGAGGGCCTCGTAGACGGCGCGCTGGAGCTGCGCGTCCTCCTGGAGGTCGTGGGCGAACTCCTTCCCGCGCTCGTCCTGCGCGAGCCTGCGCGCGACGTTGCGGACGAGCTTGCGCAGGTGCTCGCGATCGAGCTTGGTGTCGAGCTTGGCCGCCCACTCCTCGAATCCCGGGTAGCGCGAGGGGTCGTAGCCGTCGAAGACCGCCAGCTCCTGGACGAGGTTCTTGTTCGCCTGCCAGAGCTGCTGGACGTACTTCTCGACGGCCTGCGACTCCATGAGCTTGTCGGCCTCCTGGATCACCCACGCCGGGTCGGAGTCCATCTCGACGGTGATGTCGGGATCCACGCCGCCCTTCCCGGTCTTCTCGTCGCGGTGGATCGAGCGCCCGCTCGGAAGGTAGTACTTCGCGATGGTGAGCCGCAGCGTGGAGCGCTCCCCGGTCGCCTTCATCTTCATGAGCTGCTGGACGGAGCCCTTTCCGAACGTGGTTTCCCCGACGAGGACCGCCCGCTTGTGGTCCTGGAGGGCACCGGCCACGATCTCCGAGGCGCTCGCGCTCGCCTTGTTGATGAGGACGACGATCGGATAGTCGGGGTGCGTCGCCGCATCGCGCGTGCGGAACTCGCGGCGCTGCGCGATCTGCGGGTTGCGCCCCTCGCTGTAGACGATGAGCCGGTCGTCCTTGAGGAACTTGTCCGCGATCTCGACGGCCGCCTGCAGCAGCCCGCCGGGGTTGGCGCGCAGGTCGAAGATGAGCGCGCGCATTCCCCGCGACTCGAGGTCGACGAGCGCGTCCTCGACCTCCTGCTCCGCGTTCTGGCCGAACTGCGCGAGCGCGAGGTACCCGATCTTTCCGGGCAGCATCTCGTAGTGGACGCTCTCGAGCTTGATCTCCTCGCGGACCAGCGTGAACTCCCGCTCCTTCGGCCAGCCCTTGCGGTAGACCTTGATGCGCACGGTGGTGTTCGGCTCGCCCTTGAGCTTGGGAACGAGGTCCTCGACGGACTTTCCGAACGTGGGCTCCCGCTCGATCTCGGTGATCTTGTCGAGCGACCGCAGCCCCGCGCGGTACGCAGGGCCGCTGTAGATCGGGCGGATGATCGTGAGGATCTTGTCCTTGGGGTCGACGGAGACGACCGCCCCAATGCCCGCGTACTTCCCGACCATGCCCTGCTCGAACTCGAGCGTCTCCTTCTCCGTCATGTACGAAGAGAAGGGATCGAGGCTCTGCACCATTCCCTTCGCCGCCGCGTCGACGAGCTGCTTGAGCTCGATCCGCTCGTCCGCCTCGACGTAGTACGTCTCGATCTTCCGCACCAGCTCGTCGAGCAGCTCGCGCGAGCGCGCGTCGAGCCCCGGGCCGCCCCCCGCCGCCGGGTCGGAGCCGCGCTCCAGCCGCCGTTCCACCTCGGCGAGCCGCCGCTCCAGCTCCTGCTTCTGCTTCTCCAGAAGCTTGATCTGCCCCGCCTGATCGAGCCCCTGGGTCGGGCGCAGGGATTCGAAGAGCCGTTCGCGCTCGAGGTAGGCCCGCGCGATTTTCCCGCGCTCGGTGGGCTCCTCCTGAAGCTCCGCGAGCGCGGCCTTCGCCGCCTCCACGTTCCCGATCTCGGCGAGCGCGAGCGCGGCCTCGGCGCGCGCGTCGTACTCGTCGCTCCCGAGGTACTCCTTGAGGACGCGTTCCGCCGACACGTCGCGAGCCTCCTGCCGCAACACCTTCGCGACGGCGATCTTCACGCGCGGCTCGCGGACGCGCTCGAGCGCGGGCTTGAGCGCCCGCGCGATCTCGCCCGCGTTTCCGATCCGCCCGATCAACTCCGCCGCGAGCGGCGACGCCACCTCGTCGTCGGCGAGGACGGCCGCCTCCAGCGCCTCGAGCGCCGCGCCCCGCTCCTTCTGCGCGGCGAGGTAGCGGCCGAGCCCCACGCGCCCGCGCGCGGAGGCGCGCGCGACGGCGTCTTTCGCCGCAGGAACGCCGGCGGGACCGAGCGCGTCGAGACCGCGCGCGATGCTGAAGATCTCGGGCGGGGCGGCAGCTTCCATCTCCTCGAGCGCTGCGGCCACGCGGGCACGCGCGTCCACCTGCGCGTCCTGGCCCGTCACCCCGGCGGGCTGAAGGAGCGCTGCGGCAAGCGCGAGCGCAACGACCAGCGATGGGTGGCGGAGCAGGCTCAGTCTGAACGTCGGCATGTGCTCTCCTTAAAACAGCCGTGCGATCCCGCGGGCGGCTCTGGAAATTGAAACGCGGGCGCGACTCATGGCGTTTGCGCGCGGGAGGAAACGACCGCTCCCGCGCGTGGCGATGATAGCACCGGCGCTTGCGCGCTGCAACCGCGCCGCACTGTCCTCGGGGCGGGCGGAGGCCGGCGGCGCGCCCGGGGCTCGCCTCCGGGCTGCGGGTGCGGAGCGCGGGCGGGGCTGCCGATCATGAGGGGTGGGAGGGGCACGGGAAGCCCCCCGGAGAGCGACCCGGATGGAACGCCGAAGGGATCCGCCCGCCGGCAGTCTGC
>FWPU01010118.1_pt1 | contig 14283 bp, 11 predicted proteins | sample 2228361 | NCBI WGS metagenome assembly FWPU01 (sample SAMEA103939777, study PRJEB20133) | metagenome
CTGCCTTTATCTTGCTAGAGCAAGTTTCTTGCCCATCCAAATCTGGGCCAACCGAACAACTTGTGTACAATAGACAGGTCAGAGACTTGCGGAAATCGGCAAATCGGAGATTTGCCCCACAATGCGCCAGACAAGTCTTCGACCTGTCTGTGGAACGACCAAAAGTCATAGGTTGCCATCAGAAATTACCCAGAGTAGGCAGTTACGCGGATTCAAAAGATAGCCCTTCAACAAATATCTAGGGCTTTTCAAAGTTTGACTCCACTGCAAAAAGGTACTTTCAACGCAAAGGCGCCAAGATGCAAGGAAAAAATTGGGTCATTGAGAACTTCCGTATCTTCGTGGTTGTGAATGTCCTGGCGAATTTCCAGGATAGATTCTACAAAGCAATACTATAGCAGAGGTTACGTTTTACATGTCAAGTGTCACTTCCAGACGTAGGATAAAAATTGTATAATATTCGTGCAATTCTTCACAGAAACCCATTCAAGGAGTAATCGTATGACCGCTCAGTTGATTGATGGAACTGCTATTGCCCAGAAAGTCCGCAATGAAGTGAAGGACAAGGTGGCAGCGCGCCTTGCTGCGGGCAAATCTCAGCCTGGGCTGGCGACGGTGTTGGTAGGGGACCGCATCGACTCTGCCACTTACGTTAGCATGAAGCAGAAAGCGTGCGCTGAATTGGGAATGACCTCGTATCACCATCCGTTACCGGCAACTGTCAGCCAGGAGGAGTTGGAAAAGCTCATCAAGGAGTTGAACGCAGATCCCAAGGTCAATGGTATTCTAGTCCAATTGCCTCTGCCTTCTCATCTGGATGAAGAGCGCGTCCTCCAACTCATCAGCATCGAAAAAGATGTGGATGGGTTCTCGCCGCTCAACCTGGGACGCCTGGCGCAGAAGGGACGTGAACCGTTGTTCGTGCCTTGTACGCCGTATGGATGTATCTATTTGTTGAAGGAAGCCGGCGTACAGATTGCGGGCGCCAATGCGGTGGTGTTGGGACGCTCGAACATCGTCGGTATGCCTGCTGCGCTTTTGCTTATCAAGGAAAACGCCACCGTGACCGTTGTCCACTCGAAGACGAAGGATATCCCGGCTGCATTGCGCGATGCAGACATCATCATTGCGGCCATTGGACGCGCCCAAATGGTACGCGGCGACTGGATCAAGCCGGGCGCGGCGGTCATCGACGTAGGCATCAACGGCGTGCCGGTACTAGACGAAAACGGCAATCCGGTCATCAGCGAAAAGACCGGCAAGCCGAAGCAGAAACTGGTCGGCGACGTGAACTTCGAGGAGGCAAAGGAAGTAGCCGGTTTCATCACCCCTGTCCCCGGCGGTGTTGGGCCAATGACGATCGCCATGCTGATGGCCAATACGCTGCGGGCGGCTGAGATTCAAGATAAATAGAGATTGCACTCCTTTGTCTCACCTGCCATTCCTTCTTGCGTGTGAGTCGCCGTTAGGATGGCGCAAATGGAGAGCGGCTTTATCTTCGGCGAAGAAGTTTCTTAGGCAAAGTCAGTAAAGCCCTGCCACAGGCAGGGCTTATTCTTTATCTGCGTTTGCGGGCGGCCAGCGCCACCAGGTCGTTGGCAATGGCGCGCATCAACTCGTCTGGCACGCCGTCTTGGGCCGTGGATTGTGGCCGCAGGTCTATGCTGTCGTTGACATAGTCCACCGCAACGAAGCGGCCGTCCTCGGCAAGCGCCAGTTCGGTGGAGAACCAGTCGAGGCGGCAGATGGAGGCTATTTTAGCGGTCAACAGGCGCAGGGGCGTCAGAGCGAAGCGCTGTTCCTCGTCTGCTGTCAGCGGTTGATAGCGATGCGTCTCCGGCTGCCACCAGCAGGGATGAATGTTCCCATCTACATAGAAGATGCGAAACCAAGCCGGGCGGGCGTCCAGGCGGCGTGGCCAGATGTGCGCCTGGATCAGGTATTTCTGTTCGGCATGTTCGAGCCGGGCACGTTGCACTTGTTCGAGCGTGGTGGCCTGCAAGATCACCCCCTCGCCGCCGCCGCCTACCGCCGGTTTGACGACGAACGGCGAGCCGAGCGGGCTAAGGTCGAGAGACGGCAAGAGCGGCTGTTCCACGAAAGGCGCCAGGATGATGGTGTAGGGTGTTTGGATGCCGCCGCTGATGAGTTCGAGGTGCAGGGTGGCTTTATCTTCCGCCCAGGAAGCGATCTCACGCGGGTTGATGCGATAAACAGACTGTTTTTTGGCGATTTCTAACAGCGGCAAGAAGGCGGGGTGATACTGGGCGCGGTCGAGCAGGACCGAGAAGCCTGCCCGCCCCTCCAGCAAATCGGCGGTGGCCTGAGCAAGTGTGTCTGGCGTCACCTGCCAGAGCGAAATGCCCTGCGCGGCGCAGGCTGCCTGTATGGCATCCGTAAAGTCGGCGTCGTATTCCCAATACCAAATCAAGCACAAGTCGTAGTGTGTCATTGCTCTCTACGGTAGGTCATACGCCAGGGGCGTAGGGCTTTTCAAAGTTTTAAGGCGGACTTGCAAATCGTACCGCCAGGCTATGCCCTGTCTATTGTACACAAGTTGTTCGATTGGCCCAGATTTGTGTTCTGGGTGAACGTCCCGAAGGTTTCGAGGGCGGAATGGACGTGATTTGCGAAAACCTTCGGGACGGTTTGTTACGGCAAATTCCCAATTTGCCCTACTTGTGGGTAATAGATAGGGCTATGCCAAGTGCCACCTGTGCCATGAAATGGTACGAAGTGGTAAAGCGCCACGAAGTGGTGTGGCAAGGCCGACCCTAGGTCGGCGGTACATTTTTTGCCTTTCGCAAAGCCCTGAAGCAATGTTCGAGCCTCAACAGATTAATTCTTTGAAAAGCCCTGCCAGGGGCGACTGGCCTATGGCGTTGGCAATAAATCTATCTTCGGAGGGAGGCAAAAGGTTACACGGCAGTGGGTTCTAGCGCAGGTTGGGCAGGGACAAAGCGTCTTTGCTGTCCCAACCGGGCGTGCAGAGCGTAATATCCCACAGCAGACACAACGCACAGGATTCCGGCCAGATACCACAATAGATTTGGGTTGAGGTTGTCGAGGATCATGCCCGCTACCGCTGGGCCGAAGATGGCCGGGATGCCCCAGGTAGCGCCAAAGACCGCCAGGTAACGCCCGCGCATCTCTTCGGGGGCGAAGTTGGCAGCCAGCGCCTGGCTAGTGGGGACGACGATCATCTCACCGATGGTGACTATGACGATGTTGAGGGCAAACAACCAGAAAGTAGCCACGAAGCCGAATAGGCCGAATCCTAGCATGTAGAAAAGGCTGCCAACCGCCATCATCAGGAAAGGCGGGTAACGCTTGATACGCCGCGTGACCCAAAACTGGAGCAAGATGACGGTAATGGCACTGGTGGACATCAGGAAGCCGTATTCCTGCGGCGAGATGCCATGGTTGTCGCGCAAGTACACGGATAGGGTGCTGTACATTTGTTGGTAGGCCAGCAACATCAGGATGCTTGCCAGAATGAAGCCCAGATAGGCCAGGTCGCGCAAGACGATGCCGTAGCCGGCAAAGGTTTGTAAGACACTTTGCACCTCGGCTTCGGCGTGACCTTCGGGTTTGGTCTCAGCGATGAGCAGGTAGAACAAGACCGCAACGAGGCACGAGATGACGGCGTCGATGATGAACAGGTACAAGAAAGAGCGGGTTGCAACGAAGCCGCCGATGGTGGGGCCGATGATCCAGGACATGTTGGCAACAACGCGCAGGATGCCAAAGCCCTCGGCGCGTTGATGTTCCGGCAAGATGTCGGCGATCATAGCCTGATGCGCCGGCCCGGCCATATCGGACAACAGGCCGGTAATTACAGCCAGCGGGAATAACATGTTGAACTCTGTCACCAGGCCAAAGGCCAGGGTCGTCACGGCGCTGAATACCAGCCCAAACAGGATCAGGCTGCGGCGGCCAAACTTGTCGGTCAACGCACCGCCAATTACGCCGCCCAACATGCTGAAGATGGAGAAAAAGCCCAGGATGATGCCTGCCTGGGTCATGCCTACCGAAAACTTCTGCGTGATGTAGAGCGAGAAGAACGGAAAGAGCATCGTCCCGCCGATGCGGTCGATGAACATGACGCCCACTACCAGCCAGAAGCGGGAAGGAAATTCGCGATAGATTTGTTCGAGGCGTTTGAACATGGGGCTCCAAAGGTGGGATGTATGCTCCTCCAATACATGCCAGGCGGCCTCTTTCCGAAGAGGCCGCCTAGAAAGAGGATGCCTAGCGACGACGACCTTTCAGTTCATCTTTCAGGATGAGACTCATGACCAGGCTGACCAGAGAGACAATCAGTGCGCCAAGGAAGGCCGGCCAAAAGCCGTCGAGTGTGAAGCCGACGCCAAAGGTTTGCCCAACCAGGCCGGTGAGCCAAAACAGGAAGGTATTGATGAGCAGGGTGAACAGCCCCAGCGTCAGGACGATGAGCGGACAGGTCAGGAATTTGAGCAGTGGGCGCAGGAAGGCGTTGATCAGCCCAAAGATGAGCGCCAGCCAGATGATAGAAATCCAGCCGCTTTGCAGGTAGATTCCTGGCACGAAACGAACTGCGACGAAAAGTGCTACGGCGTTGATGGCCCAACGTAAGACGAATTTGGTCATATCGAACTCCTTTCGACCTTATGTACGCAATCTGCCTCAGCAGGTTGCGTGGGGTGCGCGCATCCAAATCAAAGTGCGGTAGGGAAAGAAACCGGCGTTGCGGATGGCCTCCTCTTGTACGTCAGCCGGGTGTTCCAGCCACAAACTGCGGCGATAACCCAGTTCGCGGCGGGCGTGTTGCAGCAGGGCCGTGACAGCCGCCGAGTCGGATTCGGGCCCGCAAGCCAGCCAGAGCAGATCATTGCGGTAGGAAGGGACCCAGGCCAGGGCCGCTTGCAGGCGGTCACCTGTCAGGGCAACCCATTGGCGCAGGTCGAATTCGACGAACAGACGGTAGAGCCAGTTCCAAAGTCCTGGCTGCAAGACGTTCCAATCCCAGGAGCGATACCAGGCCAGTTCTTCGGGGTGCGAACGTTCGAGCCAGGCGCGTTGCTGTGGCCAGAAGCGGGGATCGCGCCGGGCAATGGCAAGCAGGCCGGGAACGCCGTCCTGAGGAGGCGGGGGGGATGGGGAATCGCTCGGCACACGCCAGAGGATGCGGCGGGCGCGTTCCTCGAATCCCAGGTCGGTATAGATTTTGATGGCAGAGGTGTTATCGGCGCGGACGTGCAGCCAAACCTGGTCCGCGCCACGTTGACGGGCGGTTTGCAGGGCTTGTTCGGTCAGCGCACGCGCAATACCGCGTCCGCGATAGTCGGGATGGGTGGCGACATTGGCGATGAGGAAGTAGCGTATGCCTTTGCGCCGAAAGCGCACCAGGCTGGCATTGCCGACGATGCACCCATCCTCTTCCCAGACGACCCCCGTCAGCGGCACAGAGGCGCCCTCGATAGCATGATTCGCCCATCTCAAGAAGGCATGATCGTTGCTGGCGCGGCGTATCTCCTCGACGTAGGAACGGCCATCGCTGTCTAAGCCGCTGGCAAAACACAGTTCGATGAGGTCGGCCACGCGCGGCAGGTCGCGCAAAACGTTGAGGGGGCGTAAATGCCTGTCCTGGCCGCGGGCAGAGAGCAAGAGAGAGGTCATGCCATGATTATACTCGTCTCTTGCCAGGAGTAGCATACAAATCTTGTGTCGGCCTCTCATTTCTCTCCCTTTGGGACGTGTGCCATGATGTCCAGAATGGGTACGAAGTGGTAGAGGGTCAGGGTGAGGGCAAAAGTTATGCGATGTAACATTGTCGAGGTAGTTACCCTGCCTGGGCGTTTTGTATGCCCCCAAGCGGACTCGAACCGCTGTTTGGGCCTCGCGCCCCCCCGCGGGGTGAGAGGCCCCCCCCCAAAAAAAAACGCCCTGTCTGGGCGTTTTGTATGCCCCCAAGCGGACTCGAACCGCTGTTTGGGCCTTGAGAGGGCCCCGTCCTGGGCCGCTAGACGATGGGGGCATTCGATCGGCGACATTGTATCACAGCGTTTCGGTCACGTCAATTTCGCGCGGCGCTCGTGCGCAAGAAAGTGCTGTCAGCAAAAGCACAGATTTAGCAGATGAGCGCAGAAATCACGTTAGCGCGCCAAACCGATGGGGCGGCACCCCCTACGGGGGCAACTGCCGCCCAAACTCAAGCAAAAGCAGATTTCGCAGATGGGCGCAGAAATCACAGAAAAATCTGTGGAAATCTCGCCATCTGTGGATTTCTCTAATCGCCTGACAACTTGTGCGTGGACACAACCAGGCTTTTATAACAGTTACCAATTCGCAAGGATTTGCGGCTGAAGAAAGTTGTGTGTAATCACCAGGGATTCGTGGACAGGCGCTTCCGCAATCGCTCTTTTAGGGATAAAATCAATCCATGCCCCTGCGAAAAGCCGTCCCTGATCGAGCGCCCCGCCGCGTCGAAAGTCCTGACGGCGGCGAGTTGGCTGACTTTTGGGCCACTTTGCTCGAAAACCTATGTCGTCGCCATGCACGAGCCATCCCTTGCAGCGCCCCTTTCGTATCTCTCTACCTCCAAAATATATTTTCTCCGTTTCGATAAAACATGACTGCTCTGCCTGCCCTCGACCAAGATTACTTGATAGACTTTCTAATTCGCCTGCTCGAAACGCCCTCCCCTACTGGCTATACCGAGGCCGCCATCGCGCTGGTCGAAAAGGAATTGTCTGCCTACCCTCAACTATCCCTCTCGCGCACTCGGAAGGGCGCGCTGGTTGCCAGGTGGGACGGAAAGCGCCACGACGCCCCCCGCGCGCTCACCGCCCATGTAGACACGCTTGGCGCCATGGTCAAAGAAATCAAATCCAACGGCCGGCTGGCTATCACCCGCATTGGCGGGCTGCTGTTCAACGCCGTCGAGACCGAGGGCTGCTGGGTGCATACCAGCCGCGGCGGAAAGGTGCGCGGCTCGCTGCTCTGTACGCTGGCCTCGGCGCACGTCCACGGCAGCGCGGCCATTGCCGACCTCAAACGCGATGAAGACAACATGGAAATCCGTTTGGACGCTCTCACGCTTTCGGAGGAGGGGACGCGCGACCTGGGCATTCAGGTGGGCGACTTCGTCTCCTTCGACCCGCGTGTGGAACGCACCAACGGCTTCATTCGCGCGCGTCATCTCGACGACAAGGCCTGTGTCGCCGCTATAGCGGCCGCCATCCGCGCCCTGAACGTATCCCGCCAAACCCCGGCCCAAACGACCTTCTTCCACTTCAGCAACTACGAGGAAGTGGGACACGGCGCCGCGGCCGGCCTCCCCGCCGAGGTACAGGAATTGATCGCCGTAGACATGGCCGCCGTCGGTCCTGGGCAAGAGTCGGACGAATTCCACGCCACGATTTGTGTCAAAGACAGCGGTGGGCCTTATCATCACGGCCTGTCCAACCGCCTACGCCAATTGGCCGACCAATACCACATCCCCTACAAAGTGGACATTTACCCCTACTACGGCTCAGACGGCGAAGCCTACTGGCGCGCCGGCGGCGACGTGGCGGTAGCGCTGATTGGCCCCGGCGTAGACGCTTCGCACAATTACGAGCGCACGCATACCGAAGCCTTAGTGGCAACCACGAACTGGTTGTTGGCATATTTATTGTCCGAGTAGTCGGACGTGACAAGGAGACTGCCATGAAATTCGATGCCGCTCTAGCCCCCATGCACCTGCCCAACGTCCCGGCGGTGGCCAAAGCCGCCGAAGCGATGGGCTTCGATACCCTATGGACTCAGGAGACCCAGCACAACCCTTTCCTACCGTGTGCGTTGATCAACGAACATACCACCCGGCTCAAGACCGGCACGGCCATCGCTGTCTCGTTCGCGCGCTCGCCGGCCGACCTGGCTTATATCGCCTGGGACCTGGCGGCACAGTCGGGGGGGCGCTTCATGTTGGGGCTTGGCACCCAGGTCAAAGCGCATATCGAGCGCCGTTTTGGGATGAAGTGGCCAGACTCGGTGGTGGGTCAATTGCGAGAGCAAATCGGCGCCATCCGCGCCTTGTGGGCTTGCTGGCAGAGCGGCGAAAAACTCAATTTCCGCGGCGAGTACTACAAGTTGAGCCTGATGTCGCCGTTCTTCAACCCTGGGCCGCTACCCCCCTCTGTCCCCCCAATTTCCGGGGGAAATTGGGGGGATGCAAGAGGGGCTACATCCCAATTTCCGGGGGAAATCGGCGGGGATGCAAGGGGGGTAATCCCCATCTACATCGCCGGCGTCAACACCGGGCTGGCGCGCCTGGCAGGCGAGACCTGCGAAGGCTTCCATGCGCACCCATTCCACAGCCCGCGCTATCTGCAAGAAATAATCCTGCCGGCCATCCAGGAGGGCGCCGAAAAGGCAGGCCGCCGCAGGCGGGATATATCCGTGTCGGTGACAGCCTTCGTCGCCACTTCGCCCGAAGAGCAAAACTTTGTGCGCTCGCAAATCGCTTTCTACGCTTCCACGCCCTCGTATCGGCCGGTCTTTGCCTTGCACGGCTGGGAGGAGGTAGCCGAGCGTCTCTCTGTGCACGCTGCTAAGGCAGAATGGGGCGAGATGTTCGGGCTGATCACAGACGAAATCCTGGAAACCTTCTGCATCGTGACGGACGAGGCCTCTTTGCCTGGCAAGTTGAAAGAACGCTACGCCGGCCTGGCCGACCGGCTGACGCTCTACAATCCCTTCACGCCTGGCGAACGGGATGCCTTTTGGAAAAGGCTGGTCGAGGCATTTCAGGAATGAAAACGCAAGTCGTAGACTTGCACTACATCATGAGTTCGCGCTCCTGGTTGGGGACGAGATAAGCCACGGCACGGCCTTTTTGTCCGTCCATGACCAGGTCTATGTGGTAGCCAGGGCGGTAATCTTCAACCGCCATCAGGCGCAGGGTGCGGGTGAGGCGGCGGTTGGCAGAAATGAAATCGAGCAGGCGGTTGGGGGTGCGGTAGAAAAAGTCGAGGTTGAAGCGGGCATCCGCATCGTCCAGGAAGATCGCCAGAGGATAGATGTGGGCCTCCATCAAGTCCTGGAAGAAGTGCGTCCCAAAAGATGGCTCGGGAGAAGCGCCAATCATCTCGCCCGAAAGTTCGACCAGCGCGCGCGTGTTGTGGATGTCGCCATAGGTTATGTGGACGCCGAGATCAGGGGTAGAGGTGCCCCAACGCCCCGGCCCAACGGCGATGAAAATCTCGTCTTGCAGAGCGGCATTGAGTTGCCCAATAGCGCGTTCCAGTTGCGAGCGTTCGGCCTGACTGGTCAGACTGAAGTAACCCTCCGGCGTGACGAACAACACATAGCGGATGTCGGTGACGATGCCTTGCGGCACCATGCGCTGGGTGGAGAAAATGATGTCTTCTTCGAGCAGTTCGCGCGGCAACTGTACTTCGACCGCATCCTGGATATGGCTTTGCGGGCGGCATTGCAACAAAGTGATGCGCACATCTGGGCGCCGGGATTGCGGGTCCAAAAGTTGTACCGTAAACTCGGTGTCGACAGGCGACTCGTAGTGACGTTCCAACAGGGTCAAGGCGGCGCGGATGCGAGCCGCAAAGGGCGTGCGCGTCAGCAGTTCGTCGAAGGTGATGACCAGTTTTTCGGGGTCCACCATGCTGGTATGCAAGGTTGCCAGGTAGCCATCCTGATCGACTTGCGCGATATAGCGCAGCGGCGGATAGCGCGTGCTAAGCGCCTCGCGCACTGGCACACTGCGCAGTTGATTGGCTTTCAGGTCTATCACGTCCACGTTTTGCTGAGAGTAGCGTCGGATGGCGCGGACATCTGCCGCCGGATGCAAGGAAGGATGGCTGAGCGCCACTAGGCGAGGATAATCGTCGGCTATCTGGTCCACCGCGCGGGTTCCCAGCCCCCATACCAATCGCAGAAAACCATCCTCCTGTCGAATGTGCGGCGACCAGCGGTACAAGTTGCGGCTGAAAGCCACGCCGGCGCCGTGCGGCAGGTAATAGCGGCCAAATGGCTCGCCCTCCACGAATTGAATGAGGATGGCAATGCGCTCGTCGTAATCAGCCAATCCTTTGAGGTGACGGTAAAGCAGCGCGTCTGGATTATAGGCGCTGGCATATACGCGGGCAATTGCATGGGTGAGAGCAAACAGATTCTCTTCGGGAGAACTCTGGTTTGGGCAAAACACGCTTTCGTATTTGCCGGCAAAGGAGGTGCCAAAGTTATCCTCCAGCAGGCTGGACGAACGCACGATGAGAGGCGTCTTACCGGCTGCGTCGAGCAGTTCGCGCAATCGCTCCAGGATGGGCGCGGGAAATTGCCCTTTGGAAAACTCTGCCTGGATGGCCGGGTAATCGGCGCGCATCTGCTCCTCGGTTTTGTATTTCTGGTCGTTCCAGTGCATCAAGCCGTTGAGAGACAGGAACGTGTAGAATACATCCGAGCCAAGGTAGTAAGAGACGGGCATCTTGAAACTGTCGCGTACTTCTGGCGGAGCGGTCTCTTTCAGGATGCGCATGGCCAACAACATCCCGGCCGCCTTGCCTCCCACTTTGCCGCCGCCAATTTTGCGCTTGCGAATCTCGATCAAATCGGCCACTTTGAGCCATTGACGCGCCAACGAGACGTATTTCAACTGGTCGCTGATCATGGTACGTATCAGCACCACTTTGATTTCTTGCAGGCGCGGCCGGTATTTTTGACGTTCCTCGGGCGGCATAGAAGCAATCAACTCTGCCTGCTCGAAGAGCATGTCCTGAGGAGCCAGTTCGGGGTTGAACCATACGAAATCCGACTCGGCGCTGCCGCGTTCGGTCAATATTTGGCGGACGATGCGCTCGAAATCCGAATAGGGGAGATTGTAAGCGAAGTAAAAGTCCGTGAGCGCATCCCGGATACGCGCCAGCCGCAACTCCCACACGTCCATACTCTCTTCTATCATGGGGTTGTGCAAGCCCTCGCGCGCCTGTGATTCGATGGCTTTGCGGCGCGTCTCGGCTTCAAAATCATCCTGGCTGATGATGCCGCGCTCGAACAACTCGCGCCGCATCCATGAGCGAATGCGACTGCTCAAGATGGGATATTGGTTGAGCGTAAGGTAAATGTTGAGAACGTTGTCGGGGGAAGGAGACGGGAGCGTCATAGAAAACCTGCTCTCACGGCCATATTCCCATTACACGCTTTCGCCAAATGCCGGCAACTCCACCATCTGACCCTGGCTCTCGATCAGGTAGAACGGCTGCCAGGCCACGCCAAACAATTCGATGAAGATGTCCGTCTTCTTGGGCGCGAGGCTCACTTCGCTACTGTCGTTGACCAGGTGCCCCCAGTGGTCGTTGATTTCGGCCTCGGCCTGCTCTTGCTCGGCTTGCAGGTCGCGCAGTTGCGCCTGATAAGCGGCGATGGCCCCTACGGATTCTTCCACGTCAGCCTTGGCTTGCTCGGTGAGGCGGCGCTTGGCAAGCGAGGTGGATACGCGCCGCACCACCCGCCGGCTGCCCAGCAGGTTTTCGCCCAGGGTGCCCCATTCCTCGATTTTACGGTTTTGCAATTCGGCTTTGTCCATTTCGAGTTCGCGCTCTTCGCGCGCCAGTTTGTCTTGCAGCGCCTTCCTCTGGCGCTGGTATTTGGCCCTGACTTTTTCGAGTTCGGCGTCGCGCCCGGCGCGGGCGGTCTCGGCGCAGGCCTGCATGAATTCGGCCGACGAAACATCCGGCCCGCCATAGACCTTCAAGGCTTCGTTGGCGCGCGCCTTGACCGTGACCGAGCGATACAGAAAGTCGGCAAAATCTCGTTGCAGAGCGTTCATGCGACGTGCGTCTGTCAGCAGGGCATCCAGCGCCTCGTAGCGGGCTTGTGGGGCAGGCGCCTTTTCCACCCCCTCGAGCGGGAAACTGGCCCGGAAATGTTCGTCCCAGCGCAGCGGGCCCGCCTGGGCGGGCGTTTTCACCATGGCGGCGCGGGTAATTTCGGCGTCCACCCCGTATTTGCGGTCGAGGAAGCGCACGCGGCCAACAGCCAGCAGGCACGGGCGGTAGAGTACGCCTTTCAGGGTAACGTCTGGCGGGAGTTCTGCGCCCCCGGCTGCCGACATGGCCTCTGGCAGGCTCAGGTTGACCGGCAGGAAGTATTCGCCCACCCCGACCGGGACCGGGGGACGGGTAAGGCTGCCAGGCAGGGAGGTGGCCGGGGATGCTTGAGGGATGGAGAAGGATGCCATGACGGGAGCAGGCTGAGGGGCGTCGGATGCGAAAGCCGCCTCGGGCAGGACCCGCGGCCTGTTGGCCATCGAAGAAGCCGCGTCCACCCCGTCGGCGGCGTCCGTTTCCCCCTGCGCCCCGACCAGTTCGTTCAAAGCGGGTATCTGAGCGCGGGTGAGCGGGCCGGGCAGAAAGTTCATAGTCCAGCGCGTTTGAAACAAAACAGGTTGGCCGGCATGGATGTTGTGAAACAGAAATACGCGCTTGCCCAGGGAGGAGATGAGTTTGTCGTAGGCGGCGCGCGGCAGGCCGCCGGCGGTGCTTTCGGAGCCTGGTAGGTCGAGCCGGTCGAGGCCATCGAGCAGACGGTTTTTGTCTTGTTCGGTCTGGAGTTTGCCAATGAACCAGGCGCCGGCGTTGGATAGGGCCTTGTAGTCCAGGTCAACCGGGTTTTGGGTAGCCAGGAGCAGGCCCAGGCCAAAGGCGCGCGCTTGTTTGAGCAGGCGCAGCAGGGGTTTCTTGGAAGGCGGGTTGGACTGCGGCGGCAGGTAGCCGAAGAGTTCATCCATGTAGAGGATAGCGCGCAGGCTGGCGACGCCCGCTTGGGCGCGCATCCAGGTCTCGACCGCTGCCAGCAAGAGGGTGACAAAGAACATGCGCTCGCTCTCCGAAAGGTGGGCAAGGTAGAAGATGCTGTGACGCGGCCGGCCTGTAGAGGTAAAGAGCAGGGCCTGGATGTCGAGCGGCTGGCCCTCGCGCCAGGCCTCGAAGGCAGGAGCGGCGAGGATGTTGTTGAGTTGCATGGCCAGTTTGGCGCGCTCTTTAGCGGGGAAGAAGGTTTCGATAGAGAAGGCACCCAGTTTGTCGAAGGGCGGGTTTTGGATTTGCAGGATGAGTTCGGTCAGGTCGAGGCTTTTGTTTTGACTCCAGGCGGCCTCGAACAGATTGGCCAGCAGGATGTGTTCGCGCGAGGTGAGCGGGTCGGTATCCTCGTAGCCCACCAGCCCTAGCAAGGCGGTGACGGCGCTGGCAATGCGTTCGCGCAGGGTCTCGCGGTTGCCCTCCCAGGGCAGGCCGGGCGCCGCCAGCGAGGCGAGGACGCTGACAGGCAAGCCGGCGTCGGAACCGGGGGTGTAGACGGCAAACTGGACGGCATTTTGGAGGGCTTGCAGGCGTTCAGGGCTGATGCCCCATTGTTGCAGGCCGTCGCGCCAGGCCAGCGCGGCTTCGGCGGCGGCCTGGTCGAGGGTTTTTCCGGCCCGGCGCGCCATTTCGGAGTCTATCCAGGGCCGGAAGTCCTGCGGGGCCAAAGTGGGGAAGTGCAGCAGCAGGTTGGTCAGATCGCCTTTGGGGTCTATGACGAGGGCAGGAATGCCTTGTAAGGCGGCCTCTTCGAGCAAGGCGATGCACAGGCCGGTCTTGCCGGAGCCGGTCATGCCGGTGACGACGGCGTGGGTGGTCAGGTCGGCAGGGTCATAGAGCAGGGGTTGACCGGTGGGGGTCCGACGGGCAGGGTCGTACAGGCGGCCGAGGTAGAAGCGGGGAGTGGACATGATAGTCTAGTAGTCTAATAGTCTGATAGTCAGATAGGTTGATCGTTGCTCGTTTGATTGGCAAGGGTGAATCGCGGAGAAGAGACCGCTTATAGGGCTTAGTATAGCACAGGCAAGATATGCTGGTAGTGGCGACTTTAGTCGCGATTAATCCCCAGGTGGCACGATAGCCAAAACGCTCCGAAGGTTACTTCGGATATCCTGGTAAGTGGTGACTTTAGTTGCTATTTAATGGTGACACAGATTGGGAAAATTGAGAAGAAAAGTAATGCCTACCCACCCTCACCCCTTATCGTCCCCATAGGGGCGCCTGGTAGGAGAGGGGAACAACAGGATAGTCTTTCTATTTCACGAAAGGGCTCCGTAGTAGCGACTTCAGTCGCTTGTTTGGGTAGTGGCGACTGAAGTCATATTTTGCTACCGTAACAAAACTATTTTGGATGTAACTGCTTAACGAAGCTTCGCCTCAAACCGACAAGGTTGACGGGTGAGGTGAAATTCAGTAGCATTAGGAGGTAAGAGGTGAACTATGC
>FWPU01010123.1_pt1 | contig 14278 bp, 13 predicted proteins | sample 2228361 | NCBI WGS metagenome assembly FWPU01 (sample SAMEA103939777, study PRJEB20133) | metagenome
TGACCAACGCGGAAAACCGTTTATGCGGTCATCGTCCACGATTTGATGGGGATTAGAACCATCGGCATCCATCAGCCAGATGCCTTCATTCTCGGAGCCGATGCGGTTCGAAAAGTAGGCGATGCGGGTACCATCAGGCGAATAGGACGGCCCGGCCTCTCCGCGGGCCGAGTCGGTAGTCAACCAGATGAGCGGGGCCTGTCGTGCCTCAGTATCTAGGCGCAGCTCGGCGATGTTGGTGTTCATGCGATAGTTGGAAAAAACGATGCACTGGCCGTCAGCGGAAAGGTCCAGTTCGGCGTCGGCGCCCTGGCCGGCGGTGATCTGCTCGGGGTCACCGCCTCGCGCGGAAACTCTCCAGATGTTCATGGTGCCGCCCCGGCTGGAGCTGAAATAAATGAACTTGTCATCCGGGGACCAAACCGGTGAAAGCACGCTGGCCCCATCGTCGGTCAACTGCTGAAGCGGACCGCCGTTTACATCGGCAACCGCCAACTCGCCGTAGGGACCGCTCCTACGAAGCACAAAAGCCACTCGCTGCCCATCGCGGGAGAACGCGGGCTGGCGCTGGAAAAGGGTTGACCCTCTTTCCGGCTGCGTAACGGGACGACGATTGCTACCGTCCGAACTGGCGAGCCAGATGGTGTTATTGCTCAGGTTGGCATAGCAGAGCGTACGGCCATCGGGAGACCACGCGGCGTCAGCAGCGTTCGTCAGAATGCGCCGCGGCGCTCCACCCAGCGCCGGCACGATCCACACATCCACCAACCCCCATTCGTTCAGCCGCGAATAGGCGATTCGCGTGCCGTCCGGAGACCAACGGGGAAGCGCCTCCATGTTGGGATCGTTGGTGATGCGCACCAAGCTTCCGCCGGTTACCACCCGACGTAGATATCCCACTGGCCGTCGCGATTGGAGACAAAGGCCACCGAGCGGCCATCAGGTGAAAAGGAGGGTTGCGCCTCGACCCCGGAGAAGTTGGTGACCACGCTGAAGCGGAACGACCTGGGGTGAGATTGCGGCACAATGCGTTGAAGGAAGGAGCCCAGAGCAACGGCTAGAAGCAAGATCACTCCCAGTCCCACTTTCTGCCGGCGTGAGAGGCGGCCCTGCAGAATACCGGCAGGCACACCGACCGGGGCGGCCAGTGCTTCCTCGATTTCTATGCGCGCATCTCCGATGTCGCGCAACCGGCGGGCCGGGTCTTTCTGCAAGCAGCGTCGCAGCAGCGACTTGATCTGGGGCGGTGTGTTTGCGGGCAGAGAGCTCCAATCGGGCTCACCTCTGAGGATTTCGGCCAAGCAATCCGTAACCGCCTCCCCGGGGAAAGCCTGGCGCCCCGTTAAAATTTCGTAGAGAACGCAGCCGAAAGACCAGATGTCCGTGCGTTTGTCGAGCGGCTTGCCTCGTGCCTGTTCGGGGCTCATGTAAGCAGGAGTGCCGAGCATGATAGCGGCACGCGTCACTGCTTCGCTGATCGTGGGGGAATCCGCCAGGTTTGCAACGGATTCGTCTGAAGCGAGAGCCTTTGCCAGTCCGAAGTCGAGGATCTTCAGCTTGCCTTCCGGGGTGAGCTTAATATTTGCGGGCTTGAGGTCGCGATGAAGAACTCCGCGGTCGTGGGCGTATTCCAGGCCCTCGGCGAGTTGTTTCGCCAGGAACAGCCCATCCTCAACTGACAACACTCCCTGCCGAAGTCGCTCGGCGAGGGTTTGTCCCTCGACGAGCTCCAGCACGAGGAAGCGCGTTCCCGCAGACTCCTCGAAGCCATAGATTTGCGCGATATGTGGGTGGTTAAGGGAAGCCAGCAGCCGGGCTTCCCTCTCGAACCGCGCGATGCGCTCTGCGTCGTTGGCCAAGCCGTGCGGCAGGACTTTGATGGCCACATCGCGGCCCAGTCGGTCGTCGTGAGCACGCTAGACTTCTCCCATCCCGCCCGCGGGATTTTTCTGATCCGGCATTTCATGGACTGCGTAGAATTCCGCCACAACGGCTCCGAACTGCGCATGTACACACGATGCTAATTGCGGCCCGCCGGCCGCACTTGCTACCCGTTTGCCCCGAATCCCTCTGGCTGTGGCCGACTCCCGGTGGCGTGAACCACGACTCGGAAGCCTATTCGCTGCATCGCATGGCTTGCAGATCTATCCCCAACTGCTGGCACTTCTTGTAAAGGTGGCTCCGCTCCAAACCGAGCGCCCGGGCGGTGTTGGTCATGTGGTGTTTGTTGCGCTTTAATTCTTCGATCAGGACCTGGCGTTCGAATGCTTCCACGCGTTCGGCGAGAGAGCCGGTAAAATGGCCGCTCTGCACACGGCCGCCCGCCGGTCCCAATAACGCAGACTGGACGCTGGCAGCGTCAATTTCTTCACCGGCGGAAAGCAGCAGCAAGCGCTCGACGACGTTTCGCAGCTCTCTCACGTTTCCCGGCCAAGGATAATGCCGCAACACTGCCATCGCGTCTGGTGTCATCGTGCGGGGCTTCCATCCATTCTGCACTGCGATCTGGCGGACGAAATGCTTCGCCAGCACTTCGATGTCATCGGGACGCTCACGCAGGGGAGGAAGAAGCAGTGGAAACACATAGATGCGGTGAAACAGGTCGGCTCGGAACTCGTTCCGGCGGACCATCTCCTCCAAGTTGCGATGTGTGGCTACGAGCACGCGCACGTCCACTGGAATTGTCCGGTCGCCACCCACTCGTTCGACTTCGCCGCCTTCCAGCACGCGCAGCAGCTTGGCCTGCATGGGCAGAGGCATGTCTCCAATCTCATCCAGAAACAGCGTGCCGCGGTGAGCCTGCTCGAATCTTCCCAAGTGCCGCGAAGTTGCTCCGGTGAAGGCGCCTCTTTCGTGGCCGAAAAGTTCGGACTCAATTAACTCCGCCGGAACAGCCGCGCAGTTCAGCGTAACAAAGGGGCCCTCGGCACGCGGGCTCCGGTCGTGGAGTGCACGTGCGACCAGTTCCTTGCCCGTTCCGGTCTCGCCCAGGATGCAAACCCGCGTCTCGCCGGCTGCGACGCGCTCGACCTGTCCCATCACGCGATGCATGGCCTCGCTGGCCCAGATAATTTCTTGCTTGCCGACGCGCTGGCGCAGCTGCCGGTTCTCCTCTTCCAAGCGCCGAAGCTTCAGCACATTTTCAATCGTGACGAGGAGCTTGTCCGTCGAGATGGGCTTCTCCAGAAAATCCACCGCCCCCAGCCGGGTGGCACGGACGGCCATTGCAAGGTCGGCCTGGCCGGAGATCATCACCACGGGCGGGGAAACATCGAGCGATCGGATCTCCTCCAAAAGAACGAGCCCGTCTTTGCCGGGCATGACAACATCCGAGAGCACAAGGTCAAAGCGCTGATTCCGAAGCAGCTCGAGCGCGCGTGTTGCACTGTCGCAAACCGTCGCTTCGTGCCCCACCAGCCGGAAGGCGCGCGCCAGCGACGCCAGCGTGCTGGCGTCATCATCCACAATTAAGAGATGGACTGCCTGCGCCATGTGAATGAAAAGGTCCTTCCGGACTAATCCGATGCTGCGGCGAAAGCCTGAGTCTGATCGCCAGTTCGCTTCGAGCCGGCTTGCTTCTCGGGAAAGATAAGCCGGAATGTTGTTCCCTGGCCGGGTTCGCTTTCGACGAAGATCTTTCCTCCGTGGTCGCTCACCACGGACTGCACGATTGCCAGTCCGAGGCCGGTGCCATACTGCTTGGAGGTGTAGTAGGGCGTGAACAGCCGTTCACACTCTTCGCGGGTGAGTCCGGTTCCCGTGTCACTCACCTCGATGCTGACGGCGCCGTCTTCCCGGCGCGTCCGGATAGTCAGCGTACCGCCGGCCGGCATGGCATCCATGGCATTCAGCACAAGATTGTCCAGAGCCCGCCGGAGCAGGTCGGCATCGGCTTCTATAAACCGCACCTGCTCATCGAGGAACAGGTCGGGCGCGATGGAAGGCCGGCCGACTGCGCTGAATTGCGGTCCGTGCAGCCGCACCACGTCTCGCACCAGCTCATTAACGTTCACCGGCTGCATGCGCGGTGCAGGCATGCGGGCAAAATCGCTGAAGTGGGCGATGATGTTCTTTAGGTTGTCCAGCTCAGCCAGCAGCGCATCGGTGGACTCGCGAAAGACCTCATCAAACTGATCGGAATTATGTTCCCGCGCGCGCCGCAGGTTTTCTACGGTGAGTTGCAAAGGGAACAACGGATTTTTCAACTCGTGCGCGAGTCGGCGGGCCAGCTCACGCCAAGCGGCAACTCGCTCGGTCTGCAATAGCTTGCGGCGCTGCTCGATGAGCTGTTCGGTCATGCAGTTGAACGCGCGGGCCAGTCTGCCAACTTCATCGCCCGAGCGCACTTCTACCCGCGCATTCCAGTCGCCGGCAGCGACCTGCTGGACTACTTCGGAGAGCCGCCGAACCGGACGCGAGACACGTGCCGCCACCCACCAGCTAAGCAGAAAACCCAGCAGGACGCCCGCGCCTCCCACGCCCAAGGCCAGGTTGCGAATCATACCCTGGAGGACAACTAATTCTCGCCGCGAACTGCCCACCAGCAGCACGCCAAGCAAATCACCTTCCCGTCCGACGAGTGGGAGCGCGTGAAACGTCTCCGCACTTTCCGGTTCTCCGGTCCAGGATATTGTCTGGACGTGCTCGCGAGGTGATTGGCGAATCGCTTCGATCAGCGGCGCGAGCCTCTCTGCTTGCACCACGGGTCCAGAAACGTCCGTCAGATCTCCCGCGGAAAACTCCGGTGCAAGATTCTTGTAAAGCAATGCCCGCATCCCGGCAGGAAGGACGAGCGAAGCAAGAAAATCCTTGTCGAGCCACTGGCCCCCGACTACAAAAAGTCCGAGTTCACCAACGCGAACATGGCGGACGGCAACGAGGGCCAGCGCGAATCCTTCGGGTGTCTCCTCACGGCGCAAAAACGGCCCGCGAGCACGCCAGTCCACCGGCTCAAGAACCCAGGAATTCTTGTAGCCAAACCGGGCGGGCCAGTGGGCCGAAGACAAAATCGTGCCGTCGTGCGCCACCAGTTCGACGATATCCAGCTGATGGGCAGCCGCCAGACCGCGCGCGTCGTTCACATACAGGGAATAGTCCGGCCGCAGCCGGCTAACCTCGATAGCCATACGCAGCGTGGCTTCCGCTTCGGCAATGCCCCCCACGCGGTGCGCCACTTCCTCGCCGCGGCGGGCGAATTCCCGGCGGAACTGCTGGACGAGTGCGGTGGCGCGCTGTTCATCGAGCTGCTCAAAGGCGTGGCGTGTGGTTACGGATACGGCCCAGGCCACTGCGCCCACCGCCACGACAACGGTCAGCGTAAACGCCAGCAACACTTTCAGACGAAAACTCACTGCTGCTCGCTTTCGGGCTGTTCTGCGGGAGGCCCCTCCAGCCAGATGTCCGCTAGATTCCACTCTGCCACAGCAGAGGCGGACCAGTTCTTGACTCTCGCGTGCCGACCGAAGGCTACCGGCATGTAAATCAGCGGCATCAACCGATACCCGTCCAGCAAGGCTTTTTCAGCTTCGTAGCTTGCCAGCGGCGACTGTAAATCTACACCCGGAAGCATTTCCGACATGCCAAACCTCTCGGCCAACTCACGCAGTGCCGCGGCTGCATTCGCTGCCTGTAGGTGCCAGCGCACGAGCCGGACATCCGTTTCCAGCCCCGGCCGTTCCGAGTCGCGGCGCTCCGGCTGCACGAGGAGGCCCGCCTCGCGCACGTCCAACGCGACGCGCTCGGCGACCGCGCGTGCCAGCGGGTCAGTGGAATCATACGCCAGTCGCAGCGCCGATGGTTGGGTGGAAATCGTGGCGAACAGATTCCGGGCAAGCGCCATATCCTGTTGTGCGCGAAAAAGGAACGCATAGCCGGTCAGCCAGTTCGGCAGCAGGGCGCCGGTAGATTCGCCCAGCCGGCGGAGAAGCACCTGATGGATGGCAGCCCGGTCAACGGCCGAGGCGATGGCCTCGCGCAGCCGCAGGTTGGCGCCGGGCCCGGTTTGCGGAAAAACAAGAACAAGCAATTCGACAGGCCTGGAAGACCACACGATGAAGTTGGCCCCGTGCGCTCCAAGAGCTTCAACGGCTGAGAATTCCACCAGGTCCGCACGGCCGAGTTCGAGGTCAATACGCTGCTGCCGCAGCGGGCGTCCCATGTGAAGTTCAATAGCATCGAGGAACGGTCGGCCGCCCCAGTAGGTTTCGAACGCCGTCAGCAGGACCTGTTCCCCAGGCGCGAATGCTGAAATCTGAAATGGCCCGGTTCCTAGCAGCGTGCCAGTGGACGAGTGCCGGAAGATGGCATTGCGCGGCTGGCAAAGCTCGAAGAGCAAGTCCGGTCGCGGCTCGTCGGTCTGAATCAACACCGTCTCGCCGAACAGGCTGACGCGCCAGCCCCGTTCGCGGCCTTCGAGAGAGCCGACCACAGCCGAGGGAGTCAGCGGCGTGCCGTCATGAAAGGTAACGTCGCGCCGGAGCCGAAATTGCCACTGGCGATGCTGCGGATCCGCGTGCCAGACAGTCGCCAGCGCCGGGGCGACCTGGCCGGCATCGTCGAAGCGGACAAGGCGCTCAAAAACGAGGCTCGCAACGCGTCCAAAGGCGGGGGCTGATTCTGTTCCAGCCGAGAGCGCCAAAGGATTCAGCGACAGGATTCTGGCTTCCGTCTGGACGCGAAGCGTACCTCCGTAGCGCGGCCGTGCAGAGGGGCGGGCAACGGGAACAAGCAGCAGGGAAGCCGTGGTCATTACCAGCAGATTAGCGCGAACAAGAGAGTGCCAGGGCATAGGCTTCGTAATTACCAGTGGACCAATTCCTGACCACCAGCAGAACTCTACTTTGGTCTTCGGCGGTCTTCATGCTCAGGACAGGACCAGAAAGTTCCACAGTTCGAGTTGTGGCGACGGCTTGGTCGCCGCGGACTTCAAATGCTTGCAATGTGTCGGTTGCTTTCCAATCCGCGGAACCACTCGCGACAATTTGCCAGCCGCCCTCGCAAGGGGACAGAACACCCGCCACGTGGCTGCCCCAGCCCATGAATGTCGCCAGCAGGCGGTTGTCCGGTGAATACATGCGGGCCACGCCGTCCGTGCCCGTGTAAATCCAAGCGGAGTGGCCATCCCGCCGAACGGGAGCAACGGAATAAAATGCAGGAACCTGGGTGCCAGATTGCGGCTGAAACCAGCTCAGGCTGCGGAAGAAATTCCGGCCGGCAACGAGGATGCCTCCGATCAGCGTCCCATCCGGGCCGCTCCATTCCCACCAGGCTTCGCTTTTCTCACAGGCAAGCCCGATTTTTTGCGCAGATCCGCCGGCACTCACGGCACCGGAACATTCCAAACCCGGCAAGTGCACTGAAAACACTGTTTCGGAGAGAACTATCCGCCCGCGCGGATCCCGTGGTCCAGGACGCGGAGGCTCCAGGGGTTGGGTATCCACAAGCTGCCAGGCAGCACCGTTTCTCTGATAGATCGCGAGCCGAGAAAATTCCAGAACCAACAGATGGCCGGCTCTGCTCGCCGGGCTACCTAGAAGTGCGAAATCGAGAAACGGTTCAGTTTGAGTCCAGATGAGTTCGGGACGGAGGACGACACTAGGCACGCTCAATTCCTGCATTGCCGCTGCGAACCGCTCGAGGGCGACCATGACTACGTCGTGCACATCAGCCTGAAGAATTTCCGCGACCCACAGATACTCGCGCAGATTTTCAGAAAACGTGAGTTTGATAGTCACGGAAGCATCCATCGCGTTCAGACAGCGGATTCCATGGCTCTCGAGCTCATTTTCGAAGGCATCGCGGGCAAGGTCTGCGATGTGGGCAGGAAGCGAAGACTCATTGCGCACGATAAGCCTTGCAGCCTGCCACGGACCCACCACCACCACTGCCTGCCGAGCCAGTCTGCGGGCGGCATCGCTCCAGGAAGGCACCTGGGAAAACAAGCTTGGCGCGACAACAATCAGGAGGAGTACGAAGACAATCAGTTTGTGCCCAAGATTCCGCATCAGCACAGTTGGGCTGGGTTTCGCCGCTCATCATAGCACAGACGAGCGTTCCCCGACGGGCTGCACACTGGGGCGAACCTCAGCCGCAGTCTGCGAGAAACTGAGCAACCGCTAGCGGGGTGGCTTCGTGGCGGCGAGCACAAAGCCACCCGCAGGGGAGCTGCTAGCGGTAACTCAAGGGCACCGCGGGGCCGCGTCTTCCGGCACGGCGGTATCCGTCAGCACCGTGCCCGGAGCTCGCAGGACGTCGTTGGCAAAAAGAACCACAGCGATGGGGTAGGTCTTTACAACGCGGTCCGCTTCGAGGAGCACAAGCTGGCGGTCAGGAGTACTGACGACGATGCGGCGACCCGGCCGGGCTTGCGTCTGACCGGGGGAGCTGCCTGAGGGGGAAGGCGATTGTGCAGATGCCGGCGGGCCGGCGAGTGCCAGCAAGGCTCCCACGGTCAGAAGCTGCACGGTTCCCCGGATGATTGTCGCTTGCGGGTTTTGCGTCAGCGGTCGCCGCATCGTCGTTTCCTACCGGGGAGCTGCTTGCGTGCTGCGACGTGTCAGCAGGCAGGCGTCCAAAAAGTTATTTTGAAAACGCAGGGGTTAGTGGTGGCAGAGAAGCGCCGCGATGTAGCGCAGCGGACACACTGTGGTTCCACAATGACGGCCGGCCCACACCACCGCATCCAGGCGGAAACAGTGCAGATGGGATATAATCGCGGGGCTGAGGGAAAAGACGTGTTCAACTCGGGGCTGAGAATCGGGCGCATTTTCGGGATCCCTATCTATTTGCACGTGAGCTGGTTTCTCATTTTTGCGCTGATTACGGTTTCGATCGCCGGCTACTATGCGCAGACTTATGCGAACTGGTCGGAGTGGCAGCGATGGGTATTGGGAATTATCACGAGCTTTCTGTTCTTTGGATCATTGCTGTTCCATGAACTGGCGCACAGCGTGGTGGCACTGCATTACCGCATTCCCGTTGTCTCCATCACCCTGTTCGTATTTGGGGGTCTGGCAAGAATCGGGCGCGAGCCTTCTCAGGCAAAACAGGAGTTCAACATCGCGGTGGCAGGGCCGCTCTCGAGCTACTTGCTCGCAGGCATCTTTTACGGTTTTGAGCAACTGACCCCGGGCGTGGAGATGGCAGGCGCGCTGTTCGGCTGGCTGGCCTTCATCAATTTTGCGCTGGCCACGTTCAATCTGGTGCCGGGATTTCCGCTGGATGGCGGGCGCATTCTGCGCGCGATCGTCTGGGGCTGGACAAAGGACTACACCAGGGCCACGCGCTTTGCGTCGCGCGGCGGACAGTTGTTCGCCTACCTGCTGATTCTGCTGGGCATTGTGGTCACGCTGCAGGGGGCCTGGGGTAGCGGGCTGTGGCTTGTGTTCATTGGCTGGTTCCTGCTGAGCGCCGCCCAAGAGGGCTATGCTCAGGTGGCGATTCGGAATACGCTCCGCGGACTTCGGGTGGGCGATGTAATGAGCTCGGAGCTACCCACTGTGGCGCGGAGTATTTCACTCGAGGAGTACGTCCAAGAGCTGCTCCGTACCGGACGGCGCTGTCACCTGGTGGTGGGAGACGGTCAGTTACTCGGGCTGATGACGGTGCACGCCCTGAACCGGATCCCACGGGAAGATTGGTCGCGGACGTCGGTTCAGGCCGTCATGCTGCCGCGCGAGAAAATCCACTGGACCGCACCCGAGGAGCCTGTGCTGGGAATCCTCGAACGGATGCAGAGCGAAGACGTGAACCAGATGCCGGTTGTGGACGGGAGCCGGGTAGTGGGCCTAGTTTCTCGCGATACGATCCTGCGTGTCCTGCAGACTCGCCTCGAGCTTGGCAAAATGGGGGAACTGGCAGAGCACTAGCTCGGGCTGGCCCCTCAGCTTCTCCTGATTTTCACGGCAGTACAATTCAATTCTCATAGCCACGTGGATGGCGTTGCCGCCAAGCCCAAGCGCTGGAAACCATTTCCTCCAGGTCGCGACTTGGCTGCCAGCCCAGTTCCGTTTTTGCCTTTTCAAAGCTGGCCACGAGCCGGGCGGCGTCGCCGGCGCGCCGGGGCTTCTGGCGCACAGCAATCTTCTTGCCGGTTACCTTTTCAGCGCACGCGATGACCTCGCGGACCGAATAGCCTCGATTGCTCCCGAGGTTGTATACGCCCGCTGAATTCGCGGTTTTTTCCAACGCCAGCAGGTGGGCCTCGGCCAGGTCCACGACATGGATGTAATCACGGATACAGGTGCCGTCAGGAGTACTGTAATCGCTGCCGAAGAGTTCCAGATAAGGCCGTTGGCCAAGAGCGACTTCCAATACAGAAGGAATCAGATGGGTCTCGGGTCGGTGTGCCTCTCCACACCTGTCTGTCGCACCGGCGACGTTGAAATAGCGCAGGGAGACGTAGCGCAGTCCGTAGGCCCGGGAAGCATCCACCAAAATCTTTTCGCCCATGACCTTTGTCCAACCGTACGGATTCACCGGCTGCAGCGGTGCACTTTCTGAAACCGGGATTTCTTCCGGGGTGCCGTACACCGAAGCCGTTGAAGAAAATACGATCCGCTCCGTGCCCGCCTGGCGCATGGCCTCCAGCAGATTGAGTAAGCCGATCACGTTTTGCTGGTAATAGTGCAGCGGATGCTTTACCGAATCACCAACCACCGAGACCGCCGCAAGATGAATGACGGACTCAATCTGATACTCTTCAAAGACGCGTGTAATCTGGGTCCGATCGAGCAGGTCGGCTCGAAAAAAATCGACGCCGGCTGGCACAGCAACGCGGTGCCCCTGAGTGAGATTGTCAACGACAACGACCGGGAATTTGCGCGCAGCGAGCAATTCTGTTACTACGCTCCCGATGTAGCCGGCACCGCCTGTGACTAGAATCTTGCCCATGTGTTCTCCGGGACCGCTATCGGGATTCTAATTGGCGGAACGCCGGTTGGGAAGATGAGTGCGTGCCTCACCATGGGCGCTTTCCGGTATGATGGGCGGCAGGCTGTTATGGACGCGCCCGCACAAAGGCCCCCAGTCAGCTGCAGACACGGACTTGCGGTTTGCATAGCCACCGGTTTTGGAGTCGGCCGGATAGCTGTCGCTCCGGGCACCTGCGCCTCAGGGCTGGCGCTCGGCCTGCTGGCATTGCTGGCAGCGATTGCTGCGCGTCTTGGCGCCTCGAAGCAGGCCGAGAACCCTTTCTCCGTAATGGAGACGCTTGTCCTCCTGCACGGGGTGGCGATTCTGGTTGTGGCCGCCCTAGGCGTGTGGGCGGCGGGCCGCGCAGCGGACCGATTTCAACAGCGCGACCCAAGCGCAATTGTGATTGACGAGGTTTCTGGGCAACTGATCGCGTGGTTCGGGATCGCGCCAGCCGACTGGAGACTGTTGGTCGCCGGCTTCATCTTCTTTCGCCTTTTCGACATCTGGAAACCTTTTCTGATCCGCCGCACGGAAAATCTTCCGGGAGGCTGGGGCATTATGGCTGACGACTGGCTGGCAGGGTTATATGCAGCACTGATGCTGTTGCTGGTGCGTTCAGCCGGCTGGATTTAAATACGCGAATCCGCGGACCATGGCACCCGCAAACAAAAACGAGGAATTCAAACAGGCATTCGAGCACGGCATTGCTCAGTTCAACGAAGGATTTTTTTTTGAAACGCACGAGACGTGGGAGGAAATCTGGCTGTCGGCTGCGGAACCCGACCGAACCCGCTTGCAGGGCTTGATTCAGATTGCTGCTGCGTTTCACCATTACCAACGAGGCAACCGGGCCGGAGCCCTGTCGCTGCTGGCTGCAGGATTGAGAAAACTGGAAGGCGCCGCGGATGACCTTTTCGGCATGAATTTCGCAAAGCTGCGGCAGGCGGCACAATGGTGGCTGGCCGCATTGAAGGAGAACAAGCAGCCAGGAGCAGATTTTCTTCCACAAATTGAACGAAAGTAGGAGGTGACAATGCGAATGCGTGGCGGGTTCACTCTTCGACGACCAGCCTGCCTTTCATGCGGCCGTGCCCGAATCCGCAGCGCACGGAACATTTAAACTCGTATACCCCGGGGCTCTCCGCGACGAATTCAATCACCTGCGCTTGTTTTTTTTCAATTCTCCATTCTTTTTGATCACCGGAAAAACGCAGCCCGGCCGGACCTGCTTCCCTGCCTCCTTGCGGGTACAGCGCAAACTCGATTCCATGCGTACGGTCCAACGCGCGAACTCGAAGCTGAACTCTGGTGCCTCGTTTCACGCGGATTACCGAGGGATTAAATTCGTATTTCCTGGCCGTCATTTCGATGACCTGTGCTGATGATTGGGAGCCAGGCTCCTGCGGGCCTGAGGGCAAAGCCAGCACGGCCAGTGCAAGGGCTAACGGTGCCAACACAAGAAAACGTCGAATCGAATTCAAGGCAATCCTCCTCAGTAGATCTTATTCGAGCCTGCGCAAAATGTATTCTCCAGTTGAAACCGCGCTACCACTGGAGGAGCGCCGCCTCAGCCACAAAACCCGGACCGAGAGCCAGCAGCACACCATAGTCACCCGGGTGTGGCTTTCCAGATTGCACGACTTCGTTGAGTACGAACAATACGGTAGGCGAAGACATGTTGCCGAAATTGCGCAGCACGTGCCGCGAAAAACGAAGCTGTTCCTCGGTCAGGCACAGATAACCGGCAGCACTGTCCAGAACCTTCCGTCCGCCCGGATGGAGGATCCAGAAGCGGATGTCTTCCCGGCGCAGCCCTCGCGGTTCGAGCAGGCCGTCCAGGCACCGGTCCAGGATGGGACCGGCCAGCTCGCGAATTTCCGCCGCCAGGACAATGCGCAGCTTCCCTTCCCGTTGCTCGAAGCCGACCTTATCCCGCTGAGTCGAATCCAGGACGCTATGAAAACCGAGCACTGCGGGCAGGAGCGCACCAGGCTGCAAACACCGATTCGTTGACAGGAGCACTGCAGCAGCCCCGTCGGCGCAAATCGCATTGCCGATGACCGTCTCCAGTGAAGTATCTATGTAATACGCCGCCGAGCAGACCTCGACCGCGACGGCCATTACACGATGGCCCGGATTGGCGCGAGCATAATCGGATGCTCTTTGTAGCAGCGGCAATGCACCAGCACAACCATGCCCGAGCAGCGCGCCGCGCTGCACATCACTGCGAAACTGGAGATGGCCGGCCAGCAGAGTGGACAGGTCGGGACAGAGGTACCCGGTACAGGTAGCCACAAGGATGCAATCCACATCGGCTGCCTGGAGGCCCGCGGAATTCATGCAATCTTTCGCTGCCTGACAGGCCAGATGCAGGGCACCATCCCTATAACGTGCGTGCAGCTCGTCTGGACTCTCTGTGGGTGTGAAACCTTCCGGGTCGAGCCAGAAATGGCGGTGGGCGATATCGCAGTTGAAGAAAATTTCGCGGATGCGCGGGCTGGCATACCCGCTCAGAGCGAAAGCTTCCTGCTGTGTGAACCGTCGCGGCGGAACGCTCGTGGCGCAGCTCAATATGGTCGGCCAATCCATGGCATTGAGTCTTACGGTGCCCAAACGCCCTGAAAACTTGGATGCGGCTGAGGCCTACGATGCTCCCTCAAATCGGCCGCAAAAACAAAACCAGAATGTTTGACAGGGTGGGCGGACTGTGGGAATCTAGACCGGCTTAGTCGGGATTCTGGCCGTGCGTATCAGCGCAAAGGGTGAATATGCAGCCAAGGCCGTACTCTATCTGACGTTGAAATACCCCCAGGTTGTCACCATCCACGAAATCGCCGCGCGCCACAACATACCGGTCAAATACCTCGAGCACATCCTGCTGGCCCTGAAGAAGACAGGATTGCTGGAGAGCCGGCGCGGCATGCGCGGAGGCTACCGGCTTGGCCGTCCACCGGAGCAAATCTCCGTAGGGGAGGTGCTGAAGGTGGTGGATGGGAAGTTCTCTCAGTCCAGTTGCATCGAGGTGAGTTTGCGCGACCACTACGCCTGTCCGGACAGCAACTCCTGCGGATTGAAGCAGCTCTGGCAAGACGTACAGAGGGCAGTCGAAGATATCTTGTTTCGAACCAGTTTTGATGATGTGAGGAAGCGAACGCTGGCTGGATTGATTGCTGAGGGTGACCACCGGGTCTACGAGATTTGAACTCCCTGGAGCGAATTAACTTGCCCGGTGTGCCTCGGGGGAGCGATCTGACCCCCTTTTATGTACCAGTGTTTATGAGAGTGGGTTGGGGTTTATGCCTCGTTGGCGTCGGGCGGAGCGGCGGAGCCCGACGCCAACGAGGCGGCGAATTCGGCTGGCGTC
>FWPU01010124.1_pt1 | contig 14273 bp, 13 predicted proteins | sample 2228361 | NCBI WGS metagenome assembly FWPU01 (sample SAMEA103939777, study PRJEB20133) | metagenome
CCGTCAAAGTTCCCTCAGGATCCGGCGAGGTCAAGGAATACGTACGCATCGTCGAGTCCTATCGCGAGCACGGTAAGGTCAAACAGCGCGCGCTCGCCAATCTCGGGCCCAAGCATCTGTTGCAAGAGATGCTCCCGAATCTCGAACGCGTGCTGCGCGGCACCTCGCTGCCCCAGGGCATCCAAGAGAATGTGGTCCCTTTGCACGCCTGGAACTGGGGCCCGATTCTGGCTGTGCGTCGGCTCTTCGATGAACTTGGACTATGGGCCATTCTCGACCGTCGCCTGCCCAGGCCAAACAAACGAGAAACCCCACACGCTGCTGGCTGGGCAGACCGCGTGTTCGCTTTGGTAGCCAATCGCCTGATCCGGCCCGGGAGCGAACATGCCTTGGCATGGTGGCTGGCGACGGGTTGTTTCGTAACCGTCGACCAGCACCAAGGGGTGGGGTGAGCCTTGGCGCGTGGAGGAGGTCATGGAGGGACAGCGGCGCTCGCGGACGCCCCCTGCCCCGACGACCAACCGCCCGACCGCCACCACCAACCCTGCGTCGGTGGGGCGCTGACTGACACGCTACAGCCGCACGCCCAACACAAAACTTCTTCTCGCCGCGAGGTGCCCGCCCAGCGGCGGCCGCGCTGCCCGTCTGGCGCGCAGGACGCGGGCGCCGAAATTCCCGCGGGACTCACGAGAGCCGTGTGGCGTGCAGCATTGGAGATAATAGCGGTCAACCGGCATGTTGGAGTGCGGTGACCTGGCACCGCTTCGGTACGCCCCGGCACAACCTCGCCATCGGTACCCTGAACGAGCGGCGGGGTTTCACCCCGCCGGGCCCCCAGGCGCGGCTGGATCCTAAAAATGCCAGCCCAACGGAACGCCGCCATCGCACCGGCGCCCCGCGAGTTGCGAAGTTGTACCCCGTCGTTTGCAACGAACGGCGGGGTTCTACCCATACTTCTTGAACGAGCAACCCACGCTTCGCCCGCCGTTCCCAAATGACTGCGGGACATTTACTTACCGATGCACTACAACCGGCCGGCTTTTATCCCGCACCACTTGCGAAGGCACCCACCTTCCTATATCGTAATTGCCACGTGGTTAGCGCCTTCGATGGCGCGCGCTCTGTGACACATCGCTGTCTGCACGGCCCGTCCCCTTCTCTCAGGGGCGCGGCGCTCAGATACTCGCCGACGGGGCCCTGTTCGACGACGAGCTTTAGAAACCATCTCAAAAGGCTTGAAGCATTAGGTGTAGCGTACTCGCCAGAGACGTCGGTACCACAACAATGCACAGGCAAATTGGAGCAGGCCCGGGTGGTTCAGGGAGTGTTTGTCGTAGCGGGCCAAAATGGCACGGCACTTCTTCAGCCAGGCCAGCGTCCGCTCGACCACCCAGCGGCGCGGCTTGCGTCGACCCGGCCGTCGTTTTCGGCTTTCCTCGCGAATCGCGCGAGTGTGGTTGACGTAGTTAAACTCCTGGAGCGTCTGGTGCCCCGTGGGATGTCGTAGCCTCTGTCCAAGCACAGATGTTGCTCGCTGTCGGGTCGCTCGGTCACGACGGGTTTCAGCAGATCCTCCAGAGAAGCCGCATCATGCCAGTTGGCCGGGGCCGTCATCACCGCCAGCGGCCCGCCCTAGCCATCGACCAAGAGGTTCTTTTTCGTGCCGTTTTTGGCCCGATCCGTGGGGTTGGGGCCCACGTCGCCCCCCCAAAACGCGCCTTGCCCAAGGCGCTATCGGCCGCCTGCCACTTCCATTCCACGCCAGCCAGTTCCTCGCAGTGCTTGACCACCACGGCCCAGATTTGCTCCATCACGCCGTTCTGGGACCAGCGCTGAAAGCGAGCGATGCACCGTGGAGTCGTCGCCGAACTGCTTGGGCGGACGATTCCATTGGCAAGCAGTCCGCAGCCGGTAAATGATGCCGTTGATCGCCTTGCTCCCAATGAGCCGGCGGTCGCCCGATTCTCTTGGGTGGCCAGTAGTGCATCAGCACCGGCCGGATCAACTCCCACAGAGGGTCGTCGATCCCCTAGATGGTGGCTAGCGGCTCCGTTTTGTTGCGCATCTCTCACCTGCATGTTTCGACAGGCAAGAGGTTTTCGAAATTCCCCCAACTGCGCCAAGGCCAGTTCTCAGATGGTTTCTAACAACCATGACGTCTGCTCCTTTTTTAAAGACAACCTGCATATGTCCGTCCTAACGCTCCGGATCGCGGCGGCGCGCAGTGCCCTCCGCTGCACGCACTTGCTGGGCGGCGTTCTCCGCGATTCGGTACTTGACAATCTTGCGAACCAGGGCTGTGGGCAGCGGCTTGGCAGCATCGAACCGAATGGTGCCCTTGCTCGTGCCGTATCCCTCGAGATCGCGCTTGTGCGCTTCCACCGCCGTTGCGCTTCCCGGGAAGAAGGAGCAGTGCTTGGCGCTCGCCCCAAAGAGCACCAACACCTTCCCACCGAGACGAAATGCGGGCAATTGGTAGCTAATGCATTCCTCTGCCGTCGGAGCCGCAGAGCGGATGGTCTCTCGCAGCTTCTCGAGCGCCGCTCGTTTCTCGTCCGGCAGCCATGCCAAGTACTGGTGATGGGTCGCCACTTTGAGTTTCTTTTTCATGGGCTGTTCTCCATCAGTTCCTGGGCTCCATCATCTGGGATCGCGTACGCCCAACGAACGAGCTAACTTGCCGGGCGCGCTCCAACAGCTACATGCCGTGCAACCAGTATGCAGCCCGCTGAAGTTCAGCGACTGGTTAGCGGCGACTTTGCGCATTTCGACAAAGCCGCCAATACTTCCGTTCGCAGTGCGCTCCTGGCCAATGACCAATAGTCGGTGTCCTCGTCCGGCATCCGCGAGCCTGCCTTCCGGCGGGCAAGAGCCTCGATCGCATTGTTCAGACTGCGCTGCAACGACGCGCGGAATTCCGGATCGCCGATCTCGGTGACCGCTTTCGCGGCCCATACGATGCAGTCGCCAGCGAACTCGCCAGGGGAGTCACTCTGGTTCCTCGGCCCTTTGACACTCTCGCACCACCAAATGGTGTGCGCTACCAGCCGCTTGGCCGCTTGAACCCTCTCCAAGGCTTGAGAACTGGGAGCTGCAGCCCACGCCTCCAATGCGTCTACAACGTGCCGCATCTTCTCGTCTGCTGGGAAGCGCTCCTCCCAAAGCGGAAGCACGACCTTAGCACACGCGACAAGCACACTTCCGCAGTCATGAGCATCTTGATCCTGAAGCGCCGCTGGCCAATCCTCAGAGCGTAGCATCACGGACCGGAGCACATCAAATGTGGGGGAAGGCTGCGACATGGTGCCTCCGATTTCTCTCGAGGCCGCGCACGACCAAGTAACCGGGCAGACGCCGCCGGCAAGCAGAGCGTGGAAAACCCAGAAAGCCTCAACAGCGAAAAAACCTCCAAACGACCAATAACGCGGCGCCCGCGCCGGTTCAGGGTGTCGTTAGACGTCTCAACGAATGCTCTTATTTGTGTCGCTCGTGAACTGGGACAACTGTGCGGACACGTCTTCCAGCGTTCGCATGAGTCGCCCAAGCAAGATGAGGATGAAGAGGATGCCCCACCACAGAGCCAACGCGACCAGCGCAATCGCTAGCCGAAGCTTGGTCACCCCCCCCTCGTCGACAAAGTTCGGCCCGAGGGGCCAGCTACATACGAACGCGAGCAACGCGAAGATCAGTGTTGGGCCGACGGCCAGCCAATAGAACGGACTTGCCATGAGCGACGGCTTTGGTTTGGACTCTCGGTGGCTGTGTTCGGCCATTATGTTGGCTCCCTGAAGGACCGCACAACGTCTAACTTCCGATTCTGCGAACAGAACGCGTTGAGAATACCACGCGGCTTGCGCATGTCAATCCCTGCACTGCCATGGGGATGCGTTGAATCCGACCGCGCGAATGGCCCCAGCAACGCTTGCGCGGCACGCTGGAGGGTATGAAGCACCTCGATCAATACCAAGCGGCCAAGGTCCGCCGTTTGGCACCCCGCACCATCCAAACCTACCGGCGGCGGTCGAGGAATTCCTGCAGTTCCACCGAGATCGTACTGGCCAGTGGATTCATCCCAGGAGATGGTGAGAGAGACGTCGAGGCCTTTCTCACGCATCTGACCATGAACCGCCGCGCGGCCGAAAGCACGCAGAACCAAGCCCTCATGGCAAGCTTGTTCCTGTGCCGGTTGTGCTCTCGAAACATTTGGCATCGCTCGATCCCGTGCGGGCCAATCGACCGAAACGGCGCCGACCGTGCTCTCCAAGGAAGAGGTCCGGCGGCTCTTCCCCGCCATACCAGAGAAAGAAGCGCATTGGGCGATCGCCGAGCTGCTCTAAGGCACTGGGACACGGATTGCTGAGTGCTGCCAGTTGCGGGTCTGCGATCTCGATTTTGGCCGAAGGCAGATCGTCATTTGCGGGGTGGGGGAACAAGGACCGTGTGGCCATGCTTTCACAATCGCTGGAAGGGCGGTCGAAAGGCCCAGCTTGAGTTCGTCCGGCTGCGGCACGAACACGATGTCGACCACGGCGCAGGCTATGCTCCAGTCCTAACCAGTTCGAGGCCCAACCTACATGGGAGCGCGCGGGAACTCCGCTGCCAGTTCGTCTCGGGCTCGTCCATGATCCGGCTGGATCGCCAGGCCGGTCGGCACATCCGTTGGCACGCTCACCCCGGGATGTGGACCGCACGGTCAACCACAGGACCGACGGGCCACGGATCCACAAGCCTATCACGCGTAACCGTCCATCAGCACAAGGGGGTCAGGGGGCTGCGACGAAGTGGCTTACCGCTGGCTGGTATCGCCCTGGGACAGTGAACGTATAGGCCCCACGCGTGTGCCACTGCTTGACCCACAAGGTCAAGCAGTGCGTGCGGCCAAAAACTCCCAGCCCCCTGCGCGGTGTGCCACTGCTTGACCCACAGGGTCAAGCAGTGCGCCAATCAGACAGCTTTAAGCACTGCTTGAATGCGGCCGAAGCTGGGGTGATCGGGTGTCAAGAAGCTCACCTCCGGCCGCATTCAAGCAGTGGGATGCCCCCGGCCGCACCGTGGCAAGAAGTGGGTGTCCGGCCGTGCCCCCTGGTCGAAGACAACGGACATCAGGACCAAGCGGGCGGAGTGGGAGCTAACTCAGCCCTTGCAGCACTCGGCCTTCGCTAAGCCGGCGGGGGACATTTTGGAAGTGGTCGTGATACTCTAGCCGTATATCGATCCCCAGATGATGCAGCATAGTGGCGGCCAGGTCGGCTGGCGTAACGGCCCGGTCGACAACATGGCCGCCCACAGCATTCGTCTGGCCGTACACCTGCCCGCCGCGCAGACCGCCGCCGGCCAATAGAACGGTAAAGGCATACGGCCAGTGGTCCCGGCCCGTGCTCAGCGTCATGGCATTTTGTGTGAACTGCCCGATGCGAGGCGTGCGGCCGAATTCTCCTGTAGCGACCACCAGCGTGGTGGGCAGCAGTCCGCGCTCGTCCAAATCTTGGATGAACGCCGCCATGGCACGATCGAACACCGGGCAAAGCGTCTCTTTCAACTTGCCGAAGTTGTCGTGGTGCGTATCCCACATGGGAGAGCGCTTGTCGTACTTGCTCTCATGGTCGTAGTTGACTGTCACCAGCGGAATTCCTGCCTCGACCAAACGACGCGCCATCAGCAGGCTCTGGCCGAATGTCGTCTGGCCGTATCGCTCTCGCACGTGCTGGGGTACCCGCTGCAAGTCGAGCGCGCTGGCGAATGCCTCGTGTTGCAGCATGGTGTAGGCCATCTCTACGTGGCCCGCGTATGTCTCGGCCTGTGCGCCAAAGCGGGCCGCCGGCCCGCTCTCCGCGTGGAGATCTCTCACGAGTGCCCGCCGCCGGGCCAGACGCTCGTTCCCCACCTCGGGCAGCACGGTCAGGCCAGGCACCGAGAAGTCTGGCTGGCCCGGGTCGCACTCGATGAGCACGGGGTTGTATTGCTCGCCCATCCGCCCGCCCGTCTGCCCGGCGATGCGGCGGCTCTGCCCGACGAAGTGAGAATAAAGCGGCAGCACCACAGAGGGGGGCAATCCCTCGGGAGACACGCCGTACCGCGTAACGAGTGCCGCAACGCTTGGCCAGTCCTCGGGCAGGGCCTCGTCGGTCGTGGGGGGGCCGAAGTACTCGCGGCCCGTGTACATCTCGCTGCACGCCGGGCCATGCACGGGCATGCGGTGCGTCATCGAGCGCAACAGCACCAGCCTATCGGTCACTGTGGCCAGCCGCGGCAGATGCTCGCAGATTTGGATTCCGGGCACGACCGTATCGATCGGTTTGAATTCGCCGCGGATTTCGGCGGGTGCCTCGGGCTTCATGTCCCAGAGATCGATGTGGCTGGGCCCGCCAAAGAGGAAGATGAACACGCAGGCGTTGCTCTGGTGTGCGCGAGCGGGCGAATCGTCGGGCGAGGCTGCACGCAGCCGCGCCAGGTCCCAGGCGTTCAGACCCAGCATGCTCAGTCCGCCGATGTGCAGCAGTGCCCGCCGCGAGAGGCGGCGGCGTACGAGCAGACTATGGCTCATGGTGTGCTCCTTGTACGCTGCGCCCGCCGGATGCGCGCCGGCAGCAGAGACTGCCACGCTGCACGGGCGAGGATGTCGACGGCTGCGAGCAGATCGCCCCGGTAGCGGCCGCGCAGCCAGCTCCGGGCCAGGTGCGAGGCGGGGCCGACGACCAGAGAAAAATACAGCTCGGGCGGCAGCTCTGCCAGTTCGCCGCGTTCGATGTGCGGGCGCAGGCAGGCGTACAGATCCCGCGCAAAGGCGACGTGCGCGGCAAGGGCCTCGGCCGCCATCTCGCCCTGTGCATCCGCCATGCCTAGGCGCGTGAGGTAGAGGGCCAGCTCGGGCTCTTCGACGGCGAAGCGCAGGTGGGTGGCCACCACGGCACGGATGCGGCCGCGTGCTGTGCGCTCGCGTCTGACCGCGGCCAGCACGCGGCGGTGATAGCGGTCCATGCCCTCGACAAACAGCGTGTGCGCAATCTCGTCCTTGCTGCGGAACAGGTGGTAGATGCTGCCGGTGCTGGCGCCCGAGGCCGCTCGGATCTGCTCCATCGTCGTCAGTTCGACGCCCTGGCGCAGGAAGAGCCCCAGCGCCGCATGCAGGATCTCTCTGCGCCGCCGGACGGTCGCCTCGCGCCGGGGCACGCGGCCGTTGGTGGTGGGAACGCTCGCCATAACTAGAATGTTGTTCTAGAACGGCGCTCGCGTCAAGGGCCTCGCCCGCCGAGGGAACCTGGTGAACCCGCCGGAGAGGGGGCAGCCTGGGCTGGCGCATCGCTGGGAGAATGGCCGCTGTGTCTGATCTCCAAGTGCTCAACTGGCTGTAGCATTTCGCACGAGATTGCGCCCGGTTGGCATAGAGCGGCCGGAGCACAGCCCGGAGCAGTTGCACGGCACGCCTCGACTGACGGCCCATCAAGCGCCGCTGCACCGTGCACGGCCGGCCCCCGCCTCACCTCACCCCTGCGACTTTTCACCATGCACATGCCCTATCAGACGCCCTTGGCGCGCCTGCTGGCAGACCGGGGCAGCAGCCGCTTCTTCAAGATGCACGCCGAGCTGGCACGCCGGCTTCCCAACTCCTATTGTCAGCTACAGGCCATCGATCAGCGGGTGGTCACCATTCGCGGCCGGAAGCTGTTGAATTTCAACGCCATCAATTACTTGGGCCTCGAGTCGCATCCTGCCATGATCGAGGCGGCTCAGGCGGCGCTCGCCCGCTGGGGCACGCTGGCGGGCACGGCACGTGCAGCGGCCGAGTTGGACCTTTTCGAGCAGCTCGAAAACCGCATTGCAAGCTACCTGGGTGTCGACAACGTCATCGTCTATACCACAGTGACGCTCGCCAACCACGGCGTGATCCCCCTTCTGATGCGCAAGGGATCGCTCGTGCTCATGGATCAAGAAGTGCATAACAGCGTGCAGCGTGCGGCGGTCGAGGCCCGCGGAGCAGGCGCCACGGTGCTGACCTTCAACCACGATGACTTCGCACAGCTCGAGGCACTGCTGCGGCGCCACGCGCCGGCGCACGAGCACGTGATGATCGCGCTGGATGGCGTGTACAGCATGCTGGGTACGTACCTCGATCTGCCGCGCTACGAAGAGCTGGCCTGCCGTTATGGCGCCCACTTGTACATCGACGATGCGCACGGCTTCGGCGTGGTTGGGCCGCAAGGCCGAGGGATTGTGGCCCACCATCGCAGCACCTATGACAATATCATTTACGTCGCTTCGCTGGAGAAGGGGCTGGCGAGCCTGGGCGGGTTCGTGGTGGTGCCCCGCGAGGCGCGGGACTATTTTCGCTTCAACTCCTATACGTACACGTTCTCCGGCCAGCTTCCGCCCCCCTACCTGGCCAGTGCGCTTTGTGGTTTGGACCTGCTCGAGAAGGAGGGAGCAGAGCGGCTGGCGCGGCTGCGCAGCCTGATCTTGCACGTTAAACACGAGATTCAGGAGATGGGCTTTGAGATCATCGGCGAGGATCAGCCATTCCCGCTGATACTGGTCAAGGCCGGGGAGCTGCGCGAGGGGCCTGCCATCTCGCAGTTCTTCTACGACGAGGGGATCCACATCCTGACCGTAGGCTTTCCCGTAGTGCCCCTCTCGCGCGGGGCGATGGTGCGCATCGCCTTGTCTGCCAGCCACACCGACGCGCAGGTCGAGCAGTTATTGGCCGCGTTTCGCAAGCTGCGCCAGGCGCGTGCGGCCGGAGTCGGCGAGCCATCGAGCCATGGAACCGCTTTGCATTCGCCCGGTCCGATCGCGGCGTGAGCGCCGCGAGTTCCTCGAGCTGCCGCGGCGGCTGTATGCCGGCGATACTCGCTGGGTGCCGCCGCTGGGCAGCATGGAGGCGGCGCTGGCGGGCTTTGCCCCACATCCGTTCCATGCGCAGAACGAGGTGCAGTGCTATGTGGCGGTGCGGAACGGCCAGGTGGCGGGCCGAATAGCGGCCATCGACAACCGGCAGCACCACGCCTACCACAAAGAGCGGCTGGCCTGTTTCGGGTTCTTCGAGTGCATCGACGATGCGGCCGTCGCACGCCGGCTGCTCGACGCCGTGCGCCGCTGGGCGAGCGGCCGGGGGCTGAAGCGGCTTCGCGGTCCCCTCAGCCCCAGCATCAACTATCAGGCCGGCCTGCTCGTCGATGGGTTCGATCGGGACACCGCGTTTCTCACGCCCTACAATCCTCCCTATTACGGCACGCTCTTGGAACAATGCGGCCTGACCAAGGCGCACGACCTCTTGGCCTTTCGCGCCGACCGCTCAATGGCAGCCGAGGCACTGCCGCGGCTGGAGCGCGTGGCCCGACGGCTAACCGCTCGCCTAGGTGTGCAGATACGCCCCCTGCGACGCTGGGGACGCCGCGCAGATCTGGCCGCGTTCTTGCGCATTGTGAACGAGTCTCTGGCAGGGCACTGGGGGTTTGTGCCCCTGTCAAGCGCCGAACTTAACTGGCTGGCCCGCGGACTGCGCTGGCTGCTGGACCCGGAACTGGTCGTCGGGGCGGAGGTCGATGGCCAGCTCGTCGGCGTGGCTCTGGCCATACCGGACTATGGCCCGCGGCTGCAAGAGCTGCAGGGACGGCTGTTCCCCCTGGGCTTGGTACGGCTATTAGCGGCGAAGCGCCGGCTGCGGCGCTGCCGAGTGATCGCGGCCAACGTATTGCCCCGATACGTGCGTTCCGGACTGGGGGTGATGCTCACGCATGCCATTGTGTCGAAGGCACTCGCCTGGGGCGCACAAGAGTTGGAGTTCTCTTGGGTCGCCGAGTCGAACGCCGCGTCCCGCGGCACGCTCGAGAACGGCGGGGCCCGCGCCGTAAAGACGTATCGTGTGTATGAGGATCCGCAACCGCTAGCCCCTGCGTGAAGGCTATGGGGGGCCACGCTCACGCAAGAGCCCGGTGCATGGCGGGATTCTTTGTCGCAGTCGTCCGGCTGCAATGCGGGTCGTGCTGCTGTGGGGCTCGCGCGCTTTAACCGGCACACGCGGTCGGGCGCCACAAAACAGCGCCTGGGCGCGGCGCTTCGGCGATGGCAATTTGGGCGAGGGCTGGAGAGCTGCTTTTCTTGGCCCACGTGGGGCTACCGGATGGCGATGGGGCGCAAGGCGAATCCCGCGGTGGTGCCGGCAATCTTATTCACCATGGCCACGTAGCAGAACTCGTACACCTTGTCGCGTGCGAGGTCCTCCAGGTTGTGGAACTCTCCGATATGCACGCCCTGCTCGATCAGCAGGTATTTGTGCACGGGAATGAACGTGTCGGAACCGGCGGGCGCGGGATTCACCTCCAGCCCACTGGTGTCTGATCCGATCATCATGGCGCCGAATTCTTCGACCAGGTACCTTGCCGTCTCGAGGGTGATGCCGGCGGAGTCGTGCTCGCGCAGCGTCTCGATGTCCGCACCTTCGGCGCCCCAGTAGCTCAACGTGCCGGTGCGAACGAGCACCACGTCTCCCGGGGCCAGCTTGATGCCTTGGGCCGCCAGGGCACGATCGACATCTTGCGGAGAGATGGCATACGAGCGCGGCAACGCGGCGACGCCGTGCAGCGCGGCGATGTCTAGCATCACGCCCCGCGCGATGATCGGGGGTATCGTCGTGGCGTCGCACTTGCGCACGCCAAAGTTGCCTCCCCAGTCGGCCTCTTTGAAGCCATTGTACCAGTGATTATCGTCGCCCACGGTGACGTGGCCCAGCCCGTCGATCTGCGTTCCCACGTTGTCGTTGATGAACAAGGCGCAGCTATGCCAGGCTTGGCCGCTGGGGTTGACCTCGGGCGCGATGAACTCGTGGTCGGCCTGCCGCTTGACACCCTCGGGGCTGCGGAACGTGATCACCTCGCACGGGCTGTGGCCCGGCCACTTGTAGCTGGCGCGGCTGTACGTGACCCCGAGATCGTACACCTTGCCTTGGCGTGCGAGCCGCAAGCTGGCCAGAACAGTTTCGGGCGACATGGCATTGAGCGCTCCCACCTCGTCATCAGGGCCCCAGATCCAGCCCCAGCCCTGGCCCTTCTTCCAGCCCTTGATAGGCTCGCTGCGCTCTCCCCCTCCGGCACCGCCCATCAGCATCACGCCCAGCCCTACCCCCACCAGCAGCAGAACAGCATGGCACGTAACACGCCGCATGTTGACAACTCCTTTAGCAACCGATTCTTGGATGTGCCGCGATTCTAGCGCCCAATTTGCCAGGCTGCAACAGTCGCAACCTTGCAGGGCCAGCGTGCAAAGGGCGTGTGCTCGCTGTCCGAATTGCAGCAAGAGCCGTTCGCTCTTTCCACACGTGCGCGGTTCCGTGACTAGGCTCTGCCTGCCCCCATGTGCCGTGATCAGTCAGTGGCTAAACCGCGCCGAACCATGCGAAATTCTCAAGAGACAGCAGTGGCGGCTGGGGTGCTCGTGTTCGAGCAGGATATGGGTCGGACGCGCTACGGGGAGGACGCGCTACGGCGGGAGCGGAACTGAAAAGGCCGTCCCGCGCCAAAGACTCTGGGGGAGAAGACGTCTATGGAGAACACGTCTGCGTGAAGGCCGCCCCAGGGAGGGTTGCTGCTCACTTCGAGCGTTCGAAGAACGGAAACAGCGTGCGCAGCTCCTGGTCGCTGGGGCGGCGGCCGTATTCGCAAATCTCGAATGCCTCTGCATATCTGACCTTGCGCGCCGCGTCGGCACCGCAGAACTCCGCTAATTTCTGGCGATGCCGGTCGGCAACGGCGGCGAACCGGGCAGCGAACTGCTCGCGCACCTGCTGTCTGCGGGCCGCGACTGCGGCAGAATCGCTGGGGTCCGGCACGAGTTCAGGACCGCCGTTGCAGCCTCCTTCATAAAACTGCGACTCAAGTGCATCTACACAGGCAAGCTTCCGCTCGATCACCTCGTCGATAGGCACCACCACATCCGCCGTAAAGGGGTTGGGACGCTGAAAACCATCTTCTGAAAACAAAAATACCGGATTGCGCGTCAGGTACGGCGTGTCGGGACAAAAATAGGGCACTGTCACCATGTAAGCTGCGTCCATGACAAGTTGTCCCGTGTAGCGGTGGTCGGGATGGTAATCGTTCGGCCGGTGGCTGATCACCACGTCTGCACGCCACTCGCGTATCAACCGGCAGATCGTGCGGCGGTTTTCCATGGTGACCATCAGCTCGCCATCGTGGATATCGAGCACCTCGGTCTCGATGCCTAAGATCTGCGCGCAGCGCTGTACCTCGGTCCTGCGGCGCAGCGCCAGCGGACCGCCGGCCATCCGCCAATGGCCGATGTCTCCGTTGGTGCACGAGACGAACTTGACCTTGTGTCCCAGCGCGGCCCAGCGTGCGGCCGTGCCGCCGGCGTCCAGCTCGCAATCGTCGGGATGGCCGCCGAACACGATAATCCGCAATTTGCCATCCTCGGCAGGCGGCGCCGCCTGCGGCAAGGGTGCCAGCGCGGCGGGATCGGCCGCGCCGCCTGTCGCTTGCTCGCGCGGTTGGGCCTGGCCGCCGCCAGTACCCCAGATGCAAGCCGCGGCCAGTGCGCCTACACACGCCGGCAACAGCCAGCACTTGAACATCGCTCGTAGGTTCATCATGGTTCGTTTCTCCCTGTCGATGTGGTCTTGCATCAAGGTAATAAAAAGTGTCTCTGACAGCCCAACTCTAAAAGGAACGATGCTTGTGAAGCTAATAACCCAGCGAAATGCCGCGCTGTTCGATCACAGTTTGCAAAGAGGTTGCCATGTCCTGCATTTCGATGGCCCATTGCCCATTGGTCAGCACCAGTTCCTGTAGTTTTTGGGGCGGCTCACGCCCCTCTTCCAGCAAACCGAGCTGGAGGCCCGCCGGCGTGTCCTGCACCTCATAGATGGCGGTTGATGCCGCTGCGTTGGTCCTCAGTATCACCGCAGGGCGGCCAGCTTCCACGAAGACCGCATCGGCCCTACTTCTCCAAGCCATTCGACCCACAGAACTAGCCGGCCCTGCTCATCGTAACACCAGCAGGGGCCGGCACTCTGCCCTGCGTTGAAACCGCCAGCAAGTCTCAGGATCCCGTCCGCGCTCACGACGGCCGCCCAGCCGTGCAGCCTTCCGTCCTGTACGTGGCCGATGTAGTTCATGTTGACGCCGGGATTGTCTCCCGCCAGAACTTCAAGGCGCCGTCCGCAGGGCAATGCGGCGAGCCGGGAGCGGATGGTCTGAGCGTCGTACAAATCCTCCCATGTGATTGTCCAGCCGTCGTCTACGCGGAGAGGCAGGAATCTGACAGGCGGGGCGGCTAGTTCGCCCGCAGCAAAAGCAGCCTCCAACGTGGGACCAAGCGCCGGGCCGGGAGGCAGGCCGCTGCCGGGCATCTCAGCCATACCCGCTCTGAGCGCGCCCTGCGTGTTGCTACCCATGCCAAGTGCCTCCCGTTCCGCACGCATGCAGATCGCGAAATCCTCGCTGAACTCGTCCAACGGCCGCACGTCCATGGCTTGCGCCGCACCGAGCAAACGGTTCAGCTCCGGACCTGGAAGCAGAAAACAAGATCCGGTGTCTTGCGTGCGCGCCACCATGCAGACACCAACGAGTTCATGACGATCGTTCAGAGCGACTGCGCCGGCAGGAATGGGGCCGCCGTCTGCGTCCACCTCCAACAGCGGCTCGATCCGCTCCGCCAGCCAGTGGGCCGCACTTGCATCGCTTACCAGAGCTACTGCCTCTTCGCCCCGGCAAGCGCGCACGAGCGTGCCCCGTACCATCGCCGGCGTGGCGGATGCTGCCTCACACCACACCAGGGTGACGGCGCTCCCGGGCGATGGCCAGACATCTGGTACCACCAGCGGCTGTACGGCCGCGCCCGCGGCATCCGGCCTGACAGCGACCAGCCGTGCCCCCGGATCCATGGCGACGGCACCGCGGAAGAATAGCGTCGCACCGTGGGGCGTTTTCGCCTTGCGCGGAATGCCCTGTTCGAGGCCGCGCAGACAGATCACGCCCAGCCCGAACCGATCCAAGTAGGCCATGGTTGTGTGGCCAGGGCGATTGCGCCATACTGGGCAATCTGGTATGACTGGGCAATTGCGATTTCCGCCGCTTGCTGATAAGCAACGAGGGTGGGAGAAGTCGCCGATGCCCAGGAGTTTCTGCCATGTCGATACCTAAGTCTGCCAGGATTCAGGATCACTTCGCCGAGTTGACCGATCCTCGCCGGCGCAAGGTGATGTATCCATTGATCAATGTGATTGTCATCGCCGTGTGTGCGGTGATTTGCGGGGCCGATGATTT
>FWPU01010125.1_pt1 | contig 14272 bp, 10 predicted proteins | sample 2228361 | NCBI WGS metagenome assembly FWPU01 (sample SAMEA103939777, study PRJEB20133) | metagenome
CCGGCTTTATTCTACTTGCTGTTTGATTCCTGGGGCAATTCCTGGTGCACTTCATCGAGTCAGTAGCCACTTGAAGTGATCTCCTGAGGACGAAGGCTACCTCACTGGGTAAATCGAGGCCGCAACCGGAAGTTGCAACCTCGCCTCTCACCCCTCATCCCTTGTCCCTCATTCCTCATCCCTCGTCCCTCATCCCTCGTCCCTCATCCCTCATCCCTCACCCCTCATCCCTCACCCCTCATCCCTCGCCCCTCACCCCTCATCCCTCATCCCTCGCCCCTCTCCGTCCTTAGCGCCAGGCCCTCATAGAGCAGTTGTAGGAAATATACCCAGGGGGTCATTGTCACCTCTTTTCGTAGAATGCCGCCCCGGTGTGGGTCTTTGACGGCTGCTTCACACCGAGCAGGCGAGCCAAGTGAGGTGAGGAATTGGAGTCATCACCTCAATTCCCACGCAGGGTTTACCTTTACCGCCAATCAGTGGATTGGAAATGGCCAACTCCCTTCTAAAACCCGACTACATGTTTTTGAGAGTTTTAATCACAATCGCGGTAGCAAGCCAGGTGTTGGTTGCCTTTGGGCAAATAACCTTCGAGCAGGTTATGGCTTTGGGGCAAAAGGTACAGGCTGATACGGCTGCCTACCAAAAGCTGGCAGAGCGATTTGCAGCAGGGGACAGTACGCTTCAATACGAGGAACTCGCCATGCTATACTACGGCAGCGCCTTCCTGCCGGGCTTTGACCCATATCAGGAAGAACGCATCATCGAGGCAGCCGATGCCTTGGCGCGACGCGACCGGCCCTGGGATGCCCGCAGCCTGTTGGACCATTTCCTGGAAAACAACCCGGCCTCACTCAGGGCCTTGCTCGACAAGGCCTATTTGTCTTGGGTGACCGACGACAGCGCGGCCATTCAGCCGAATTATTTCAGGTATTACCAGTTGCTCTCTGTGCCGTTGAAAAGTGGCGATGGGCTCAGTCCTGCCACGGCCATCATCGTGCGCAGTGTGCAGGATGAAGAGCTGGTGCTCAACGCAATGGACCGGGTGGCGCTGGCCAAGAGCCTGCAAACGATAGATGGGCTGGCCTACCATGTGGTGAGTACGGCCCCGGAAAAAAACCTCGACAAGCGCACCGACTTCTATTTCATCATCGAACTGCCCCTCAAATACGGCAAGCAAAAGTCCATTGACGCCGGTAAAAACGGCAATTGACATTTCGCTTATTCCTGAAAAAATCCCGACTGCTCATGCTGCACAGCACCGAAATCGAGGCGCTTCACAGACAGATCCACGAAGAAAGTGCCTTTGTGGAGAGGCTACTAAGCACCACCAGCCATGTCATCGTGGGGCAGCAACACATGCTCGAGCGCTTGCTCATCGGCCTGCTGGCCAACGGCCACATCCTGCTGGAGGGCTTGCCTGGCCTGGCCAAAACCCTCGCCATCAAAACACTTGCTCGTTCGGTGTCTGCATCGTTCCAGCGCATTCAGTTTACGCCCGACCTGCTGCCATCGGACATCATCGGCACCATGGTGTACAACCCGGCCAGCACAGAATTCACCGTACACAAGGGGCCCATTTTTGCCAATTTCATCCTGGCCGATGAAATCAACCGGGCCCCTGCCAAGGTGCAGTCGGCCTTGCTCGAAGCCATGCAGGAACGCCAAGTGACCATCGGCGGGCAGACATACCCCCTGCAGGAGCCCTTCCTCGTCCTCGCCACCCAGAACCCCATCGAGCAAGAGGGCACCTACCCCTTACCCGAAGCCCAAACCGACCGCTTCATGCTCAAGGTCAAGGTGGGGTACCCTTCGCGCGAAGAAGAAAGACTCATCATGCGCCGAAACCTCTACGAGGAAGGCTTCGACAAGGTGGAGAGCGTGGTGAGCCCTGAGGAAATCCTGCGTGCCCGCCAGGCCGTCAGAAGGGTTTACATGGATGAAAAGATCGAGCAGTACATCCTCGATATCGTATTTGCCACCCGCGAGCCGGCAACAATGGGGCTTCCCGTGTTGCAACCGCTCATCCAATACGGCGCATCGCCGCGCGCCAGCATCAATCTCGCACTGGCTTCCAAAGCCCTTGCCTTCCTGCGCCGCCGGGGATACGTCCTGCCTGAAGACGTCCGCAGCGTGTGCCACGACGTGATGCGCCACCGAATCGGCCTCACCTACGAGGCCGAAGCCGAAAACGTCACCCAGGAAAACATCATCGACCGCATCCTGGCCAATGTCGAAGTACCATGAACCCACCCCGCTCGCCGATGACCACACAGGAGTTGTTGCAAAAAGTGAGGCGCATAGAAATCAAGACCCGCGGTCTGAGCAGTCACATTTTCTCGGGTGAGTATCACAGTGCCTTCAAGGGGCGCGGCATGTCCTTCAGTGAGGTGCGGGCCTACCAATACGGCGACGACGTGCGATCCATCGAATGGAATACCACCGCCCGCACAGGCATACCCCACGTCAAGATTTTCGAAGAAGAGCGGGAGCTGACCGTGATGTTGATGGTCGATGTGAGTGCCAGCGCTTTTTTCGGCTCCCGCCAACTCAAACAGCACCTCATCACGGAAATATGTGCCGTGCTGGCATTTTCAGCCATTCAGAACAATGACAAGGTGGGCGTGATATTTTTTTCCGACCATGTGGAAAAGTTTTTGGCGCCAAAAAAGGGGCGGCAGCACATCCTGCGCATCATCCGCGAGCTGCTCGATTTCCATCCTGCCGGCAAGGGTACCGACATTGGCTGCGCCCTTCAGTTTTTCAACAACTTGGTAAAAAAGCGGAGCATCTGTTTCGTGTTGTCCGATTTCATGGCCCCCGCTTTCGATAAGCCTTTGCAAATTGCTGCCCGCCGCCACGACCTCATCGGTCTGCACGTTTTCGACCCCCTGGAGACCAACCTGCCCTCGGCAGGCCTTTTGCACTGCGAAGATCCAGAGACGGGCCGCATCCAGTGGGTGGACACTTCCTCCCAGACGCTGCGCAGCCTCTATGCGGCAGCTGCCCGCAACCACGCAGATACCCTTCGGACCACCTTTGGCAGGTGTGGCGCCGATTTCGTCTCCATCTCTACTGAAGCCAACTACGTCAGGGAATTGCTCGGTTTCTTCAAAAGGCGCATCTGAATACCCTTCATACGGTAAGTGCTCCCTCGACGGAGTGAAATTTTGTCCCCTTTTTTCGAAAATATGGACGGCGTGCTTTTACTTAGCAGCCTTCTCACCCGACACGACACAAAGGAAAATTTATTCCTGAGCTCATTACAAAATGGGATTGGGCCAGGTGACGGGCTGCCGAGAGTGAGGCCACTTGGCCCATTGTTCCTTGGTGATGCCGACGGGTAGGCTGGCCACACCTGGCAGCACAACAGGCGCCAAACTCATTTTTGCCCTGCCGACTTTTTGCAGTGTGCTCTTTCATTGGTTTGCGACAACCCATTTCACCCATTCCCAAACCCCGAATCAATGACATGCCCTTAAGCCAGGAGCCCTCGAGAGTGCGCTTCTGCGGGGGAATGGACGGTATCGTTTCATTTGACACCAACATCTCTCACACCATGAAAAAAGAATTTGTCGTCGGGATATCTTTGGCTGTACTCATGCTTGGTTGCAGTGAGGAAGCCATCGAAAAAAGAGGAGTAGGGGATGGCCAGCCGCAGTTCACTTTGTTACCTTCCGAGCAAACGGGCGTGACTTTCAACAACGAAGTGGATGCAGAACAGGTCAAAAGCCCCATCGAGTACATCAACGTGTACAATGGCGCAGGGGTAGCCGCGGCCGATTTCAACAACGACGGGCTGGTGGATCTCTTTTTCACTGGAAACGTGGTGGACAACCGGCTGTACATCAACAAGGGCGGCTTCCAATTTGAAGACATCACCGAAAAGGCCGGTGTGGCTGCGTCGGGCAGCTGGTGTACGGGTGTGGCCGTGGCCGATGTAAATGCCGATGGCTGGCTCGACCTGTACGTGTGCAGGTCCTACCACGACGAACCCGGTATGCGTCGCAATCTGTTGTTCGTCAACAATGGTGACCTGACTTTCAGCGAAAAAGCTGCCGAATTCAAGATCAACGATCCAGGCTATTCCATCAGCGCCACTTTCCTCGATTACGACCGGGATGGGCTGGTCGATCTTTTCGTGGGCAACCATCCCCCAGGCCGACTCGACAAGACTTTTCTACAGCACATCGAACATTGGAAAAATCCGACCCCCGCATTCAGCGACAAGCTCTACCGCAACAATGGGGACGGTACGTTCAAAGACGTTACCGCCAGCGCCGGGCTGTTGAACTACGGCTGGACCCTCGGAGTGGTGGCTGCTGACCTCAACCATGACGGCTGGACGGATATCTACGTCGCCGTGGACCACACCGAACCCGACCGCTACTACCAAAACAACGGCGATGGCACCTTCAGCGAAGTATCTGCTAAAAAGTTGAACCACATGTCTCACTCCAGCATGGGTGTGGATGCCGCCGACATCAACAACGACGGCCTGCTCGACCTGGTCGTGGTGGAAATGTTGGCCACCAACAATTTCGACGAAAAAACAAATATGCCCAGCATGAATCCCGAGCGTTTCTGGGCTTTCGTGGACGTGGGCTATCACTACCAATACATGCGCAACATGCTCCAGCTGAATGTCGGTGATGGATATTTCAGTGAGATCGGGCAGATGGCCGGTATCCACCGTACCGACTGGAGCTGGGCCAGCCTGCTGGCCGACTTCGACAACGACGGATTCAAAGACCTCTTCGTCAGCAATGGCTACCTGCGCATGTACAACGACAAGGATCACCACAAGAAATTCATCAAAACTTTTGAAGAGCTTGTGAAGCAGGGACAGCAGGTGCCCAAAAGCCTCATCAAGGATTACGGCGTGAAAGCCCCCGAAGCCCGCCAGGAAAACAACTTCTTCCGCAACAACGGCGACCTGACCTTCACCGAAATGGGGCCCGAATACGGCCTGAACTTCAAAGGCCTCTCATCCGGAGCTGCCTACGCCGACCTGGACAACGACGGCGACCTGGACCTGGTGGTGGCCAATACCAATGACCCCGCCCTGATCTACAAAAACGAAAACAGGGAACGCACCGGCAACAACTTTTTCCGGGTGGCACTCAAGCATCCTCCTGCTGTCTGCCCCATCGGCACCAAAATGTTCATCGAGACCAGCAAAGGCATCCAGCACCAGGAATTCACCTTTACCCGGGGCTACCAGTCCAGCGTAGAGGCGGTGCTGCATTTCGGGCTTGGAAAAGTGGCCGGCATCAACAAGCTCGTCGTGCAATGGCCAGATGGCAAATACCAGGAAATTGCCAACCCGCCCATCAATACGGTTTTTGAAGTTGACTACGAGCAGGCCGTGCCCGGCAAAGGCATGGCCAACCAGCCCAAGTCCTACCTTTTTGCAGAAGTGACAGGCTCTTCGGGCATCAACTGGAAACACCAGGAGACCATTTTTGACGACTACCAGAAGCAGGTGCTGCTGCCCCATAAAATGTCGCAGTTTGGCCCCTTTCTGGCCAGCGCCGATGTGAACGGCGACGGCCTGGAGGATTTTTACGCCGGCGGTGCCAACGGCCAGCCGGGGGCGCTGTTCTTCCAGAATTCGGATGGCACCTTCAGCAAAGCCGAAATGCCCGCTTTTGAGATCGACCGCAATTGCGAAGACATGGGCGCAGCCTTCATCGACGCCAACAACGACGGCCTGATGGACCTCTACGTGGCCAGCGGCGGCAACGAGTTTCCGGAAGAAAGCGAAATGTACCGCGACAGGCTTTACATCAACACCGGCGGGGGCGTGCTGCAAAAAGTCCGCAACGCCATTCCCGACCTGCGCATCAGCGCCTCCTGTGTGGTGCCCTTTGACTACGACGGAGATGGTGACACTGACCTCTTTGTGGGCGGCAGGCAGGTGCCCGGCAGGTATCCAAGCCCCGCCAACAGCGTTTTGCTCGAAAACGACCGGGGCTTTTTCGTAGATGCCACAGAGGCACGGGCCCCCGGTTTCAAAGAACTAGGCATGGTGACCAGTGCCCTTTGGAACGACCTGGACAAAGACGGAGATGCCGACCTGCTCCTCTGCGGGGAGTGGATGCCGCTGACCGTATTCAAACAGGATGGCGGGAAATTCAGCGATGCCACCGAGGCTTATGGGCTTTCAGGAACCAACGGCTGGTGGTTCAGCCTGGCGCAAGGTGATTTCGACAATGATGGCGACGTGGACTTCATGGGCGGCAACCTCGGCCTCAACTACAAATACAGGGCTTCCGAAGAAAAGCCCTTCCACATCTATGCTTCGGATTTTGACGACAACGGCACCTTCGACATCGCCCTGGGTTATTACCTCGAAGGAAAAGACCTCTACCCCGTGCGCGGCCGCCAGTGTTCCTCCGAGCAGGTGCCATCCATCGCCGAAAAATTTCCAACCTACAAAGAGTTTGGCAAGGCCACCCTGTTCGACGTTTACGGAGAAAAACTCAAAGAGGCCCTGCACTATGAGGTGAAGTCTTTTGCTTCGGCAATGATCCGCAACGACGGCGGCAAGTTCACCCTGGTGCCCCTGCCCAATCTGGCCCAGATTTCACCGGTGAATGCCATCGTAGTGGAAGATTTCGACGGTGACGGCAAGCTGGATGTCGCCCTCGGCGGCAACCTCTTCGTTTCGGAAGTGGAAACCGGCCGCGCCGATGCCGGCAAAGGCCTCTTCATGAAGGGCAATGGCGACGGCACCTTCCAGCCCTACAGCGTCTATCAGAGCGGACTGAACATCCCCGGCGATGTGAAAGACATCCTGCCCATCACCGCCGGCGGCAAGCGCCTCCTGCTGGTGACCAACAACAACGGCCCCTTGCAGGTCTTCGCCTGGCAAGGCAGCCAGGATGGCTCGCTCTCGTTGAAGTGATGTTGGCGGTTCTTGTAGGGTTCTGATGTTTTTTTTTTTGAGGTGGAGGTTTTTTTCAGCACTCACTCGGTTGATTGGCCCGGAAAAACCGTCAATTGGTAAACAATTGACAAGTTTTTGAACACGACAGTAGGTTCTTCAATGGCTGGGCACATCCCCAGAAGACTCCATGCTGCTTTCTGCAACACCACGAATCGCTTTAGACATTGCCACCTCTCCTCCACGTGGTAGTGTATGCTGGTAGTTGGGCGTTGCGGAAAAATGCGAGGACGATCTTAAGGGTGTGAAAATCCATTCCTGACAGGGTACTCCCTGAACATGTTTTTTTTGATCGATGGAAGGTCAGGAAGGTCCGCCTTACCCGGCCGCTCCGGGCATCGAGGTGGATCCCTTCGAATGGCTCAAAAAACGACTTGGAGCGCATTTTCTCGCATTCCGTCCACTCACCTGTAGCAATGGCTGTTGGACAAAATGCCTCATCATCCAACATCCCAATCTGAATGAAATAGTCGAGAGGTGGATGCTTGAATGGCTACCATTTTGCCACGGTCTCGAAACCCATTCGCCCCAAAGGTGTTATGCCCGCTGTACAGGCAGCACCCTGGCATTTTGCGATTTTTGAGCTATTTCAACCACGCATCAAATTTCGATGATGAAAATTGCCGTTTACAGAAGAGCACATTTCAACGCCGCCCACCGCTTGCACAATCCCCATTGGTCGGAGGAAAAAAACCGGGATGTCTTTGGCTTGTGCAACAGTCCGAACTATCACGGTCACAACTATGAGCTGGAGGTGAGAGTGGCTGGCGAAGTGGACCCCGAAACGGGCATGCTCATCGATTTGAAAAAGCTCAAGGACTTGATTTACGAGCACGTCGAAAAGCGCTTCGATCACAAAAATTTGAACCTCGACGTGCCGGAGTTCTGCAACCTCAACCCTACTGCCGAAAACATTTGCTACACCATCTGGAACATCCTGCGCCAGCAGCTCCCCGATCGCTATGAACTTCGGGTTCGCCTCTACGAAACACCCCGCAACTACGTGGAATATCCCGCCTGAGCAGATACTTTTTTTCGTTTCAAACCCTAAAAAGCAAAGCGCCCTTCGACGTCTGTTGCGAAGGGCGCTTTTGATGAGGTCGGTAGCGGATTCGAACCGCTGTACGAGGTTTTGCAGACCTCTGCCTAACCACTCGGCCAACCGACCTTTTTTCGGAAGCGGGGCAAATATAAAGACTTCGATACAACCGAGCTTTCCAACGGGGAAATTTCAAAAGGCAATTTGCGGCTCTGCCATGGGGCTACCGCAGTAACAAAACCGTGCCACGCCGTTCGATTTGTTCACCCTCCTCGGTGAGCAGCCTCAATGTCCACACGTACACCCCCTGGGGAAGCTCTTTGCCATCGAGGCGACCCCGCCAGCCCCGGGCAGGATCGGCGCTCTGAAACACCTGCCGCCCGTAGCGATCAAACACTCGCAAGTCGAAATGTTGGTAGCGTTCAGGCGCCAACAACACGCGAAACTCCTGGTTGAAGCCGTCGGGGGCAAAGGCATTGGGAGCATGGATGCGCACCGACTGGCTGATGCAAACCACATTTGAACGACTCACCACAGGCAACTGTGTGCCATCGGGCAGCTGTACACTTCCTCGGGCAATCACGTAGTAGCAGGCCCTCGGCTCGCCACCCACACCGGGTTCATAGGGATCGTCGTATTCGAATGACGTGCCGTCCAAGGTGGCGATGCGCTTGGCCGCTCCACCCACCATGCGAAAAAGCTCCCAGGTGTGCACATCGGCATGCTCGGTATCGAAAGCCGACCAACTCAAGTGGTTCAAACCCGTGCTGGCAGCATGGCCCTGGATGAAGATGGTGGCACCTCGCGTCGACATCCGCACCGTATCGCATTGATCGATGGTGCGCACGCGATAGTACCAGGGACCTTCATCGACGGCAACATAATCGGTGTACGCTGGTGTGGCAGTCAACGGCAAATTGGGCGTCAGGACACCTACCACGTCGTAATCGCCGTCGTGGTCACTGCGCAGGATTTCCACCACTGCCACTTCTGCATCGGTATTCCACAACCAGCTCAGCGTTACACTGCCATCGGCATTGACGGTGGCATTGGTGATTTGAAGTTGCTGTATCGGGCGTATGATGTCTGCATCTATGCACAGTTCGTTGGAAAGGGAAACCGGAGCGCCGCCCGCAGCCGTGTTCCGGATGGTAAAGCAATACTGCGAACCGTCGGCCAGGCCTTCGAATGCGAAACTGCTGTCTTGGGGTGGCAATTCGGCAGCCGAGGTGAGAGGCCCGTTGTCGATGCGTACGAGCACCTCCTGTTTTTCGATGCCCTGGCTCCAGCCTTCATAGGGATTCCAACTCAGAAGGAACCGCTGTCGGCATGGCTCTGCAACCACTTGCAAATGGATGGTGCGGTGGCGCACGTCGAACAAACTGGTATTGCCACAGCGATCGAGTGGGTTGACGAAATAGCTCTCCGACTGCTGGCCTGGTTGGGCCTTGGTATCGACATAGGTGGTGCCATTGTAAACCGTATCGACGGGCAGGTCGCCGGCAGGGGTTTGCCGGTAAATGATGTAGGCGAACACCTCGGGCGAAGGGCTGGGCTGCCAGGAAATCTCGACCAAATCGCCGTTGACGCTTACCACGGTAATGGGGGAGGTCTCGGGGGGCAGGTTGTCGAGGGTGTCGGAGGAGAGAGCGGGCTCGCCGGGGCAGTCGTAGTTGCTGCGCATGAAATACCAGCGGGTTTCGTTGCTGGGGTTGGGGTCCACGTACTGGGTCTGGCTGGGGTCGGTGACCGAAGCGAGCAAGTTGAATGGCCCGGCGGGGTTGGTGGCCCGGTAGATTTCATAGCTGATAAAAGGGCCACAGGTATTGGTGGGCAAATCCCAAAACAGGGTGTCGCCGCGCAAGCACATGAAGTCCGGGGGGAAAACCTGGGCCTGGAGCGCGGTGGGCAAGAGCCAGAGCGCCCAAGCGATGAAAGTGGTTTGCAGGCTTTTTTTCAAGAAATCTTTCATGCCAATCGATTTGGATTTGGTGGCCCCGGGGAATTTATTCTTTCAATCGAACACCGAAGAGTTGCTCGAAGTAGGAAGGTTCGTAGATGCGGCTCAAACGATACTCCATTTGCCACTCCGGGTTTATGTTTTTTCTGAACCACACCAAGCCGATGCCGCGGGCATAGCATTCTTCGCCGTCGTACTCCAATTCGAGATGGCCTTCGGTTTCGGTGTCGATGAGTTCGCGGATGTAGAACCGCGCAGCCGCCAGGGTATCCTTTTCGAAAACGTAGATGGTGTCGCTCAGGTATTGCCTGTTGCGCACGAATGTGATGTGGGCGTCGGTAGAAGGGCTGTACCAGTGCAAGGTCGTGAGCAATACATCGGGCTTGCGTTCGAAGCTGAACACGTTGCCCGCCTCGATCGTGACGGCAATGGCCTGTTTGGACGAATCGCCGACGCTCTCCCAGGTCACGAAAGAGTCGAGCACTACCCCGTTGCGCACGTAGCGCTCCACGCTGAATTGGTCGGGCAGGAAGTCGATGTCGTAGGAAGTGCTTTTCAGGATGCGCCGGCCGTTTTCCAGCGCGCTCTGGTAGTGCCAGAACATGGGCGGGTCGTGTGGGTTGCCGACCGGTTCGTAAACGTACACCTTGCCCTGGAGCAGTGAATCGTAGGGGAAGAAAAACGCTTCCAGTGAAGCCTTTTGGGGGGCTCGATCGCATCCCCAAGCGGCGAGGAAGGGCAAACACCAAAGCAAATATTTCATGTCAGGGGTTTTCATTCCGACTTCGCTGGGTCGTCTTTCGGCTCGTATTCCGAACCGGCCACCACCAGCACGATTTCTCCTTTGACCTGTCGGTGGCGGTAGGCATCGACCAGGGCGGCCAGCGTGTCGGTCGTGATTTCCTCGTGGATTTTTGAAATCTCTCTGGCCACACACGCCTGTCGTGTGGGCCCACAGACTTCAGCCAACTGTTCCAGACACTTCACCAGGCGGTGAGGCGACTCGTAGAGGATGAACGTATGGGGCAAGGCAGCCAGGTACTGCAAGCGACGCTGGCGGCCCTTCTTGTGGGGTAAAAATCCTTCGAAATGAAATTTGTCGCTGGGCAGCCCCGAGGCAGCCAAGGCAGGCACGAAGGCCGTAGGCCCCGGCAGACAGCTCACTCCCACACCCGCACGCCGGCATGCCCGCACCAGCAGGAATCCCGGGTCTGAAATGCCAGGGGTACCTGCATCGGTTACCAAGGCCATGTCCACCCCGGCTTGCATTTCTTCCACCAGCCGGGGCGTGAGGGTATGTTCGTTGTGGGCGTGGAAAGCCGTCAGGGGTTTTTCGATGTCATAGTGTCGGAGCAACTTGCCAGTGGTGCGCGTATCCTCGGCAAGGATACGCTCCACGCGGCGCAGGGTGTCCAAGGCGCGCAGGGTGATGTCCTGCAGGTTGCCTATGGGAGTTGGAACGAGGTAGAGCATGGGTGGCCAGCGTGGGTATTCATTTGAAAAACAAAAGGCAAAGAAACATGAAAGCCCTCCATGCAGAAGGGCTTTTCAGGGCCGGCGCTGTGCGATCACTGCCTCACTGGGCCGTATTCTTTTCGAGCAATTGGAAGCCGTTGCCGTGGATGTTTACGATTTCGAGGTTTTCGTCCAGCTTGAGGTACTTGCGCAGCTTGGTGATGAATACATCCATGGAGCGGGCGGTAAAGTAGTTGTCTTCGCCCCATATTTTTTTCAGGGCCTCGGAGCGCGGGAGCACTTCGTTGAGGTATAGGGCAAACATGCGCAATAGCTGGGCTTCCTTGGGCGACAACTTGAACTGCTGCTCCTCGGGGCCGCCTTTGTCGAAGGTGAGGATTCGGGTGGGGTAGTGGAAATGGTAGCGCCCGATTTTGAACTCCTTGATTTCGTCGCGCGGGTCGGGTTTGGGGCGGGTGCGTTTGAGAATGGCCTGGATGCGCAACAGGAGTTCTTCGCTGTTGAAAGGTTTGGTGATGTAGTCGTCGCCTCCGATTTTGAAGCCTTGGATGATGTCCTGCTTTTGCGTTTTGGCTGTGAGGAAAATGATGGGCATTTCTTCGTTCTTCTCTCGGATCTCGCGGCCCAAGGTAAAGCCGTCTTTGCGGGGCATCATCACGTCGAGGATGCAGAGGTCGTATTCGCCGTTGTTGAAAGCTTCGGCACCTTTGATGCCATCGGTTGCGAGGGTGACCTGGTAGCCGTGCATTTCCAGATAGGAGCGCAACACGTCGCCAAAATTCTGGTCATCTTCAACCAGCAGGATGCGGGCACGGGGTGTGTCTTGTTGTGTCATGGTTCGGTGCTTTGGTAAAGCTTGCGTGTGGTTGTGTGAAGATGTCCGGGGGGCGGTGCCTGAAACCCGGTCGGTTTTAAAAACTCGATCGGGTGGAAATTATTTTACGCCGCACTGCTGTGGCGTTGATGGGCTTTCTGTTTGTGGGGTAAAAATACGATGAAAGTGCTGCCCTTGCCGGGTTCGCTCTTGACGTCCACCTGACCATGGTGCGCTTCGACGATGGCCTTGACATAGCTGAGCCCCAAGCCGAATCCTTTGACGTCGTGGAGGTTGCCCGTGTGCACGCGGTAGAATTTTTCAAAGATGTGCTTGCGCACTTCGCGCGACATGCCGATGCCTTTGTCGTGAACGCAAATTTCCACACCGCCCGGGCGGTCAAAAGTTTCGATGAGGATATCGGGTTTTTCGGGGGAATATTTGTTGGCGTTGTCGAGCAGGTTGTTGATGACGTTGGAAATGTGGGTCAGGTCGGCCTCGATGATGGGTTGAGAGGCCTGCAAGTTGGTGCGTACGCTACCTTCCTTTTGTTCGACCTGTAGGCTGATGTACTCCACGGCCCTGTCGATGACCTCGTGGAGGTTGACGTCGGTCAGTTTCAGATTGAGGTTGTTCCGTTCGATTTGTGCCATCTGGAGTACTTTCTCCACCTGGGCATTCATGCGCTTGTTTTCCTGCCGGATGATGTCCACGAAGCGGCGGATCTTGTCGGGCTGGTTGATGACCATGGGGTTGGTGATGCTGTCGCTGGCAAGAGAAATGGTGGCGATGGGCGTTTTGAACTCATGGGTCATGTTGTTGATGAAATCGTTCTTCATTTCCGAGAGTTTCTTTTGCCTGAAAACCACCATGACCGTATAGCCGAAGCATACGATGATCAGGCCAGTAAAAAGGATGCTGGCGGCAAGGGTGCGAATGACGGAACTCCAAATGAAAGAACCCTTCGTGGGGAAATACACCAACAATTTTCCGGGCGGTTCTTCGGCCTGCTGGAAGAGGTTGACGCGATATTCCGAGTTGTAGAGATTTTTGAAACCCGCCATGGTTGCCGGGTTGATTTGCTCCTCGACGAGGTAGTGGCCGTCTGCTATGACGAATGTTTTCTTGCGGTTGTCGTACACGCCGTAGTGATAGGGAATGCGAATGCCCTTGTCGTAGAGCTCCTGCCGAAGAAACTGGTGAAGCTGTTCGAGGTTGATGCGTTCGACCAGAGGAGTGAGGTTGAGCCCTTGGGTGATCGCCACGAACTGGGTCATGATGCGGGCACGTTCGGCCCGGCAGCTGGAGCAATTACAGGTATTGGTGGACAGGGAAAGTTCGAGCAGTTGTCTTTTGGAGAGGGTGACGTGGTCGCGGTGATCGTCGTGTGCCTTTTCGAGCTGGCTTTTGATGTCCTGCTCCATGTAGTTTTGAGCAAAGCCGTTGTTGACGTGCTGGAGCGCCTCGAGGTCTTCCTGAAAGGCCAATTTCTCCGACACCCTGTTGAGCGCTTCGAAAACGTGGTTGTCGAATTGTTCTTCATTGGCCTTCAGGCTATCGGCTACCCATTTGACCTGCATCGTCGCCACTCCAATGAGTGCCACGGTCATCAGCCCAATGATCAGCCATATTTTTCGCTTGTCCATATCCGGATTTTTATACGCATGCCTTCGGGAAACAAGCTCCCTCTCGACGGGTTGCATCCTTTGACGACAAATTTAGGCGTACACCACAGAGTGGTGGGGCAGCTTGCTCCCTTTATGAAAATGAAAAACTCGCATGCCCCTTTTACCGAATGTTCGATTTCCCTTGAAATGAAATGAACACCTGGGTCCACTGCAAAAAGTCTTTTTCTATTGCAGTTGGCGTAAATCCCGTTGATTGAGTGAAGTTTGGTCCGCACTAAATCCTTGGTTTGAGGTCATGCGCATTTTACTACACTCCAAGCTGTCTCAAAAGTAAAATTCGAATAGAGGCAAAATGAGGAGATCAGTGATGAGCCATGATTTCCCTGTGTAAGCCATAGTGGATGGC
>FWPU01010127.1_pt1 | contig 14267 bp, 8 predicted proteins | sample 2228361 | NCBI WGS metagenome assembly FWPU01 (sample SAMEA103939777, study PRJEB20133) | metagenome
AATAATGCACCTGTTTCTGGCATTTCCATTGCTGAGTCCCCTGATTCCTTTTCCTATCCTACCCAGGAGGTCTGGCGGGACACGGTGGGCCCACCATTAGTTTTACCAATAGGCGTTTACGATGTTGACCGAGATGGACTACCTGAAATAGTAAAAAACAGAGCACGGCCTTATGGATACCTTGGGGTTTATGAATCTGTCGGCAACAATCAGTATGATTTAATTTTTGCTACTAATCCCGATACACTCGGATACGATGCGCCGGCAGCAACTATAGCATTTGGTGATTTTGACAATGACGTAGATGTCGAATTTGTAGTAGCAGGGGCAGATGAGTGTTACTGGATTTACGAAAGTCCTGGGAATAACACATACGAAAAAGTTAGTGAGGGGGTGCTCCCCACCGCCAACATCAGAGATTGTTTCACTGTGCCTGATATGGATGGTGATGGCAAGTGGGAGTTTGTGGTGAAGGGTTTTACCGTAGATGCCCGCACCCATTGCTTCATTTTTGAAGCAGTTAGCGACAATACATATCAAATGCTCAAAGCCTTTGACCTTCCCAATAGTATGCATTGGGATTATGCTGGTGGTTATTCAGATGCTGGTGATGTTGATGGCGATGATATTCCCGAGATTGTGCTTGAAGCAGCTTCATACGTTTACATTATCAAATCTGCCGGCAATGATTCATTTTATGTCTGGCAGACATTAATTGGAAACTCTACTGGTTCCTGTGTCAGGGTAACCAATGACCTTGATAACAATGGTTTGAATGAGATTGTGATTTCAGGAAATAATTATACCAGAATCTATGAGAAACTGCCGATTGTCACCTGGTTCTGTCCTGAGCCCTATGATACATTCTATGCCAATGATACAGTCTATCCGAGATGGAAACTGGATGAGACGATTAGCCTTGATTCCTTGAAGCTCTACTGGTCACATCCTCAATTTGGTTGCCATTTGATATATCAGGGTTTAGCCACTGATACTATTGCTCAGTGGGTAGTGCCTGATACCCAGAGCAATATGGCAAATCGTTTCTGGCTTGTGACCAAGGGTCTGGCAAGGTATGATTCAACCTATTCGCCAGTTTTCTATATCAAGCGGCCCCAGTATATTGAGGAAAGTGATGACTTGCAATATGCAATCCCAAATCTGAAATTGGAAGTTGCGCCGAATCCGTTCAGGATTGCTACAAATATTAAATTCGCAATTCGCAATCCGCAATCCGAAATTTCTTTAAAAGTCTACGATGTCACAGGCAGATTGGTAAAATCATTCAGTGATATTCAGTGCAATTTGACTAATTCAGTGCATTCGGTGTTATGGACTGGTGATGACAATTTTGGTAAAAAGGTTTGCGAGGGCATCTATCTTATCCATTTAGCAACAAAGGATGGCAGGATATTGGCAAAAAAGAAAACCATAATGGTAAAACAAAAATATTAGGTGATTATTGAAACAATATGTAAGGAGGTAATATGCATCACAAAAAAATATTTTTTGTGGTAATCATCCCGGTATTTTGTTTTGGCAGCTGGGATGTTGATACGCATAATATCAATAATTGGAAAATACCGATAACAAATTACGCACGGTTTGGCGTCCTGGGTATGTGGATACCAGAAAGCATTCTTTTTGCCGGAGCAGGTCTGCTCTTTGGGACAATTTCGTCAGCAGACACATTTGTAAGTTGTTCATTCTTTGCTGGCGGCGAAACTGAATATGGACCTGGATTGAAAAATCAAAATCACGATAATCCAATAGTCAGGATTTTTAATTACCCTGGTGACTGGCCACCACCAGTTGATACATTTCCAATGGCGCCTCAGATACCTTTAACCCGGCAGGAATTTTGGTGCTGTTATAATGACTGTGATTCTACGCTCCACATTCCACAGGATGGTAAGTCAATCGGGATTGAAATATACCAAACCTCATTTGCCGACACACTCACACCAATTAAAGATGTGATTTACATAAGATATCAGGTTACGAACTGCACAACTTCTGTCATCAGCAATGCAATTATCACAATACTATGGCTACAGACTACGATGGCTTGGAGCGGTCTTGTTCTTAATAAGTGGTTTTATATATCACCCAATGATAGTTTTCTCATAGAAGACCTTGGATATTGCTATGATGACAGTTCTGCAATGGGTATTCTATTTATAAAAACACCAGATGATATCGGCTGCTCAGCCTACAAGGTTTATTCACAGTCACTAGAGCCGACTCGTGATAGAGAGCGCTACCTTGTGATGGCGGGATATAATTATCAGACTGGTATTTATGATCCGTATGACTCTCTTGATTTTGCTGGATGGTGTTATATGTCTTCGGGTAGTTTTTCGCTTGCGCCGGGTGAAACTAAAGAACTTGTGATTGCATTAATCGCTGCTCCATATATTGGTTATGACACCCTGCCATTAGCAATCGTAGCACGAAATGCCAAGCAATTCTATCTGGATTCTTTGTCAACAGTGATAAAAGAATGCAATAATTCATTGCCCGGTGATAAAAACCTAATATTGCGGGTTTTACCAAATCCATTTCGTAGAAATCTAACGATTAGCTTCCAAATTCCCGACAATGAAGCTATTATAAAAATCTACGATGTTCAGGGTAGGCTGATAAAACATTGGGACAGTGAGCTAATAAGAGGATTAGACAAAATCATCTGGGATGGAACCAATGATTCTGGACACGAACTTTCTCCAGGAGTCTATTTTGTGGGTCTGGCAGGAGGTGGTTATTTATCTGTTAGAAAGATAATTAAATTGAGTAGATAAGTTATGAAAAATCTCATTGCTGAACTGCGATAAGCAGTGTGCTTTCAGAAAAATCTTTGTAGCAAAGTTAGATACGATGTAGATGCAGAGATTCATGCCAATAAGTACTATTGCTGTTTGAAATCCATACCAATTGGTTTTGGGTATAAGGATCTTGGAAAAATCATTGGGTATATTGATTTCTTCAATAAAAAATATATAATTCCATGAATGGAGCAGCAGGTAAAGATAATTCCAGTTGAACAACCCTTCTTGAAGATACTTGCCAGGTATTTTCTTGCGCAGTTCAGCAATAAATTACCTGATTTTTCAAATATTATGGTGGTTCTGCCAAATGAGCGAAATAAATTCTATTTCCGAAGGTATCTCCTTGAAGATATTGCTAATAAGGGTTTTATTCCACCCACAATGTTCACAATTGACGATATGAAAAACTATGTTTTTGAGAAGCTCGGCGGTGAGCGAAGCAAGTTATTGAATAATCTGGAAAGGAATTTTATCTTAAAAACAACAGTTGATAATCTGCGAATTGAACTCTGGCAGGACCTGCCGTTCTTGAAGTTCATCGCAATTGGCGAACGGCTCTTAAATTTCTTTGATGAACTGGCACAGGCAAGGATTACCCTTGATGAGATTGAACAGCAGTCAACTGAACTTCACTTTCCTGAGAAATATGTTCAAAACGAAATACCAATCCTCAAAAGGGTTTATCAGGAATACCGGAACAACATGTCTGCCCTTGGTTATTTTGATAACATTGACCGATTAGAAATAATCCATAACAAATTCAATTCTGATATATTCACTGATTTTGAATGTGTATTGATTGCAGGTATTGCCGGAACAAATCAGATTGAAAGAGTTATGATAAAAAAGATTCTCAATAATCTAACAGCAATGTTATTTCTCCATTCAGGTTCACCTGAAGAGATTCTGCAGAGCAAGGATCCGGATCAAAGATTCTACATCCACTATAAACTACTTGAGCACTTAGCTGTTGATATTAAGAAGGTTGAAGTTCTTAAAAACGGGACCATACCAGAACCAGTAATTCACATAACCAGGCACGAAACTATATCCAGGCAAACATTCTATCTGTCAGAGATTGTGCGTGAGGCATTGAAAAAATATCAGGAGCCACATCGGATTGGAATTATTATTACTGATAATTCACTGTTGTTTCCCATTACAGAAACACTCAAATCAGCCAGTATTGAATACAATCTTTCAGCCGGTTTTCCATTCACAAATCAAATTTTTTACTCATTTCTGAAGCAACTATATGAGGTAATAAAGAGCGAGTTTCACTATCTTGAACTTTTTACTTTCATAAACCATCCCCTTGTGAAGAATGCAGTGGTCAATGGCGTTCCGCTGAAAAACCTTGTTTATGAGATGAAAAACAATATGATACAGAATCGGCTGAACTATTTTATCATTGATAAACAGGATTTACAGAGAAAATTGCCGGGTCTGGATACGACTATAAAGCCACTGACTGATTTTCTTGAGCATTGTTTTGGTGTTGTTCAGGCACAAATGCATTTTGGAGCCTATGTTGAAAATCTGATCACATTACTTAATAATGTGCTTTCAGATAATCAGGAATTGATTAAATCAAACTTTCCAGGCATCGGTGAATTTCTGGAACATATGCATAATCTCGTCAATCTCAGAATTCCCGAGAAAGCATCAGAACCAGGTGTTGATATGCTTGAGTTAATCCTGAGAATTCTGGAAAATGGTCAGTATCACCTTGAAGGAGAACCTTTCAAAGGTATTCAGATAATCGGCGTGCTTGAGACAAGGAATCTTGATTTTGACTGTGTTATCATGCCTTCAATGAATGAAGGTATCTTCCCCAGGAAAAGCGAAAAGGATATGTTCATCAATCAGGCTTTACGAAAAAACATCGGTCTGTTAACATGTCAGGAGCGGGATAACCTTTACTACTATTATTTCACTGAACTGGTCAGTGGCAAAAAAGAGGTCTATCTTTCCTATGTTAATGAAGAAAAGAAGGATATCCCTTCACGCTTTATTGCCAGACTCAAGACATCAGGTATTCCTGAGAAAGAGTCACCAGTAAGATTCCATAGAACTGCTATAGAATTCAAGCCAAGACAGGTATCCAAAGACAAACTGGTTTACAAGAAACTGGAAGACTATGTCAAACGAAATGGCTTGAGCCATAGTTCGCTTACTGCTTACCGCAAATGTCCATATAGATTCTATTTGACCTATATCCTGAAAATTCAAGAACCTGAAATGATTTCTGAAGAAGCAGATGCCCAGATCTGGGGCGGGATTGTTCACCAGACTCTCAGAGATTTTTACACCACACATTTCCCTGACGGGATAAAACGCGACGTCCTTAAAGAGACTACCAGGAAAATAGAAGAGTTGTTTGAAAAGGCAATTAAGCATTCCAAAAATCTTGCGGTCAAGCCAAAGCCCATCATACAGATTGAAAAATTGTATTACAAAAAAGCCCTGATCAAATTTTTGAGCACTGAAGTTGCAAGATTTGAAGAGGGATTCAAGATTGATGTGAAATCCCTGGAAGAAAAAATTGATTATGAAGTTACAGTGGGTAACAGCAGGATAAAACTTAAAGGTTATATAGACAGGGTAGATGTGTTTGATGGCAGGTATTATATAATTGATTACAAGACTGGTAAGCCGCCAGACAGGCAGGAATATTTGATTGGTGAGGATTTTACTGAATTTCAATTACCGCTTTATGGTATGATTTTTGCACAGGGGAATCTGGAAAAGATTGGCGGGTTGGCTTATTACTATATTAATATTGAGTGCGAGTTTGACCGTATCTGTCAAGATGAAGAGGCACGGCAGTATCTTAGTGAGTTTTACGATAAAATCCTCGTGCCAACAATCCAGGAAATGCTTGATCCCGCGGTTTCGTTTTATCAGACTCAGGATGAAGAGAAATGCAAGTATTGTTCTTTTAAGCAGCTGTGTGGAAGGCTAAAATATGGAACCTATTAGAAATACCGCATTGATCTCAGCTGCTGGTTCAGGTAAGACCCATGCCCTGACCAAAAGATTTTTGTTGTTGTTACTGCACAAGAATAATTACCAACTTGAGTCACTTTATGCAATTACTTTCACGAATGCCGCTGCGTTTGAAATGAAGTCCAGAATTATAAAGTATCTGGAAGTACTCTCCACTGGCAGATGTGCGGATGGTAAGGAAAAAGATATATGGGAGTATTTTGGCAGTCTTTCCCCTGATATAAAAGAACGCGCAAGAAAAAAGAATAATTTTCTTCTGAACAACCTTTCGGATTTGAATGTTTCAACATTTCACAGCATGTTTGCTTCGTTCTTAGCGGCAATACCTTTTAGTGCTGGTATCCTTCCTGGTTATCAGATTATTGATGAAATAGAAGAGGCAATAATCTTTCAGCATGCCCTGGACAAATACTTTGAGCACATTCACCAGAATTCAGAAGAGGCTAAGTACTTACTTGAACTTATTACTGATGAAGAAAAAAATGTTAAACAAACGGTTCGTGAATCATATGAAAATCTCGCGCCGTGGTTTACATACATTGAGGAATTGCTGAAAAGAAAAGATAAAGTTGATCGGGAAATATTAGAAAAAAGCAAAATATTGAAACAAGAACTTGATAAACTGAAGGTTTTCATAGATAATAACATCAGCGCAGCACATACCAGGCAAGGAAAGGTTTATGTAAATTTCCAGAAATTTCTATATACAATCACAGAATATCAGAAAAGACAGGACGAAAAATCCTTTAGTGAATTATGTAATTACTTTCTTATGAAAAATCCGCAGGGTTTTAATGATATTGTTCAGGATTTTTTAGGTACTAACTATATCAGAAACTTTTATTCTAATCTGCCCAGTCCTGATGAGTTTATGAAAAGCCTTGAGGATTTTCTAAAAGTGCTTTTTGATTATATCACATTGCTTTCGGACAGAGAGATCGCAATTCATTTATTGCCTATTATGAAAATCCACTCAATCTTTCAGAAGGAAAAACAGGAAAAGAATGTCCTGAGTTTCAGTGATATTGAAACCTATGTCCAGAATGCATTCAAGAATGGTGCGGATATGGATTATTTGTATTTCAAACTTGGTGCTACAATCAGACACTTAATGATTGATGAATTTCAGGATACGAGTTACAGACAACTTGAGATACTTGGATCGATTCTGGATGAAATAACTGCAGTTGATCCTGATGAGAAGAGTTTGTTTTATGTTGGTGACCCGCACCAGGCAATATTCAGATGGCGTGGTGGTACGCCGGAACTATTTGAATATTTATTAAACAAATATCAAGGTAAAATTTCTGATGAGAAACTGGATGTTAATTACCGCACAAAACAGGAAATAGTGAATTTTGTAAATAAGATTCTGAACAAAGACGATAAGGCAAAAGAAGGTAATACTGGTGGCTGGGTCAGGATTGAAAATATCGGTATCTTTGACCTTGTTAGAGAAGGCAGAACTGCAGTTATGGCACGGGTTGTAGCCATAATCAAGGAACTGAAAGGCATGGGTTATAAAGAGAGTGATATTGCAATTTTGACAAGAAAAAATGATTTTGCCGCAGAACTTGCAAAACTCCTTTCTGAACATGGTATATCATGCATGAGTCAGACAAGGGCAGGTATCATTAATGAACCCGATTATCAATTTATGATACACCTGCTAAAATTTCTTGATAATCCTGAGGATGATTTTAACCTTTTTCATGTTCTCGCTGCTGATATTTTCAGGATAGATGAAAAGGAAATCCTGGCAATAAGAGATATGAAAAGAACCCTGTTTTTTGCCCTTACTGATTTCTTTCCGGATTGGGATGCTACAAAAGTGCTCAGGGAGTTACTGAACTTGACCTACTTCTTAAATCCTTATCAATTGATTTTTCAGATCTGTCAGAGACTGAATATGAAAATTTCTTATCCCATTGCAACCCTGCTTGATGCGGCAATTCAGTATATGGAGAATGGTTTTGGTTCACTCAGTGATTTTATCACCTGGCTTGAACAATACGGACAGTCAATTCAGGTAAAAGAGGTCAGATTTGAAGGTGTCAGAATAATGACAATTCACAAGGCAAAAGGTTTGGAATTTGAAATCGTGATTATTCCAGATACAAAATGGGGTCTGAAGCATGAACATGAGACACTCATTTTTTCCTACACGCAAAATAATACCAAGCCAGACCGTGTCTACTGGCGGGCATGGGGCAAATATCTGCCCGGAATAGTGGCAGAAGAAAACGAGCGTGTCAGGACTGATAACCTGAATCTATTGTATGTTGCCCTGACCCGCGCCAAGTCAGGTTTGTATATTCTTGGTTTCTGTGACAAGAAGGGCAGTGCTGGTTTCTGGCTGGATACAATAAAAGGAAAATATGCCGGTGAGAAATTGCCATTTGATGAAATTCCTGCAAAACCTGGCGAAGCAATAAAAGAAGAGAAAAAGGAAAAAGTCTATGTATCACAACCTGAAAAACCAAAGATCTGTGAAGAAAGAGAAGTCTATTCACCGACTGAACGCGGTATTGAGATTATTGAGCCATCAAGGCACAAAGGCATGCGTTTTGGTGATATCGTGCACAGGGCAATGAGCAGAATAGAATGGCTTGATGGTAAAGTGGTTGAAAATGTAGTTGATGAGATTATTAAGGAAACAAAGAGATTGTATGTTAGAAATCCGGCAGAACTGGCTGAACTGGATAAGAGACTGAAACCAATTTTGCTGGAAATTCTGCTTGACCCTGATTTGCATTTCATTTTCTACCGGGATAACCAGGAAAAATCCTGCAAGAATGAAATGAATCTCTATTTTGCTGAGAAGATCAGGGATGTGTCCATACATATTGACCGTGTGGTTTTTGAGAAACAGAAAATAGTCATAGTTGATTATAAGATGGGAAAAGAAAAATCTGAATATGAACACCAGCTTGATATTTACAAAAAAGGTGTGGCGATGATATATCCAGATTTTGTTGTTGATGCTTACTTGCTTTTTCTCGAAAAAGAGCCAGGCAGAAGATTAAAAAAGATTGAATAGGCATTAACAGGTTTTTATTATTTCCTTATCTGTGCAGCTTCCAAATTCTACCTGAATAGTTGTGTGGGTTATGCCGTATCTTTTTTCAAGCAGTTCTTCAATCTTGCTATTTATTTCTGCGATCTCACTTACTTTCAGATCGTCGCAAACATCAATATGTCCTTCAAAATGAATGTCATTGTCTGATACCTGCCAGATGTGTACATGATGCAGATTGTGAACTTCAGGCATGTTTTCAATATCACATTTGATCGACATTATGTCAATTCCTTCAGGTGTTGATTGCATGAGAATATCAACTGTCTCGCGGACAATCAGGTAGCTCTCTCTAAGAATATATAATCCGATAACTATTGTTAATATCGGGTCCAGCAAATAGAAATGAAAAAATCTGATAAAGATGCTGGCGAGCACAACCGCCACTGAAGAAAAGGAATCAGCAATAAGATGAAGGTGTGCTGATTTAATATTTAGATTTCTTAGCGCATCTTTTTTCAACAAGAGCACACCAATTATATTCGCTCCCAGTCCAATGAGTGCAACTACCAGCATTAAAACGCTATCAATCTGCTGAGGTGCAAAAAACCGGGAAATTGCCTCTTTGAACAAAAAGAAAATTATGATTATCAGTACTGAGGAATTGAAGAGCGCAGAGAGTATCTCAGCCCTTTTGAATCCAAAGGTCCTCTTAAGTGTGCTTTTGCGCTGACTCAGACGTAGGGCAAGATAACTGATTAAAATGGCAATGCCGTCACTGAAATTATGAATCGCATCTGAGAGCAGTGCGAGACTGCCTGAGATTAATCCACCAAGAACTTCGGCGATTGTAATAATAAAATTCAAAATTATTACTAATACAATGTTTCTGGTATTAATTCGTTCAGATTTATTAAGTGATATATGACTATGTTCGTGCATTGCGAAATTATACCCTGATTTTTTCGCAGGTCAACAGTTATCAGCTGTTAACAATCTTGATTTTCAACATTGATTATGTAGAATATTTCGATGATACCCGTGGGGTCAAATCTTCACAATTCACAACATTTTAGGTACTTTATGGGTACCTATTCAGCAATAGGGGATAATCAGTCCGATCATGAATATGTTTGTTAAACAAGAGCAGGATAAATTGGCATCATTTTTTGCAATAGGTGATTTTTTTTCTATTGGGAAAACATTGAGGTGAATTGTGAATTGTGAAGATTTGACCCCACTGTATACGATTGTTGGTCCGACTGCTGCCGGGAAAACCAGCATTGCAATTGAACTTGCGAAAAGAATGAATGGTGAGATTATCTCTGCTGACTCAAGGCAAATTTATAGATATCTTGATATTGGCACTGCTAAACCAACACCAAAAGAACGTGCTGAGGTAAATTTTCATTTGATTGATTTTCTTGAGCCCAGCGAAAACTATTCCTGTGGACAATTTGCTGGTGATGCCGAACAATTGATTGGTGAGATTTTTAAAAAATCAAAGACTCCGATTGTGTGTGGTGGCACAGGGTTATATATCAGGGCATTGTTCAATCCATTACATCCATTGCCCAGGGCAGATAAGTCTTTGAAAAACTATTTGAAAAATCTTTTGGAAAAAAATGGTATCGTATTTCTTTATCAGCAATTAAAGAAGATTGACCCGGAATGGGCAGAAAAGATTGGCCCAAATGATAAACAGAGAATTTTGCGGGGTCTGGAAGTGTATGAGATAACAAAAAAACCGCTCAGTTCGCTGATAAGGTCTGAGAGGTCTAAAGCCCGTTACAAGCCGGCATATATTGGTATCACATTAATTCGTGAGCAACTGTATAATAGGATTAATGAGCGCTATGACCAGATGGTACAGGATGGTTTGATTAAGGAGGTAAAGAAGATTCTTGAAATGGGATTTGCACCGGATTGTTATGGTTTGAGAACGATTGGTTACAAAGAGATTATTGAATATTTGCAGGGCAGATGGGATTTAGAGACGGCGATTGAAAAGGCAAAGCAACACACCAGAAATTTTGCGAAACGTCAACTCACCTGGTTTTCAAAGATAACAGACATAAAATGGTATTCTCCGTATGAACTGGATAGAATAATGAATTTCGTAAAGCATGCAGGATAATTTTTAAGCCTGAAGGCTTATCCTACATTTTTTGGAGTTTTTCCTTAACGATTCTTACTACCTGTGCAATTTCCTGCTCAATTGTCAGATGTGTCGTATCAATGATAATTGCGTCTTCAGTCTTCTTTAATGGTGAATGCTCCCGGCTTGAATCATATTGGTCACGATATTTTAGATTTGCCAGAATTTCATCGTATGGGACTTTAACACCACTTTCTTCTAATTCTTTCTTTCTTCGCTCTGCCCTGATTTCAGGGCTGGCATCCATGAAAATCTTTACTGGCGCGTCAGGAAATACCACAGTTGCCATATCCCTGCCTTCACAGACAATGTCCTTTCCGCCTGCAATCTCTCTTTGTTGTTTCACCATCCATTCGCGCACCTCTTTGATTGCCGAAATCGGTGAAACGAGTTCATTGACTTCAGGCGTGCGTATCTCCTTGCTTACATCATTTCCATCAAGCAAAACTTTTAACAATGCATTTTCATAGTATAGTTCAATTCGGGTGCTGGTTAAGAGTTTATTGACCAGTCCAAAATCAATCCTTTTGGTACCGCCTGATTTCAGGTATTTTAGCGTAAACGCCCGATACATCGCGCCTGTGTCAAGATAAAAGAAATTTAGCTGTTTGGCAACACCCCGGGCAGTGGTGCTCTTGCCTGAACCTGCCTTACCATCAATGGCGACAACAAAGCCGCTCATCAGAGTTCTTTTAATCCAAGGCTTGAATAGTGTTTTTTATAGAAGTTGCGGTATTCTCCACTCTGGGTGTTTCTGAGCCATTTCTGATTTTTGCGGTACCACTCAATGGTTCTTTTTATTCCCAGCTCAAATGACACCTTGGGATGCCAGCCAATCTGTCGTCTGATTTTGTTCAGGGAGAGTGAATATCTGCGGTCATGACCCGGACGGTCTTTGACAAAGGTAATGAGTTTTTCGGATTTATTCAAAATTCGCAGAATCATTTTGACAACAAAGAGATTGGTTAATTCGTTTTCGCCACCAATATTATAAATTTCGCCAGTTTTTCCGTAATGGAATACCTGGTCAATTGCCTCGCAGTTGTCCTCGACATAAAGCCAGTCCCGAACATTCATGCCATCACCATATACAGGCACTTTTTTGTTGTTAAGCGCATTCAAGATAACGAGTGGAATGAGTTTTTCTGGAAATTGATAAGGACCATAGTTATTTGACGAACGGGTAATCAGCACCGGCAGATAATGGGTTTTATAATATGATATTACCAGTGCATCTGCACCCGCCTTGCTTGCGGCGTAGGGACTTGAAGGATCAAGTGGGTCGTCCTCACGAAATCTGCCATGTAAAATTGAACCATAAACTTCATCGGTTGATATCTGCAAGAATTTGAATACGCCGTACTTCAGAGCGAGATTCAATAATACACCAACACCAATGACATTCGTCTTGATAAATGGAGCAGGACTCAAAATACTGCGATCAACATGAGTCTCGGCGGCAAAATTTATCACTGCATCAGGTCTGAATCGCTCAAAAATTTTACGCATCACAGTTGCACTGCTAATGTCAGCGCGAACAAATTGATAATTATGTTTTTTTTCTAACCCTTTTAGATTTTCCAGATTTCCAGCATAGGTAAGTTTATCAATATTCAGAATTTTGTAATATGGATGTCTGTTGTTAAAATAACGGATAAAATTTGAGCCGATAAAACCACAGCCACCTGTAATCAGGACCTTCATGGTAATTTCGGATTTAGTAGACTATCCATCTTTTCGCGCCCAGTCATACGGAATGTCAGAATTGTGCGGGTCTTTGCGATATTCATCCGGTTTCTGGTAATTGTAGCATTCGGTGACGATATTTAGAATCATGCATTCTTCTTCACTGATACATTTAAAGCCATGCCAGACAAGTTTGGGAATATGTATTAGCATGTGGTTATGGTCTCCGACAAAGAATTCATTAATCATACCTTTTGTCTTACTCTGTTGCCGGTCGTCATAGAGAACGATCTTTGCCATGCCTTTGATAACTGTCATATTGTCATCCTGAATTCTGTGATAATGCCATGCTTTGACTACACCAGGATAGGTTGTAGTAATGTAGACCTGGCCAAATTTTGCGAATAAATCATCGTCCTTTCGCAATACTTCCATGAGTCTGCCACGTTCATCAGGCAACAGTCGAAGGGTCTTTATGCGGACGCCACGGATAATTTGTTTGCCTTTGAAACCAATGATTTGTTTCATTCAACGAGCTCCACAAAACTCTGGTCACCAAGATATAGACGGTGACTGCGGGGCGATGAATTTGTCTGATTTATAAGAACATTTCTGCCAATGATTGAACGGTCAAGACGTTTGTTGATATTTCTGATTTGAGCACCTTCCATTATGACACTACATTCAACTTCAGAATTTTCAATAACGACATTATCGCCTATAGAAGTGAATGGTCCAACAAATGCATTTTTGATATGCACATTTTTTCCAATAATGGCAGGCCCGCGGATTGCACTTTTTTCAATTCTTGTTTCTGTTCCAACATTTATTCTGCCATTAACGGTTGTATCCACTATGACACCCTGATTTGAAGTTTCAATCCCTTCGAGTATCAAAAGATTTGCCTCAATTATATCCTCTGGTTTGCCCGTATCCTTCCACCAGCCTTTAACCCTTTCTGATATAACATTATGTTTATTATCAAGAAGCCACTGGATGGCATCAGTTATTTCAAGTTCATTTCTCCACGAAGGTTTGATATTATCAATTGCCTGATAGATTTTTTTGTTAAAGAGATAAACGCCAACCAGTGCCAGGTTTGATGGTGGTTCTTTGGGTTTTTCAATTAGTTTCTTAACAGTGCCTTTTTCATCCACTACCGCAACACCAAATTCACGGGGGTTGTCAACTTCAGTAAGGAGTATCAGCGCATCGGGTAGTGTATCCTGAAATTTCTTCACAAAATAATTTACTCCTTCTTTCAAGATATTGTCACCGAGATACATTACAAAAGGTTCATTTTTAAGATATTCCTTTGATATTTTTATCGCATGTGCCAGGCCAAGAGGCTGGGGTTGATAAATATAGTCAATTTTGATATTCCACCTTTCCCCATTACCAGCAGTCTTCTTGACTTCTTCTGCGGTTTCACCAACAACAATACCAATTTGTTTTATTCCGGCATTGGCAATTGCTTCAATTCCATAGTAGATAATTGGTTTATTGGCAATTGGTATGAGTTGCTTGGCACTTGTGTAAGTCAATGGCCTCAATCTTGTACCAAAACCAC
>FWPU01010130.1_pt1 | contig 14265 bp, 12 predicted proteins | sample 2228361 | NCBI WGS metagenome assembly FWPU01 (sample SAMEA103939777, study PRJEB20133) | metagenome
CGACTCCCGCTGACGCGGGGGATTGCTGCGGGCGCTGACGCGCCCTCGCAATGACATGGATCGGGACGGCGCCACACGCTCCTGACCAGACAGCAGGATGGCACGGGCGCGCGGGAAGCGCCGCGCGCTGATCTGAAGATGATTGGGCACCTAAAGTCGGTATCAGCAGGCGATGCGTTGCCCGCAAGCCTTCGCCTGACACCGGATCATCCCCCAGAGGGGCGAACGATGGTTCGCCCCTCTATATCATGCGCGCTGCGGCATGTAGCATGGGTGCGGGTCTGCTGCCCGCGCATCCAGAGACACGCCAGCATCAACGCCATCTGCTGCCCGCGCGCTAATGCCGTCACGTTTTGACAATCACGACCTGCATGCGTAAGATGACAGCTATACTCTCTTTTCCCACAATAAGGAACACCGCCATGCCAGGAGAACTCCTGATCGTTGGGTTATTCTGCCTCTTCGGGTTAGCTGTCGTGGGGATCATCAGCCTCTCATATCTGCAAGGCATGCGCAATTTTACCGAAGCGCTCGCGAACGGAATCCATACCGAAGCCGCCGTTGAGCGCAAATTTGGCCGTCACTACGTGCGCGTTGGCTTCCACGACCTGACCGGTCGACGCTACGAGGTCACGAAACGGATCTTGCCCAGCGAGTTCCACCGGTTGCAGGAAGGCAGCGCGACTCAAATCGTCTATCTCCCCAAAAATCCCAACATCTGGTTCTTCGCTGACGATATTCGGCGCGCGCAGGAATTGCGCAAGTAGCAGCGCAGGCGCAGCGCAACGCACCAGGAATGCGACCGTGATCAATTGCGGCGCGGTGGTGTCATCTACCGGCATCACTGCGAAACCAGCCAGACCTGGCTGCCAGCGCAATTGCCTGCCGGGGATCAACCACGCGCGGGCCATGCGGGTGAACACGAAGAAGAGCGGTTTCGCCCGCGCGGAGTTCCAGCTCACGCTCGCCATCGAAGGCCAGCACGGCTGGCCGCTGACGCCGCACGCGCACCACATCACCCGGCTTCAACACTCGATGCTCAGCGACATACACGGTTTGCATCAAGCCCGGCGCGACCGGCGCGCGCACGGGAATGCCGGCAGCGTCAAGCCGAAGGTAGATGCCGTGACCGGGCGGATACTGACCAGCCAGCAGACTCGCGCCAATTGCCGACAACCCAATGTTGCCCGGTTCTGCGCGCGTCAAGACCAGATCACTGATCCGGCTGCTGTCCCAAATCGCGCGCGCGGCAACGAACCGCTCATCGTAGACAGCAGCATCGACCAGCGCACAATCATCAGGTTCCCTGCCTTCAGGCACATCCTGTTCACTGTGACCATCAGCAAGGCGAAAGACATCGATGCGCGGCGCGCACGTTACGGCTGCTTCGGCGCAGCCACGGGCTACCAGACCCGCAGCCAGACCAGCAGTCGTCGCTTCGATCATCAAGGGAAAGACATTATTCGTTCCGGTTGAGATCGGCATCAATGGCACATCTCCGCATCCTTTCGCAACCAAACGATTGGTGCCATCGCCCCCCAGCGTCACGATACAACCGACGTTGCGGGCAGCCAGCAGGCGCGCTGCCCGTAACGTGTCTTCAGGATTGAACCACGCTGGCATCTCGAGCAGGGATGCTTCGATGCGTAACGGCAGGTTGTCGAGTGCTTTCAACCCGATGCCAAACCGATCAGGCATGATCCAGACCCGTTGCACGCCTGTCGCTTCCAGACCGAGCAGAACTCGTCGGACGATACTGACCTTCTCTTCGTTGTCGAAGACCGACCCATGGGCGACCAGGCGTCGAATATCTTTTCCCGAAGCCGGATTGGCGATTATCCCAACGGTTATCATTGACAAATATCGCGGGGCCAGCCGGCCCCGCGCCCCATTCCGCGTTGACAGTCTTCATTCAGACCATCACCGGCAACGCTGTCTGCAAGAACGAAACAATCGAACCGGTCACCTGCGCGAAACCCGGACTACCCGGCACCACCCAGTTGAAGTGGCTCATTCCTGGCACAATATCCAGCCGACATGAGGCGCGGGCGGCAATTGCCTGCGCTTCTTCCAGTGGCACAAGCTGATCGGCGTCACCATGGATGACGAGCAGTGGCCGCGGCGCTATCCGATCGACCAGCGCTTCGGGAGCGTATTCGATCAGCGCCTCAGCGCTTGCTAACGACAATTCCACCTTCATTTGCGGAAATTCGGCGCATACCTGGTCAAGAAACGCGCGCGATTCGGGATCGGGAAGGACGATCTCAAACGGATCGACCTGCTCTGACCTGCCCACGTGGACGCGCTGGCGACGATCCGCGGCGAGACGATCGAGAAACTGCGCCCATTCCCACTGACGACGCAGACTGCGTAACCAGCGCGCGCCATCGCCCGGCGGTTCAATCGCTACTGCCGCGCGCACCCGCTCGTCGAGCGCGGCCACAGTCAGCGCATGCGAGCCTCCCAGACTGATGCCGACCACCGCCAATCGCTGCGGATCAACCATCGGTTGATCGGCCAGAAAGGTCAGCGCAGCCCGCGCATCGGCGACCTGCTCCATCGGCATCAATCGCCCACGCGGCCCTTCACTCTCACCGAATCCGCGATAATCGAAGACCAGAGCTGGATAACCGACAGCATTCAGCGCCTTAGCAATGTCGGGCATTACCATCGTCTTGAGGTAGGTGTACCCCACCAGTAAGACCAGCCCTGGTCGCCGTTCACCAGCGGGCAAATCGCGCGGTGTATAGAGCAGACCGTCGAGACGATAACCATCGCTGTAGAACTGCACCCGCTGCACCGGCAAGATCGCGGAGGCGCGCGCAGCGATAGCGCGTTCCACATCCTCTCTCACAATAGCGCCGCCAGGGCCGCTGCCGGTCACGGCGCCGAGATCGATTCCGTGCTCCTGAGCCAGTTTCCGCGCTGCCGGCATCGCCCGTACCACTCCAGCGCGCGGCGGTGATGGCGGCGATGGCGCTGGGGCAACCACCGCCGCTGTGGTAACCGCCGTTGTTTCGGTCGCGCCGTTGGTTGTCACTTCGGCCAGACTCTCACCAGGCGCAGCGATATAAGCAATCACCTTTGTCACGGCCACAACACTGCCTTCAGGGTAGCAGAGCCGCGCCAGCACACCGGTGGCCGGCGCTTCGACCACGTTGGTGATCTTCTCAGTCTCGACCTCAGCTATCGGCTCACCCTTGTGTACCGGATCACCCTCACGCTTGAGCCAGAAGTTGATTTTACCCTCCTGCATGCTCAAGCCCCACTTGGGCATGACAACCTCGGTAGGCATAGAACGCCCCCTTAACCGAGCGTTGCCCGCGCGGCAGCAACAATCCGATCCGGTGAAGGCACGTAGACATCCTCCAGCGTTGGACTGAAGGGAACCGGCGTATGCGGCGGCGTCACCAGTTTGACCGGCGCGTTGAGAAACTCGAGGGCCTGAGTTGCCGCCAGTGTTGCGATGTCGCCAGCCACACTACAGCGTGGATTATCCTCGTCAACCACAACCAGCCGCCCAGTCTTGCGGATCGACTCGAGCACTGTCGTCTCGTCCAGCGGCGAGAGCGAGCGTAGATCGACAACCTCGACGCTCACTCCCTGTTGCGCGAGACGTTCAGCCGCTTCCAGCGCATGCAACACCATGCGCGAAATGGCGACGATTGTCACATCCTCGCCTGCACGCTTGATCTCAGCCTGACCGAGCGGAACAACATACTCGCTTTCCGGCACCGGCCCTTTCATGTCGTAGAGCAGCTTATGCTCGCAGAAGATCACCGGATCATCGTCACGAATGGCCGCTGCCAGCAAACCCTTTGCATCGGCGGGAGTTGCAGGCGCAACGACTTTCAGGCCGGGGAAATGGACAAAGGTTGAATAGATGGAGTCGGAATGCTGGGCCGCAGCGCGGAATCCGGCCCCGATCATGGTGCGAATAACCAGCGGGATCCGCGCCTTGCCGCCGAACATGTAGCGAATCTTGGCGGCCTGATTGACAATCTGATCGAGACAAACACCCATAAAGCCGATAAACATCAGCTCAACCACCGGTCGCAGACCGGTCGCTGCCGCGCCAACTCCAGCGCCAACGAAACCCGACTCGGTGATCGGAGTATCACGCACCCGCTGACGGCCAAACTCATGCACTAATCCCTTCGTGACGCCGAGCACGCCGCCCCAGGCATCGAGATGACTCTCATCGTCGCTGTGGGACGCGCCGGTTACGTCCTCGCCCATCAAAATGACCGTCGGGTCGCGCCGCATTTCCAAACGCAACGCTTCGTTAATCGCTTCACGATAGCTCAACGTGCGTACCGCCTCTTCAACCATTGTTGTCATGGTGTCACCTCATCATTGAGTAGCAGCGGAGCAGCTTGAAGCGTCCGCCGATCGTGTGCATCAGCGACTAGCGATATACCGGCACTGCCGACTCTTGAAACGGCCAGAGGCCAGCCTGCGGGTAAGAAACATAGACATCGGTCAGCAACTCAGCCGGATCGGGCATTGGACTTTCAGCAGCGAACTGCACTGCTTCATCGATCGCGGCGCGCGCGCGCGCATCGATCTCGTCGAGTTCGGCTGCGGTGAGCAAACCCTGCGCCGTGACGGTCTGGCGGAAGCGGTAGAGGCAATCGAGCGAACGATAATGCTCTTCCTCTTCGCGGGTGCGGTAACGTATCGAGTCACCTTCAAAGTGGCCGTAATAACGATAGGTCTGCGCCTCGATAAAGGAGGGGCCTTCACCGCGCCGCGCGCGGGCAATCGCCTCGCCGGCGGCTTCATAAACCGCAAAGAAGTCGAGTCCATCGATGGCGATACTCGGCATGCCGAAACCGCGCGCGCGCGCAGCAATGTCCTGCCCGGAGACCGAGTAGCGCGGCGATGTCGTCTCGGCGTAGCCATTGTTCTCGCAGACAAAAATGACCGGGAGCTTCCAGATACCGGCCAGATTCAGACCCTCGAAGGTCGTCCCTTGATTTGAAGCGCCATCTCCGAAGAAGCAAACGGTCACCTGATCGGTTCCCGTGAGCTTTGCCGTCAAACCGGCGCCACAGGCCAGCGGCGGCCCGCCGCCGACGATGCCATTCGCGCCGAGCATTCCCTTGTTGACATCAGCGATATGCATCGATCCGCCTTTGCCTTTGCATGCGCCGGTCGCTTTGCCGTAGATCTCGGCCATCATCTCACGCAAATCGACTCCTTTGGCGATACAGTGACCGTGGCCGCGGTGGGTGCTGGTGATAAAGTCATCATCGCGCAGGTGAGCGCAAAGACCGGTCGCAACCGCTTCTTCACCAGCGTACAGATGGACGAATCCGGGTATTTTTCCGGCAGCGAAATCGGCATGCAGCCGATCTTCAAACTCGCGGATGAGACGCATGCGCTCATACGCCCACAAGAGCTTCTCCCGACTGATTTCCATGGCTTGTTCTCCGTTCGACAATGAACGATCCATCACTATTCGTAGCTCACCAACGAGCTGGCACAGAGACATCAGACTGGGACGACAGACGAAAACCCCGCAGGCAAGGGTGGAGAAGGATCAATGTGCGTGCAGCAGAGGGCGGGGGATGTATTCTTTTCAGGAATGACCTTGATAACTTCAATATACTTTGTCTCTACAGACATGTCAAGGGAAATTTGCAACCGGTAGCAGGAGGGAAGGAATCGGGCTAGATTAATTGAACTGGAGCGATAGATCATTCATGCTCCTTTCGTTCATATCTTTCCCATACAACCCAGACAGATTTCCTTGCACAGTCTGCCACTGATGTCCAGGCAAGAGGAATAGTGCCTGAAGCAACATAATCTGAAGAGTCCCTGCACCCTTTGTGTCATTGCGAGCCGCGCTGCGCGCGGCGTGGCAATCTCCTGTGGGAGCGCGGGGATCCTCCGCACCGCATCCTTCCCGCCTTCGCCATGCCCTGGATCACGACAGCGTGACAACCCCCACCGCGCGCACGCAAATTGGGCGATGCGGCATAGGTTCCGATCGAGCAGGGGATTGCTTCGGGCGCTGACGCGCCCTCGCAATGACATGGATCGGGGCAGCGCGGCGCGCTGCTGCCCAGACAGGAGGAGGGCGCGGGAATGCGGGAAGCGCCACGCGTTCGTGCGCTGATCCGAACCGAAACTGCCTCGTCACGGATCAGGCAGCCACGTCCACCCCGGTACGGTGAGCACGATACGGATATGCGGTTGCTTTAGAAAGATTAATATACACCTAAAGTTGGTATGACGCTTTATCAGAGCGTAAAATCAAGCCGTGGCGCGCAGCGTTCTCATTGCTGCACGCCGCGGCCCTGCAATCGCCGACCTGCCGCTACGATCGGATTAGCGCCAGCACCTCATCGCGCTTTGCTTCCATCTCAGCGCGCGAAGCGATCGACTCGAGATTCAGCCGGATCAGCGGTTCGGTATTCGATCCGCGCACATTGAAGTGCCAGGTATCGTAGCTGACTGAGATACCGTCGATGCGCTCGATCTTGCCGTCGCTGTAGCGCTCGGCGATTTCGTTGAGTTTGGCGGGCACATTGCTCACACGCGAGTTGATCTCGCCTGAAATGAAGTAGCGCGACTCGAGTTGACCGAGCAGCTCGCTCATCTTCACGCCACGCTTCGAGAGCATTTCGAGCAGATAGAGCGAGGGGATGATGCCCGAATCGGCGAAGGCGAAGGCTTTGAAGTAGTAGTGTCCGGAGACCTCGCCGGCGAAGATGGCGTCTTCGTTGGCCATGCGACGCTTAATGAAGGCATGTCCCACCCGCTCAACCAGCGGAATGCCGCCGGCAGCGCGCACCTCGTCGGGCACGGCCCACGATGCGCGCACGTCATAGAGGATCTTGGCGCCAGGCTCTTTTTCCAGCAGATAGCGACCCAAAATCGCGGTCAGGAAGTCGCCGGAGATAAACTCACCGCGGTCGTCGATGGCAAAGAAGCGGTCGCCGTCACCATCGAAGGCAAAGCCGATGTCGGCGCCTTCATCCTTCACCCGCTGTTGCAACTCGGCCCGGTTTTCGGGCATCAGCGGGTCGAGACCGTGGTTGGGCAATGTGCCATCGGGATCGAGGTACATGCCGGTCAACTGCACGGGCAGGCGCGCATAAACCTCTTGCAGAATGGGGCCAACCATGCCGTTGCCGGTATCGACAATCACCTTCAGCGGTTTGATCGCGGCGACATCGATCAGCGAGAGCACTTTCTGCACGAACTGCTCTTTGAAGTCGTACTCGCGACGCTCGCCGCGCCGGGTCGGAGCAGGAAAGGCTTCACTCTCGACCAGGCGGCGCAGATCCTGAATGCCCTCATCACCCGAGAGCAGGTACGGCATGCGACGCACCATCTTGAAGCCGTTGTACTGCTTGGGATTGTGCGAAGCGGTCACCATCATGCCGGGAAAGCCGAGTTGAGTGCAGGCAAAGTAGTACTGGTCGGTGCTCACCATGCCGATGTCGGCCACATCAGCGCCCTGATCCATAATGCCGCGGGTTACCGCGTCGAACAACGACGGGCCGGAGGTGCGCATATCGCGTCCGACGATCACTGTCTCAGCGCCGAGAAAGGTGACGAACGCGCGCCCGATCAGATAGGCAATCTCTTCATTAAGCTCGGTGGGGTAAATGCCGCGAATATCGTAGGCTTTGAAAATTGACGGGTTAACCTGCACGGAATGCCTCCTTGCCGTGTGTTGGCGATTGATTCCGGCTGTATCGTACCACACGTTGCGATCTACGTTATTCGCTCGTCTCGCCCAGCAGCGCCAGCGCCGCAGCGTAGGGATCGCTCTGGCGGGCAACGATCGCCTCGACCAGATCATTCCAGCGCGACCCGCGCAAACGCTCGATGACCAGCTCTTGCACGGCAGCGGTCAATTCACGTTCTGCCGCCGCGCGAGCGCGCGTCGCCTGCGCGCCTGATGAGGCCAGATGGAATCGGTGCCCTTCCACTGCATCGACAATCTGCGCGCAGCCGTTGCCGGTGGTTGCCACAGCAGTCAGGATCGGCGGCAGCCAGCTTCCCGCCGAGACCGGCGCCAGTTGCAACATTGCGCGAAGCTGGCGCACCGTCTGATCGGCACCAGGACGATCGGCCTTATTGACCACAAAGATGTCGGCAATTTCCAACATGCCGGCCTTAATGCTCTGCACGTCATCGCCCATACCGGGCACTTCCACCACGATCGTGGTATCGGCAGCCTGGGCAATATCAACTTCGCCCTGGCCGGCGCCGACCGTCTCGATCAAGACCACCGGAAAGCCCGCTGCCGCAATCAGGGTGACCGCGTCAGCCGTTGCCCGCGCCAGCCCACCGAGTCGCCCCCGACTGGCCATGCTGCGAATAAACACCCCATTGTCGCCCCCCAGCGTCTGCATGCGGATGCGATCGCCGAGCACTGCGCCACCGCTGAACGGCGAGGTTGGATCAACCGCCACAATTCCCACCGGCACGCCGCGTTTGCGCCACTCCTGGGCCAGTGCGGTCACCAGGGTTGATTTGCCGGCGCCGGGCGGACCGGTAATGCCGACCCGATGGGCATGGGCGTAAGGGTAGGCGGCTGCCACCAGCGCGCGCGCCAGCGGACCGCCCTGCTCGACCAGAGAAATGGCGCGCGCCAGCGCTCGTCGCTCGCCGTTGCGCAGGCGCGCCACCAATTCGCGCTCATTCATAGCTCAACCCCGCGTCAACTGGACGTTGGAACGGATGAAATCGATGATCGCCTGCGTTGACGAACCGGGGCCAAAGACCTCGGCGATCCCATGCTCACGCTTGAGAATCGCGGCGTCTTCGTCAGAGATGATGCCTCCCGCAACTACCAGCACATCATGCATCCCCTGCTCGCGCAGCAACTGCATGACCTTCGGAAGCAAGGTCATGTGCGCGCCGGAGAGGATCGAAAGGCCGATCACATCGACATCTTCCTGCAACGCCGCTTCGACAATCATCTGGGGCGTCTGCTGGAGGCCGGTATAGATTACCTCCATACCGGCGTCGCGCAGGGCGCGGGCGATCACTTTAGCCCCCCGATCGTGACCGTCGAGGCCGGGTTTGGCGACCAGCACGCGAATCTTTCGCTCCATCGAGCGCTCCTTCCGTTGTTTTCACGAATGCAGATTGGTGATAGCGTGCCTGCCAGTATAGCACAGGGCCGCGCTTACCCGGCAATCGCGGCCACCACTGCGTCGCCTACCTCAGCCGTGCTGAAGACCGGCTGACCAGGAGCTGCGATGTCGGCAGTCACGATGCCGCGATCGATCACGCTGGCGACTGCTGCCTCGACACACTCAGCCTCAGCGTTCAGATCGAGCGAGTGACGCAGCAGCATCGCCACGCTCAAGATCGTCGCCAGCGGGTTGGCCTTCCCCTGACCGGCAATATCGGGCGCCGATCCGTGAATCGGTTCGTACAGGCCAAGACGACCACTGGCCAGCGACGCCGAGGGCAGCATGCCCATTGAGCCTGCCAGCATTGACGCCTCATCGGTCAGAATATCGCCAAACATGTTCTCGGTCACAATCACGTCGAAGTCAGCCGGACGACGGATCAGATGCATGGCGCAGGCATCGACCAGCATAGTCTCGAAGTGCAGATCGGGGAATTCATCGCGCACGAGCCGGGCGGTCACACTCCGCCACAGCCGGCTTGTTTCAAGCACATTGGCTTTATCGACCAGCGTCAGTTTGCCGCGCCGGCTGCGAGCGAGACCTGCTGCCACGCGCACGACCCGCGCAATCTCCTCTTCGGTATAGATGCAGAGATCACTGGCCCACTCGCCGTCGGGACCGCGTTCGCGCCGTTTCTCGCCGAAGTAGATGCCGCCGGTCAATTCGCGCACCACCAGCAGATCGACGCCGGCAAGCCGTTCGGGTCGCAACGGCGAGGCCTCAATCAGGCGTGGATACAGTTTGACCGGGCGCAGGTTGGCAAACAGACCAAGCGCCTTGCGGATACCGAGCAACCCCTGTTCCGGGCGCACCTTCGCCTGCGGATCGTCCCATTTTGGGCCGCCAACCGCGCCGAGCAAGACCGCATCCGCCGCGCGGCAACGTTCCACCGTCTCGGCAGGCAACGGCTCACCGGTAGCATCAATGGCGCAACCGCCGATCAATGCCTCGTGGATGGTAAAGGTGTGACCAAACCGGTCAGCCACGGCCTGCAACACCTTCACCCCTTCAGCAACCACTTCCGGCCCAATCCCATCACCCGGCAACACCGTAATGACCGCATTCATGGCATCCTCGCAGATTGTGTTGAAGAATGGTTACACACTGGTAAGCGGACTACAGTAAGCTACGAGAGAGTTGACAGTTCAGATTGCAGTAATGGCAGAACGAGGAACAATGTATGGCGACTCGGCGAGTCGAATCGTTTCTCTTGCGCATTGTGGTAGCCGAGAACGAACATCCTGAATCGCAGCAGGTGCATGGCCGCATTCAGCATATCGGCACCGGGTTTGAGAGTCGGATTGAGCAGCTTGAAGAAGTGCTCGCATTCATCGCCTCTCATCTCCGCGCCACGGCTGCAACGCCCGCCGATTGCGATCCGGGTAGCCCAACTACCTCATGACGCGCGCTTCCCGCGCGCCTGCTCAAACAATGCCACTGTCTCCGGCAAGGGATCGACGCCTAACTCCTCGCGCAGCGCAGTGACGCAACGCTGATACAGGCGGATTGCGGTGCTGCGCTCGCCAATCGCGCTGTAAGCCTGGATCAGCAACTGATACGCCTCTTCCTGGGCTTTATCGATTTCTAACACCCGCCACCCCAAACCAATTGCGTCGTGATACAGGCCCTCGTTCAACCATAGCCGCCCGAGATTGAGCGCGGCATCGGTAAAGAGCAGCGCCAACCGTTCACGTTCCACCACCGACCAGTCTTCATACAGACTATCGGGCAAAAACTGGCCGCCGTACAACGATACCGCTGTTTGAAACGCTTCGCGGGCAACTTCACGTTGCTGACGCCGCAGCGCCTGTCGCCCGCGCTCGACCGCGCTGACAAAATCGGCGACATCATAGCTGTGATCGCTTTCGACGTTGAAACCATACGTGTCGCCCTGCTGGATGATATAGTAGGTCGGCGCTCCTTCCGGGCGATCCGGCTCCAGCGCTTTGATCAGGCGACTGATGGTCACACGCAGATTGTTTGAGGCCGAATCGGCATCCAGCCCTGGCCAGAGCATATCCATGATCTGTTCACGCGGCAACATGCGACCGCGTTCGATCAGCAGCACCTGCAACAAATGGCGCGCCTTGACGCTCCGCCAGTCGCGATCGCGCACCTCCTGCTGACCGCGCAACACCTGAAAAGCGCCGAGCGCGCGCACCACCAGGCGATAGGATGGGCGATAGACCAGTCGTTCGAGCGCATCACTGGCTGCCGCGCGAATGATCGGCGAGCGATCCTTCAGCAATGCCCGCAACGCGCTATATGCATTCATAACACCCAGTTCACCCATCAGCGAGATGACCCGGGCGCGGGTTTGCTCAGGCAGCGGTTCATCCAGGAGCGGCGTCAGCATGGCTGCCAGGGTGGCCGTATCAAACTGGCGCAACGCGCCGGGCATGGCCCGACTGGTCAACCCGCAGCGAAGCGCAGTCGTCACCGCCCAGCCCATCGCTGCGCGCGGCAGGAACGGCAACCATTGCACGCCGGCGCGGTCGCATGTAGCGCAGGCGATGGCGAGATCATCCGCCACGAGTGGCGCATTGGGCTGGCGTTGCGCAATCAGGTAGGCGCGATAGACGTGGATCAGGGCGCGGAAGATGCCATCATCGCGCCGATTCATCGACTGAATCAACTCCTGGGCCAGTTCATGCGCGCGTTCGTGCTCGCCATGTTCGCCCAGCACGATCAGGAGCAGGCACAGCATCCATAAATCCTGACCGTAGAGCGTCTGCCGATCACCGGCACTCAACCAGTGATCAGCATCATCGCCCTGCCCACGCAACTTTTTCAGGAAAGCGAGCGCCTGTTGCGTCACCGGCTGGCGCTGACGCCAGAGCGCAAACAACTCAACAATGCGCGCCCGCGCGCTTAAGAGATGATTGTCGAGATGATTGGCAATTTGGCGCACCCGTTGCAGATAGGTGATGGCCTCTTCGATGCGATCATGTTCAACCAGCAAGAGCGCCAGCGTCAGCGCCGCGTGACCGGCCAGCACACTGCCCGGCGCATATTCATTCAGGCGATAGTAACTCTCGAAGGCCTGATCGAGCGCCAGACCATGTTGCCCTTGCTGATAGAGCGCCATTGCTCGCAGGAGCAGCAATGACTGACGCAGCATATCATTGCGGTCGATGCGCGGCAGTTCGAGCGCGGCATCAATAGCCAGCAGCGCTTCTGCCGGCGACCCCTGCTGAGTGTAAATGGAAGCGCGCACCACGGCCAGCAACCACTGCCACAACACACTCAGCGGACGTTGTTCGGCCCAGCGGGCCGTGCGCAAGGCGGCGCGAAACCGTCCGCGACTGTAGAGAAGGGCAGTGAAGCCAACCAGCGCCGCGCCGCGCGCCCAGGGATCACGGGCGCGGCTGGCAGCAGCAATGACTCGCCGGCAGACGTCGGCAAAATCGGCGGGGGTGTCAGACCAGAAGAGCAGCACCGCCATATCACGCAACGCCCGCAATTCACGTTCGGGATTGGCGGCCAGGCGATACTGTTCCGCAGCGGCACTGATCAGCGACAGCGCGCGGGAGCGATCAATGGTAAAGAAGCTCCAGCCCTGCATGTGCAGCAATTCAGGATCATTATCGCGCACGTCAGCCGGAAGACGCTCGATCCAGTTGCGCAAACTCTCGCGCTGCGGCGAATCGATCAGTGGCCAGGCATGCTCGCGCAAGGCGCGGGCAATCACCACCGGGTTGCCCGCCTCGTACAGATGACGCAAGGCCAGCTCAATCTGATCGCGACGCGCCAGCGCTAACCCAAACCGCTCGTGCAAGGCGCGGACAAATTCGCGATCAAAGCGGGTGAGCGCCCGATCGGCCAGCAACCGCTGCCAGAGCGGGTGAAAGCGGAAGATGCGCTCGCCATTGTGTGGACCGGTCTCAATTGTTAATGGCAAACCCAGTGCGATCGCCTGCTCGATAACCTGGGTGCTGTCATCAACCCCAAGCGCCTCATCGAGCACTGCCGGATTGACCTGACCCAGCAAAGCTGCGCAAACCAGGCGATCGATCAATCGATCCGGCAGGTTGGCCAGCACCTCGGTCGCCAGATACGAAAAGAGATCGTGCTGGTTTGCCGCCAAACTGTGCAAATACTCTCGCCGCTGATCGGGATTCTGGCGGGCCAGCGTGCGCGCGGCAAGCTGGACGCTCAACATCCAGCCGCCCGTCCGATCAAGCAGCACACTGAGTTCTTCTTCCGACAACGCAACCCCGGCGCGCTGGAGCAGTTCGGCAGCTTCCGCGCGCCGAAGCAATAGCTCAGTCGCATTCACCTCAAGCAGCGCGCCTTCAGCGCGCAACCGTGGAAGGGGCGCAAACGTGAGCGGACGCCGTGACGCCATCACTACGTGCAACGTCGGCGGCGCGGTGCGCAACAGGTAGCCCAGCAGATCGTTGGCGATCGAGCTATCGCTGACAAGATGGACATCATCCAGGAACAAAAAAGTCGGCGCTTGCAATTCACGTTGCGTGTCGCTCAGCAATGCGCCGGCAACCAAGGGCCAGTTGCGCTCTAAACTGGCGACACTCTGCAAGATTCGCGCAGCCTGCTCACCAACGGTTGGCGCGACGCGCTGTAGAGCGCTGATCAAATAGGCGAGCAGCAGAGCCGGTTCCTGATCACTCGCTTCAAAGCTCAACCAGGCCACAGCAGCGCCGGTGCGGCTGAGCTGATCGGCCCATTGCGCCAGCAGAGTCGTCTTCCCGTAGCCGGCAGGCGCTACCACCACCGTCACCGGCAACAAGCGCACCTCAGCCAGCAACGCCTGTAAATCAGGCCGAAGCATTTCATCAGGCCGCGCGGCGGGCGGCACGATCTTGAGGGGTAAGAGAGCGGCGCTTACCGCAACCGAAGGCACTTGTTCGGCCAGTTCGGTCATGGATTGCTCCTTGAAACGATCAGATAGCGCCATGAACTATGGATACCAGTATCGACCAGTATATGAACCGGATCTTGCTTGCCAGAACGATTGGTTGCATGTGTAAAATCGCGTATGATACAGGTATATACTACCTTGATTGCTAGTTGACGTCCATCCGTCGTTCCGGCATGATTGCGATGGAAGAACAAACCATCACACCGGAGGAGACGATGG
>FWPU01007688.1_pt1 | contig 14264 bp, 10 predicted proteins | sample 2228361 | NCBI WGS metagenome assembly FWPU01 (sample SAMEA103939777, study PRJEB20133) | metagenome
CATCATAAATGGCTTCAATAGGGCCCGGATAATTTGGAAAGAATCTGTATCCAGCTCGGTTTACATTGAGAATCTCTACGGCATAGGATAATGAGCCATAAATACCAGCATTCGGGGGGTGTATGGTCCCTCCAACTCCGACAAATAATCCATGAGCTACATCACTGGAATCTTGGAAATAATGCTCACCTCCCGAGAATCCCTCGATATTGACACCGATTACATCGCCACCCATCCCCCCGACCGCTTTGGCAGTTCCACGATAGCCGCTATTAGTTGGCATCTTCGTGATGAGTGTCATTCCACCAACCACGGTTACACTATCTCCTGCAATAAATCCACCTTCCACAGAACCAAATATGCTAAATTCACCAGAAGTGATGTTCAGAATTGCATCTGCTCCTCCCCCGGTAAATCCGCCACCACCACCAGATCCAGATATTCTTACACCAATTGCATCGATATTGGAGAAATCTAGACCACGACCGTAAACTCCGGAAGAGACATTGAAGAGCAATCTCACGATACCGAGGGTTATTAGATCAGTCGTATTCTCGGAAAGAAGGAATTCTAGTAGTTTATCCCGACCCTGAAAAACAGATCCATCGCCAAAGAATTTTTCCAGCCAATCATTTCCCAGGGCTTCATTCAGCTCATCTTCGGTCCAATGTCCAGAAGGATCTACCAAACGAACCGGGTTGTTTCGGCAATAACTGTAGCGGTCCCACGCCAGCGGGTTGCCCGGCTGGGGCACCAGGCTGTCAGGCTGCACAAAGCGCCTCAAAACCGGGTCATACCACCTGGCGTTGAAGAAGTACAGGCCCAGGGCGCTCTCGTTCACCTGCCCGGTGAACTGCCGCCGGGTGGGCGGGCTGCCATCGGTGTAGCGTGTCTCCCCCCAGGGCTTGTAGCGCAATTCGCTCTGGTATGTCCCCGATCCAGTCAGCGATACGGTGGTGCTGCCCAGGTGGTCGGTGAGCAGGTAACGCAAGGCCGCTGTCCGCACGGCTATGCGCGTCGCCCCGGCATAGTAGTATTTGGTCAGAGAAGTCGTGGTTTCGTTCCATTCAACATAGTTACCTATATAGACTATTGTGGTACCATTTATAGTCGCCTTGACGCGGTTGCCATCCCCATCATAGACGAACGTCGCCGTGGCTGCCCCGCTCACCCCCACCAGGTGGTTCTCTGCATCGTAAGTCAGGTTGTAGGTCGCCCCACCTACATTGCGGGTGATCATATTGCCGTTGGCATCATAAGAGAAGCTCGAACCGTTTGAAGTGGAGGTCACCGCATGCTTGTGACTGGCGTCGCCATAAGTATACGATATGCCAGCCTTGTTCGACAGGTTGCCGCTTGTGCCATGATAACTATAGGTCTCGCTGGGATAGGTGCCCCCCGAACCCCCGCTGGCAACGGCCGTCGTGAGGCGATCGGCAGCGTCATAAGCAAAGGTCTGTGTCTGCGGGTTGCCCGCATAGTAGTCCTGGATGGTCAATACATTGCCCATCGCATCGTAAGTATAACGCAGATCCTGGAAGGTGGTTGACGTCCCGCTGGTAACGATCCTCTGCAACCGCCCTTGACCGTTGGCGGTGGTCCAGGCGAAGTATGTATAGTCCGTCACCAGCAGGTTGTTCCCCAGCGTGCGCCCCTGCACCCGCCCAGCCGCATCGTAGACGGTGGACTGCACGTAGGTCACCGTCCCAGAGGCGCTGTTCAGCCAGCTTTGCGGATGATAGGTGTAGGTGAGCTGCTCGCCGAGACCGCCGGCATCGTCGGCCGGATACTTCAGCCAGGCCACCAGGTCAGCCGAGTTGTACCCCCACTGCGTCTTGAACGTCCCCGCCCCGCTCACCACCTTCGTCTCCTCCGTCACCCTCCCCCGGGCATCGTACTTCCAACTCGTCGAGCCGGAGGCATCCGTCATGCCGGTGCGGTAGCCTCTACCATAATTGCTGCCCGCCGTGTAGGCGTCATAGGTGTAGGTGATGTCCGGCGTGCTGTCGCAAGCCCCGCTGAAAACCTTACCCGTCAGACGGTTCAACCCATCGTAACTCAGCGCGATGACGCAGCCGCGGGCATCCGTCTGGGAGGTCAGGTTGCCCAGGGCATCATAGGTATACGTCCAGTTGCCCAGGTCAGGGTCGTTCATGGCTATCTTACGCCCACCCAGGTCATAACTCAGGCTGACCGTCGCCCCGCCGCGGGAGGCGCTCAGCAGCCGGTCAACCTCGTCATAAGTATAGCTCACACCCGGCCCGGCCGGCGGCTCGACTTCCACCGTCCGCCCCCAATCGTCCATGCGGGTCACCGTCGAGTGCCCGTTGGCATCGGTCAGCCTCACTGCGAGGTCGAGATATGTGTAAGTCGTGGAGGTGCCATCAGGGGCGATCACCTTTTTCAACCAGCCCAGCACATCGTACTGCTTCACAGTGGAGGCGCGGCTGGTGTCCGGCGTCCGGTAGCCACTCCCCGGGGAGACATCATAAGGCACGGACTGCTCGATGACGTTCCCATAGGCATCATACCAGGTGTTCACAATGATATCGCGCGTCCCGTTCTCCAGGGCAGCTCCCGCGGTTTGGGTCTTGACCAGCCGCCCCAGCCCGTCGTAGAACTTGCGTACGACGGTGTAGGTGCTCCCACTCAGGCGCTGCTCGAGCTGCACCCAGGGATGGTTCTGGTGTCGGTGTAGGTGATGCGCACCGTCGGCGATGCGCTGCTGTCGCCAGGCTTGATCACCATGGTCAAACGCCCAAAGTTATCGTAAACGGCGGTGATGTTCGTGCCTGACCCGTTGGGCTCGGTCTCGCCGGTCACGACCCCCAAGGCGTAGTCGTAGGTGTAACTAGTGGCTGGCAGCTGCGGCGGGTGGACCGAGACGGTGTAGGTGTGGTAGGTGGGGTCGTAGGTCATGAGTGTGGTCTGCGCCCCACCGCTCGCCAGGGTTGAGGAAGTGCCTTCACTGGTATAAGTTGTCACCTGGGTGCGGTTGCCTAACCAAAAGGCAATCTTATTCAGTTTATCCGCAAACACCTTTGCTAAGCGAGTCCCTCCCTCCTTTAGCGCTTGTAATGGCCTTTCTCCCTCGAACGCGGTATAATCCTTTTACACCATGAAACTCATGGAGGCCAGATGAGTGAACGCAAGATCCGCGTCCTGATCGCAAAACCAGGTCTGGATGGCCATGACCGCGGCGCAAAGGTGGTGGCGCGCGCCCTGCGCGACGCCGGCATGGAAGTGATCTACACCGGCCTGCGCCAGACCCCTGAGATGATCGCCGAAGCCGCCCTTCAGGAAGATGTGGATGTGATCGGTCTCTCGATCCTCTCCGGAGCGCACATGGCTTTGGTTCCCCGTGTGTTGGAGCTGCTCAAAGCCAACGGGCAGGAACATGTGCGCGTCTTCGTCGGCGGCATCATCCCCGACGAGGACGTGCCGCGCCTGATGGAGATCGGCGTCGTGGGCGTTTACGGTCCGGGCACTCTGACGGATGATATCATCAAGGACATACACAAGGCGGTACAAGGCGCTGCCCATTTGCGGGATATCCCCGCCTCCTGAACCTCTCCCTTGTTCAAACGCATGTCGCTGGCAGAAAGCATTCTATCTCATCCGGCTGGCGCTCCAGATGGGCGGCTGGCGCTGGCGCGCCTGCTGAGCCAGATCGAAAATGGCGAGCCGGGCGGACGGGAGGCGCTCGCCGAGCTCTTCCCGCATACTGGCAAGGCGCATCTGATCGGCGTCACCGGCGCGCCCGGCACCGGCAAGTCCTCGCTGGTCAATCGTCTGGCATATTATTACCGCCACCCTCCCGAAGGTGAGATCCCGTGCACGGTGGCAATCGTGGCAGTTGACCCCTCCAGCCCCTTCACCGGCGGGGCGCTGCTCGGGGATCGCGTGCGCATGCGTGATCTGGCTGGTGACCCGGGTGTGTTCATCCGCTCGATGGCCGCGCGCGGCGCCCTGGGCGGCCTGGCTCCCACCACAGCCAGCATGGTGCAGGCTCTCGACGCGGCTGGTTTTCAGATCATCTTCATCGAGACGGTCGGCGCCGGCCAGGCGGAGGTGGATATCGCCCGCCTGGCGCACACCACCCTGGTGGTGGAAGCGCCAGGGCTGGGAGATGAGGTACAGGCCATCAAAGCCGGCATCCTGGAGATCGCTGACATCCTGGTGATCAACAAAGCCGACCGCCCCGGGGTGGAAAACACCGAGCGTGCCTTGCGGAGCATGCTCGAGCTGGGCCACCCGCGCCCGGCCAGCGCCTGGCACCATGGCAAACTTATGGAAATTTCCGTCCCAGGAACACCGGACGAAGATAGACGCCTCTGGACCCCTCCCATCCTGCGCACGGTCGCCACGGAAGGCGTGGGAATTGCGGAGCTGGCGGCAGCCATCGCCGGTCACCGAAGCTACCTCGAAGAGAGTGGAGAGAAAGTGCAGCGGGAGCGCGCCCGCCTGGAAGCCGAACTGGATGCCCTCCTTCGCTCTGTCCTGGTCTCGCGCTGGCGAGCCAGCCTGCCGGAGGAGAGATATCGCGAAGTGCTGGATAGATTAGTGCAAAGGCGTCTTTCCCCCTGGGAGGCAGTGGATCTATTGGTAAATAACCGATAACGAAGAGGCACATCAGGCTTGACTGATACGAAATCCTGGAATATATTAATTGTGAAAGTATGTTCTAATAATGGAGCCGGATAGGATGATTGTTAACAAGATCATTCAAGGCGATTGCCAGGAAGTCTTGAAAGATTTCCCTGATGATTACTTTGACCTCATTTTTACCTCCCCGCCTTACGCCGATCAAAGACAAAGATCTTATGGAGGCGTGAAACCAGATGAATATGTCTCCTGGTTTTTGCCAAAATCAGAACAGTTCTTACGCGTCTTGAAACCGACCGGGACTTTCATTTTGAACATAAAAGAACGAGTTGTAAATGGCGAACGACATACATACGTGATCGAATTGATCTTGAAGATGAGAGAACAGGGCTGGTTTTGGACAGAGGAGTTCATCTGGCACAAGAAGAACTCCTACCCCGGTAAATGGCCCAACCGGTTTCGAGATAACTGGGAGCGGTTGCTGCAGTTCAATAAACAGAAACAATTCAAGATGTATCAGGAAGCCGTCATGGTGCCAATCGGTGAGTGGGCCAGGGAACGCCTGGCAAATCTGAGCGAGACCGACCTGGTTCGAGACGAATCCAGGGTAGGCAGTGGCTTTGGAAAAAGGGTGGCAAACTGGCTCGGACGCGATAAAGTATATCCGACCAATGTGATTTATCTGGCCACCGAGTGCTCGAACAAAAATCACAGCGCAGCATTCCCAATAGATTTACCCCAATGGTTCATCAAATTATTCACCCAACCCGGAGATATTGTGCTCGACCCCTTTATTGGGTCTGGGACGACAGCTGTCGCAGCAATCCAACTGGGGAGAAATTATCTGGGAATCGATATAAACAGAGATTTTGTCGAACTTGCCAGAAAGCGGGTTTCGGAAACACAGATCGAGTTGCCTCTCATCAAAGATTCCAGCACTGGGTATACTTCGACCAGTGAGAAAAAACCTGGCGAGGCCTCCTCCTCATGAAACCGCTCAACCTGGATGAAGTTAGAGAATATGTCAGCGAACATATCGTTGATTTTCATCAACGGAGGATCAACTCGCTCGAGGCACTCACGCTGGAAAGGCTTTTGAACAAAAACCCTTATTTATTCAAAGCCAAAAATATAACAACTGCGGGCGAACTGGTTGCCGAACTTCTGGAAGCTTTTCTTTCCTCATCGGAGGAAAAGCTGTTTGGTGATTTCCTGGAAGGATTAGCTGTCTTCGTCGCTGAAAAAACCTGTAATGGTCATAAATCAGCCGCACCGGGCGTGGATCTGGAGTTTACAAATCATGATATTTATTACGTCGTTTCGATCAAATCCGGGCCCAACTGGGGGAACAGCTCTCAGCAAAAAAAGCTAGAGGAAGATCTTCGTAATGCCGTCATGAGGATCAAGCAACAACGCCGTGGGGCAAATGTTCAGGCTGTATTAGGGATATGTTATGGGAAAGTCAAAACACGCCACTTGCGCGGCTATCTCAAGGTTGTGGGGCAGAACTTCTGGTATCTCATTAGCGAAAACAAGTATCTCTATACTGATATTGTAGAGCCAATTGGATATCAGGCAAGACAACATGACGCGGCATTTCAATTACAAAAGAGCGGAATCATCAATCGCTTCACCAGGGCTTTCGTAGAACGCTTCTGTGACGATCAAGGCTCCATCAACTGGGTAAAACTGGTCGAATCGGTCAGTGGCAATTATGATCTGGATCGATACCTGCCATGAAGGCTGCCAAACCGAAAAACCTCGCCGGGTGCTCGAATGATCTACGGTGATCGCATCCGTCTGCGCGCCCTGGAGAGGGCAGATCTGCCGTACTTTGTCAGCTGGCTCAACGATCCCGAGGTGCGCCAGGGCCTGTCGCGCTATCTGCCCCTCTCAATGGCTGAAGAAGAACACTGGTTCGAGGAAACCCTCAAGAGAGATCCTGTGGAACGCCCGCTGGCGATCGAAATCAAAATCAATAATAATTTAACGGACCGAGCGGAAGGAGAACTGCAAACAGATTGGATAATGATCGGCAACGCTGGTATCTTCAACCTCGATTGGCGCAACCGAAGCGCCGAGCTCGGCATCATGATCGGCGATAAACGTTACTGGGGTAAAGGATATGGCACAGAAACAATGCAGCTGCTCCTGCGCCATGGTTTCACCACCCTGAACCTTCACCGCATTTACTTGCGCGTTTTCGCCGACAATCCGCGTGCCATTCGGGCTTACCAGAAAGCCGGTTTCACCCTGGAAGGCCGCCTCCGCCAGGCAGAATTCCACGCCGGAAAGTACCAGGATGTCCTGGTGATGAGCGTGCTCAAACCGGAATGGAAGGAATAAATTCTATCTAGGAGGAAGATATGCCCATGATAAAGCAGCACCACGATTGCGGCATGTATGGCGAGATCAAACTCTTCGCTGGCACCAGCTGCCCTGTGCTGGCGAAGCAGATCGCCGATTATCTGGGCAAACCGCTCGGGGGCCGGGACGTGACCCTTTTCCCAAATGACAACCTGTTCGTCAAGCTGCACCACAGCGTGCGCGGCCAGGATGTATACGTCATCCAGACCACCTCGCGCCCGGTGCACCGCAACTTGATGGAACTGTTGATCATGCTGCAGACGTTGCGCCTCGATTCCGCGGGGCGCATCACCGCCGTCATCCCTTATTTATGCTATGCCCGTTCCGATAAGAAAGATATGCCTCGCGTGCCCATCACCGCCCGGCTGGTGGCGGACATGATCGAGATCGCCGGCGCGGATCGCTATATGACCCTCGACCTGCACGCCGGGCAGATTCAAGGCTTCTTCTCGATCCCGGGCGATGTGCTCACTGCCTTTCATATCCTTACCGACCATGTCCTGTCTCTGCGCCCCAAATTGAAGGATCCGGTCGTTGTGGCTGCAGACCTGGGCTTCGCCAAGAAGGGGCGCAACTTTGCAGCCAGCATCGATGCACCGATCGCCTTCGTAGAGAAACGCCGCTCGGGTGATGACGCCCGCCCTGCTGCCCTGACGCTGATCGGCCACGTCGAGGGGCGCGATGTGATCGTCGTCGACGACGAAGTGGACACCGGTGGCTCGATCAGCCAGGCGGTCAGGCTGGTCAAGGAGAAAGGCGCCCGGGATGTCTACGTCGTCTTCGTTCACCCGGTGTTCTCCGAGCCAGCCGTCGATCGGCTGGCCGAGCTGCCTCTCACCCGGATCATCACCACCGATACGATCCCCATCGCTCCAGAAGATCAGGCCAGGCTTGGAGATCGCCTGACCATCCTCAGCGTGGCGCCTTTACTCGGTGAGGTGATCCGCCGCGCCCACGAAGGGCGCAGCGTGGGCGAGATGTTCAACGAATGAGACATGCCTGAACTGCCGGAGGTCGAAACCATCCGCCGCTGGCTGCTGGGAGGTGGGGAAGCCTTGCCAGGACAGCCACCTCAACACACCGTGCGCGACCGTCCCGGGATCCTGGGACGGGAGATCCTGGCTGCCCGAGTGCTTTGGGAACGCACGCTGGCCGCCCCGCACACCGCTGAATTCGAACGCCGGGTAGCTCACCAGACCATTCGGGACATCACCCGGCGGGGGAAATTCCTGATCCTCCATCTCGACCAAGAGAAGTTGCTCTTCCATCTGCGCATGAGCGGGGACCTGCTGGTTGAGGATGCCTGGCTCCCCCTGGCACCTCACCACCGCCTGGTTCTCGAGCTGGAAGGTAGCCTGCGCCTGGCATTTAACGACCCACGTAAGTTCGGGCGCGTCTGGCTGGTCTCTGATCCACAGACTATCTTGGCCAATCTGGGTCCCGAACCGCTGGATGAGCGTTTCACACCGGAGCAATTTCACACCCTCCTGCGCGCCCACCACCGCCAGCTGAAACCTCTGCTGATGGATCAAACCTTCATCGCCGGTCTTGGCAATATCTACACAGACGAGGCGCTGCATCTCGCCAGGCTGCACCCCCTAATGATCTCGCACACCCTTGACCAGGAAAAGGCTGCCCGCCTGCTGGACAGCATCCGTCAGGTGCTTGAGGAAGGCATCCGCCGCCAGGGCGCCAGCATAGATTGGGTCTACCGGGGTGGGGATTTCCAGAATCATTTCCGAGTTTATCAGCGCACCGGAGAACCCTGCCCGAACTGCGGGACGCCGATCCAGCGGATCGTGGTCGGCCAGCGCGGCACCCATTTCTGCCCCGTCTGTCAAAAGCTCGAGGCAGGATAAACCGCCTGGAGTCTGACACGGGCAGATTGGATCACTCCACTTGGGAAAGCTCGCGTTCGAGCGAAGCGATCAGGCTCATCCGCTCGGCTTCAGGGAGGAAAGCAGCCTGAGCGGCAGCCAGCACGCGCCAACGGAGGTCCGCAAGCGTCAGATTGAATTTCTCACAGGCGAGGAAATATTCATCACTGAGGGTGATCTGCGAGATGCTGGGATCGTCGGTGTTGATGGTCACATTCAAACCGGCCTCCAGCATGTCCAGCAGAGGATGCCTGCTCGAGGGGGGCACCACGCCGGTCTGATAGTTGCTGGTCATGCACACTTCGAAAACGGTCCCCCGCTCACGAGCCAGGGTGACTACCGCCGGGTCTTCCAGCACACGCACACCATGTCCGATCCGTTCCGCGCCAAGCCGGACGATCGCTTGCGCCACATTGCCTACACCGCCCCACTCACCGGCGTGAACGGTAATGTGGAGTCCAGCCTGGCGGGCTTCTGCAAAGATCGGAGCGAAAGGCGCTGCCGGGAAGCTGGCTTCATCCCCGGCCAGATCCAGGCCGACGATGCCCAGATGCTGGCGATCGGCTGCCAGCGCTGCCACGCTCGCGGCAAGCTCCGGGCTTTCGTGGCGGTTGACGCTGGCGATCAGGCGCGTCATCACCCCGTATTCCTCCTGTGCCAGCCTCGCCCCTTCGATGACCCAATCGATCACCTCGCCCAGGGGAAAATTTTCGACTTTGCTGAGCGCCACCGGGGTGAAACGCAGTTCCAGATAGCGGATGTTATCCTGAGCTGCATCGGCGACGGCTTCTTGGGTGATGCGGGCGATCACCTCGGGTGAACGGTAGAACTTGCGCAGGGTCTCGAACTTCGAGAGAAAGTTCTGAGAAGTGAACGGGTCGTCCGCGTGCACCTGAACCAGAGGGCGCAGGCGATCGGTACCCAGCAAATCGATGCCGTGAGCGCGCGCTACCTCCAATAGGGTCACCAGGCGCAATGAGCCCTCCAGGTGGCGGTGCAGCTCCACCTTGGGCAGAGACTGATAAAATTCGAGCGGTCGGGGATCAGCCTGGGGCACTTGCGAACAACGAGAGGTTTAACGTCTTCGGCGGCGACGTTTCCCTTTGCCGGAGCTCTTCCCCTGAGCCATCTGGACAGTCCTGGCAGGCTCATTCTCTGCCGGCGATTCAGCAGTCAATTCTGGTGGCGCCTGACGGGTGGGGGTGACCGTGGTTTGCACGGCGCTCAGATCACGCGGCTGAAAAGTAAACATGCGACTGACAACGCCGGTGCGCATGTCATCCAGCAAAGTGCGGAACATTTCAAAGGCGCGGTTCTTATACTGCACCAGAGGGTCTCGCTGGGCATAGGCTTCGAGCCCGATAGAAACCCGGAGCGCTTCCATACTGGTCAGGTACTCCACCCACAGCTCGGAGATGACCCCCAGGAGCAGCTGGCGGTAGATTTCGGTCAACGCCTGGCGGCCGAGCTCAGAGATGACACGCGCGCGTTCTTCGCTGTTTAGAACGTTCAGCGGCTGATCGCGCACTTCAGCATAACGTTCTACGCCCAGGATCCTCTCCAGCCCCCGCTGGGTCGTCTCGTCGAGATCAGCGAGGCGCGCCCCCGCCAGACGGCCCCATTCGCTGCGTCCCCAGGCAAAGCGAATAGCAGCCTGGGCGCCTTCCAGGTGTTTGAGCACTTCGGCGGTCACCTCTTCGGGATCGCGATTCTCCAGCAGGCGGGCAGCCATATAAAGATACGTCAGGCGACTGGTGCGCCGCCAGACCCGCTTGTGGGTGCGGCGGTCGAAGGTCGCGCGGGCGCCCTGTGGCATCTGCATCAGCAGGGACAGCAGCTGCGCCTCGCTCACACGAGCCTCCCCGCGCGGTAAGGCGGCTTCCAGGTCGCGGGCGATCTGTCCATCGCCATCCCCCGAACCAAGCAGCCGCTGGCGGCGTTTTTCGAAACCCGCGTGGATGGCTGTCAGGATCTGTTCCGTCAACAAATCCCAATTCGCGCCGCTCAGGTTGGTGCGGATCAGTTCCAGATCGTCTTCCAGGCGGCGTTCGACAGCGCCGATCACACGGGTGACAGTCTGATCGATCATGACAGCCGTGATCTGATCTCGCAGGGATTCGGCCACCTCCTGTGGATCGTCACGCAGCAGACGCAGATCGTCACTGGAGAGCTTCAGCGGGATATGAACCAAACCGGAGAGTTCCTCGACGATCTGTCGCGGCGTGCGACCGTCTGTCTCGTCTTCGAGGCTCAGACCTTCAAAATAAGTGTCGAGGGCTTCCAGGCGTTCAGCCAGCTGGCTCTCGAAGCGGTCGCGAGCCACCTCCAGCAGGTTTTCCACACTGCGTACCATATGCTCTTCTTCAGCCGTCAGACTATCTTCCGCAAGGTTCAGCAAGGCGTGCAGGGCTTCCCCTCTTGAGAGAGTCGCTTGCGCATCGCCTATTACCTCTGCTGGGTCAGTAAAGTTCGCAGGCTGGCGATGAAAAAGGTGCTCGAGGAGCAGACGGAGGGTATAGGAAGGGTAAACGAAGCCGTTGAACGTCAGAGGCGGCTGAATTCCCTCCAGCCAGGCTAACAACCTCCAGGGACCTTCCCTGTCTTCCAGGGCCTGGGGTACTCGCCGGTTGACTTCCGCCTGGAGCATCTCGGTTACATCTTCACTCAAGTCATCCTTGGTAAATATGCGGTTGCGCTGCTCGTAGATCTTGGCTCGCTGGGTATTGAGCACATCGTCATATTCCAGGAGGTGTTTACGCACATCGAAGTTAGCCCCCTCCACCCTGGCCTGTGATTGTTCGACAATGCGCCCCACCAGACCGACTTCTAGGGGCATAGCGTCGTCGATGCGCAGGCGTTGCATCAGGCTCTCGGCCTGCTGTCCACCAAACAGGCGCATCAGCTCGTCTTCCATGGAGAGATAGAAGCGCGATGATCCGGGGTCTCCCTGGCGAGCAGCGCGACCGCGCAGCTGATTGTCGATCCGCCGCGACTCGTGGCGTTCCGAGCCGATCACATGCAAACCGCCCAGGTCACGCACACGTTGCATCTCTTCCATGTATTGCAAGAAATAGTTAATTTCGGCATCATAGATACCGTACTCGGCCGGATCGAGCGCCAGAAGCGCCTGGCGTTTCTCTTCGAGCGTCAGATCGTATGGGTCCTTATAGCCTGCACGACGCAGGACGCGGCTTACCGCCGCGACAATCTCCTCCGCCAGTTCACCGCCCAATTTGATGTCCACACCGCGTCCGGCCATATTTGTGGCGATCGTCACCGCGCCAAACGCGCCAGCGCCGGCGATGATCTGGCTCTCCTCGGTGTGCTTGCGGGCATTGAGCACCTGATGGGGGATGCCGCCCTGCAAGAGAGCGCTCAGGCGTGGGATGTCTGACTCATGCAGCTCGAGGATCTCGAGCAAGGTTGGTAAATTCTCCTGTGATTCGGGATTGAAGGGCAGATTCAGCTCACGCGCCATGCGCCGCATTTCATGGATAGGCAGCTGATCCAACGGCGCGTTGAGGAACTCCAGCTCCAGGACAGCGCGTCCGTCCTCTTCCCTATTGTGCGCGTTCATCCAGGCTTTCCGCAGCACCCATACCAGCGCCAGGCGCCGGATGGGTTCCGCCCGCAGCCGATTGGAGATACGCTCCGAAAGCTCTACCGAGGTTGTCCCGACCAGAACTGGGCGCCCCTTGGCATAACAGTGCATGATTTCGAGGGTGATGGCACGCAGCTTGGCTTCCTCGGTGCGGTAGATGACATCGGGGTAATCCTTCCTTTTCCAGAAGAGCGGGCGCCGTTCCGGATCATTCCGATCGGTGTAATAGCGGTACTTGTAACCTTTCTCGTCTCTATCTTCTACCTCGATCAGGTCGGTATCAGGGCGTGAGGCGATGTATTCCAGGTTGGTGGGGATGGCGACCACATCCAGCTTGTAGATCTTGTCGAATTCTTCCGCCTCGGTCAGTGCCGTACCGGTCATGCCAGCCAGCTTCTCGTACATACGGAAGTAGTTCTGGATGGTGACGGTGGCATAGGTGACGTTTTCGCGCTGAACTTTGACGCCTTCTTTGGCTTCCACGGCCTGATGCAGGCCATCTGACCAGCGCCGCCCAGGCATCAGACGGCCGGTGAATTCATCGATGATAATGACTTTCCCGCCCTGAACCAGGTAATCTTTATTGCGCTTGAAAAGGAACTGGGCACGCAAAGCCTGTTCCAGATAACCCAAAAGGCGTGCCTGCTCATGGGTGACGTCCTCCGGGCGTTCTGGATCGCGCAGGGGGATGCCAAGCAGCTCTTCCACATGCGCTTCGCCGATCTCGGTCAAAGTGACCGTGCGATCCCGCTCACTGATCTCAAAGTCCTCGGGATTGAGTTGCTTCACCACCTGAGCCATTCGGATATACCACTCTGTATCATCGTGAGCCGGTCCGGAAATGATCAGCGGGGTGCGTGCTTCGTCGATCAGCACATTATCCACCTCGTCGACGATGGCATATCTGTGGCCGCGCTGCACGCGATCTTCCAGGCGCATGGCCATATTGTCCCGCAGGTAATCGAAGCCGAATTCGCTGTTGGTGCCATATGTGATATCGGCGGCATATGCCTCCCGCCGGGGGACCATGCGCAGGTGATGTTGATCTTCGTGCGGCGATTCGCGGTCCAGATCGAGGAGAAAAGCCTTCTTGCCGTTCTCCGTCCGAGCTGCCATTTGTAGCACCCCAACGCTCATCCCGAGGGCAGCATAAATGACACCCATCCAGCGGGCATCGCGGCGTGCCAGGTAATCGTTAACCGTTACCAGGTGCACCCCTTGCCCCACAGGGATATCCTCGAGGGGCACAAATTCCCAGCGTTCGGGGTCATCACCCCACTTGCGCCGGGCAAGCGAAACCCAGTCTGGATTGAGCTTCAGTGCGTTGAGATAGAGAGGCAGCGTCGCGACGAGCGTTTTACCTTCACCGGTGCGCATCTCGGCGATCTTGCCTTCGTGGAGCACCATCCCTCCAATCAGCTGCACGTCATAGTGGCGCTGACCAAGTGTGCGTTTGCTGGCTTCACGCACAACGGCAAAAGATTCGCTCAGCAGATCGTCCAGGGTTTCACCTCGCGCCAGGCGCCGGCGAAATTCAACGGTCATGCCCAGCAGCTGTTCGTCGCTGAATGCTTCGAACCTGGACTCCAGGCTGTTGATCTCTTCCACACGACTGGCGTATTTTTCCACCTGACGCTTGTTGGGGTCGCCCCCAAAGACGCGCACGATTTTATTGAGCATAGATATATTTTACCTCTAAGGACTCCATTATTGCGAAGCGAGGATTATAGCATGGTTAAAAAATAACCAGCGGGGCTATCGCCTTCAAGATCCCCTTGGCTTACTCAAAGTCGAAAAACTTGCCATGGCGAGGA
>FWPU01008217.1_pt1 | contig 14263 bp, 11 predicted proteins | sample 2228361 | NCBI WGS metagenome assembly FWPU01 (sample SAMEA103939777, study PRJEB20133) | metagenome
GATCACACTCGGCTTCATCTCCGGCATCTCCTGGGACAGCCCCCTAGACGTGCGGGCCCGTCCCTCTCGCAGCATACGCCATCCGAGTCAAGACGGCAAGAGGGGAATCAGAGGTCGAGGCCTGAAAAAGGGCCGGTAGCTGCTCACAGCGGCGGGCGGCGGGCGGCGAAGTGTTCGGCGAGCCTACCGAGCAGGTAGCCGGCGCTGATCGAGACGCCGAGGACAGCGCCGTGCCACAGCAGGATATGGCCGGCGCTCTGGTTGCGGCAGCTCAACTGGAGCACGGTCAGCGCCAGCAAACCAGCGAGGGCGCCGAGACTGGCGCCGAGCGTCGGATACGACAACGGGGCGCCGCGGCGGGCCAAGATCAGCAGCAGCAGCCCGACCGGCAGCGCCATCGCCAGCCCGGCGCCGCTACAGCCCCAACCGGCTCCAAAGACTTGGCCCGGCATCTCCCAGGGAAACATCGCCGCCACGACGGCAAAGAAGCCGGCGGCGAAGACGCCGATCAGCAGCGGGGCCGGCGCCCGCTGGCAGTGGCCGGGAACCATTTGCCAGCTCAGGGAGAAGGCCATAAACGCGGCCGCCACGCCGAGCACCGCGCCCACCGCGGCGAACTGCACCGCGGCCATATTCTCGACGCCCCCCCGTCCCACGACGGCGGTAAGCAACACGACCAAAAGACCGAAGATCAGCACGAACCGGCCGGCCAGGACCGTGGCCGGCGGCAGGGGCTTGACCGGCTTCAGCGAGGCGGCGAGGCGAGCGGCGATGCGCCCCGCCAGCTCGGCGGACGTGCAGGGCAGCGGCTGTCTGGAGGACGCCCAGCGAAACAGCGCCGCGCAGCGCGGGCATGCCTCGAGGTGCGCACGGACCTCAGACGGCAGTTCCACACAACCGCCCACAAAGGCCCGGTCGAGGTATTCATCCGTCCGGCGGCAGCTAGCTGTTGTGCCTGTACTCATCGCTCTCACTGAGCAAACGCCGCAGCTTTTGGTAGGCCCGGTGGGCCTTCTGCTTCACCGAGCCGACGGTCGAAGAAGTGGCCCGGGCCACCTCGTCGAGGCTCATGCCGGCGACCTTCAACATCAGGACGACCTCTTTCTGGCTGCGCGGGAGCTGATCCAGGCAGCGCGCGAGTTCGTCCTTCAGACCCGCGCCGGGCGTCTCCGGCTGCTGCGCTTTCTCCGGCATCTGCTCGACCCGGAGTTCGCGGGACTCGATGCGCCGGCGCCGCCGGTAGCCGTCGAGGCCGGTGTGCCGGGCGATGGCGAAGATCCAGGGCAACAGCGGCTCGGAGGGCCTGTAGGTGTGGCGCGACTTGTGAATCCGGAGCCAGCATTCCTGCACAAGATCTTCGGCTTCCGACCGGGACCGGGCTGATGCGGACAGAAACCCGAACAACAGGGGCGTCACGTGGCGCACCAACTCATCGGCGCCGCGGGCATCGGCCTGCTGGTAGCGGACCATCAGGTCTCTGAGGGCCTCCTCATCGAGACCGCGCTTGGTCCGCATCCCCGGGCCGCCAGCCGGCATATCCCCTATTGTAAGGGCAGTACGCACCGGGGCCGTATCACAAAATCGTATTCGCGGCGGCGGCGGCGAAGGTTACGGGGGCGCGCACAGAAATCCGACACGCGCCTCCGGTTGCGGGCCGGGTCCGAGGTGTGTCATCGTCTATTCGTTCGCGGCGTGGGCGGCGCCGAGGGCAGGAAGGGTGATGGTGATGGCAGAGACGGAACGGCGGGCGATGGCGGCGAGGCTGGAGCGAGCCGTCAGCACCATGCGGTGGCCGGTGGTGGTCCTGTTGAGTTTCGGGATGATCATCGCCTATTTCGACCGCGTCAACCTGAGCGTAGCCCTGCCGCCGATGGCGGGTGAGTTCGGCTGGGACAAGACCCAACAGGGCCTGGCCATGTCCGCCATCTTCTGGACCTACACGGCGTTGCAGATTCCTTCCGGGATTTTGGTGGACCGCTTCGGCGTGCGGATCCCTTACCTGATCGGCTTCCTGCTCTGGAGCCTGGCCTCCGCCTCGACCGCCCTGGTCGGCGGCCTGGCCGGGCTGGTGGCCATCAGGCTGATGGTGGGCATGGGCGAATCGGTAGTGACCCCGGCCAGCATGCGTTACATCCGGATGCACTTTGAAGAGAAGCAGCGGGGCCTGGCGGTCGGAGTTTACATGACCGGCACGAAGATCGGCCCGGCGCTGGGCATGCCGGTCTGCGCCTATTTGGTGGCGGCAATGGGATGGCGGCCGATGTTCGTAATCATCGGGTTGGCCAGCCTGATCTGGCTGGTTCCGTGGATGCTATGGGTCAAAAAGGACGATATTGCCGCCCGCCCGCGCCCGAAACAGGCAGCGCAGGCTCCGGCCGACATGCAGCGGGTGACAGCCGGGGAGATCCTGCGGAGCCCGGTGATGTGGGGCATCATCATCGGCACGTACTGTTACATGTATTTCGTGTACTACTGCATGACCTGGATGCCGACGTACTTCAAAGAACAACACGGAATGTCCATCACCGAGATGGGCTGGTACGGCGGGGTGGCGTTTGCGGGGATGGCGGCGGTGGCGGCGGTGGCGGGGGGTGCGGCCGACTGGATGATCCGGCGCGGCTACGACGCCATCAACGTGCGCAAAGGTTTCACCATCGCGGGGTTCGTGCTGGCGGCGACGCAGACCATCGGCGCATTCACGGACTCGATACCGGTGATGCTGTTCTTCGCGGTCTTTTCCCTATGCGGGCTGGGCCTGGCGACGGCCAACTACTGGGCGCTGACGCAAACGCTGATCCCGGGCGGCAGCATCGCCATGGTGGTGGGCATTCAGAACACGGCGGCGAACTTGGCCGGGATTGTTTCGCCGTGGGTGACCGGGTGGCTGGTCGAGAAGACGGGCAGCTTTGACGCGCCGATCACGGGGATCGGCTTCTGGCTGGCGCTCGGCATCGCGTGCTATCTGGCGCTGGTGCGGCCGAAGTACGCCCCGCGGGCCGCCGGCTCGCGCTAACTGGTTCCTGGCAGGCCAGTTGCGGAGGAGCCAGGGCCGCCGGAAACCACCCCAAAATCCAGACATCTAATGTTAACGAGGGGAGGTTGGAAGTTTCGGCAGCAGTTCCGGCGACAGACCGGAGCCAACATGCTATGCTCGGAAACGACGGCCACACATGGACGAGTTGTTTAAAAACATCCGATTGCACGTGGCCCGGAAGCGATTCGAGAGCTGGGGAGATTTCATACGCGAAGCTCCCGAGTACTCGATCGCCCTGGAAGTGATCGATGACGTACCCGGTCATATCGGTCATTACGTGCATTTCGACCACCACACAGGGGTCATTCGCGAAGCCTCGATGAGCGCGGCGATGCAGGCTTATATCGCCGTGCGTCAGGGCCGCTTGATGGAGCGCTGGCTGATGAAGCAGCGCCCGATTAACGTCTACGTCTGGAACGCCGACCAGGACGTCTGCCTGGCGACGTTCGTGCTGGAGTACCACGAGCTGCTGGAGCGGGCCGAAGGGACCCCGTTACTGCGCTGGATCGTGCAGTACAACAACAAGATCGACGTCTGCGGCGGTCTCTATCCGGTCCGGCTGGATGAGCTCGTCCGCAACCACTTCACGTGGGTCTTCGAACCCTACCGCCAGCAGCGCATGCTCGGCAAAACCGACCGCGACGAGGAAATCGTCAGGAACACGATCCGACAGGTTTGCGATCGCCTGCTCGACCTGTTGAACGGGCGGGCGGGCACGACGCCGATTACCGTCCGGCCGGAGATCCTTTACGCTTCGCCGTACGATTTCGTCATCGTGGACGAAAAGGGCGATCCGAACTCGCGCCTGGTGCTGGCCTCGGAGGGCCACCGGAACCTGATCAGCCTGATCTGCGCGCGGCCCAACGGGCGCTACACGTACAGCATCATTCGCGGCTCGCCCTACGACGAAGACACGTTTCAGATCCCGTTGCTGATTGAAGCCTTCCAGGCCGCCGAGGACCGGCCCGACGTCAAAATCTGGGGCGGCTCAGCCATGGCCGCCGGCTCCGACAGCGAGCTCGGCAGCAGCTTGCACTGGACGAAGCTGCGGGACATCGCCGAACCGATCGTCCGGCAAACCTACCTCGCGGTTTACCCCGACCCACTGGTCACCCCGCACCGCTGAGTTGCCATCGGCACCCGCGGTGGGTGTATATTCACCGCGAGGCGCCGTGATGCAACGCCGGGAATTTGTCGCTGTGATGGCGGGGCTGGCCGCGCTCCGCGATCGGCTTTCCGCGCAGGCCCCCGAAGCGAATATCCGCTGGGCGGTCAGCATGTTCCTGTGGACCTCCACCCAGTGGGCTGCGGACGGCTCGGCCCGCTTCACGGAGATGCTTGACGTGATCCGGGACACCGGCTTCGACGGCTTCCGCCTCACCGGCTGGCCCGGCTCGCTGGAGAAGTACAACATGCGCGAGGCGGTGCTTGAAAAAGAGCTCTCCCAGCGCGGCCTGCGCATCGCCACGCTGTCGTTCGGAGGCCAGGCCGATGATCCAGCGCAGCATCCCAGAATCGAAGCCTCAGCCCGCGAGGCCTGCCGATTCCTCCAGCGCTTCGGCGCCACCGAACTGGTGGTCTTCTCGCCGCGCCGGGTCAACAAGGTTCTCATCCGGGAGCACCTGCGGCGGGCCTGTGAGTTTTACAACCGCCTGGGCGAGTTGTGCGCCGAGTACGGCATCCGGGCCGGACTCCACAACCATTCCCAGGGCCAGCTCGTCGAAAGCCAGGACGAGGTCGAGCAGATGCTGGCGCTCACCGACCCCCAGCGCTTCCATTGGGCCCCCGACACGATCCACCTGTATCTGGGCGGCTGCGACGTGGTTGGCCTGTTTGAAAAGTACGGCCACCGCCTCATCTTCATGGACTACGTCGACGTGCGGTACACTTACGCCGACAAGGACGTGCGCCTGCCTAATGGCCAGGTCGCCGAAGCCGGCAGCCACAACGCCACCTTCATGCTCTCGAACAAAGACCTGGGCGACGGCGTGCTCGATTTTCCCGCCCTGCACCGCGTGCTGAAGCGGAATCGGTACAAAGGCTGGATCTGCATCGACCACCACTACACGCCGGTCAGCCCCAGGCACAGCTTCACCCGGTGCCGCAACTACATCCGGGAGAGGCTGGAGCCCATATACCGCTGAAATATCTTCGAGGAATCCCATGCCCGACTGGACGCGACGTCAATGGCTGGGCGGAGTGGCCGTGCTGGGCGCCGGGAGCGCCTTGCCGGCGGCGCCGTACCGGATCATCGACCCGCACGTGCACGTTTGGGTCAACGACCCCCGCTATCCGTGGGCGAAAGAGACCGCCAACCCGCCCAAGGAAGACGCAACGCCGGAGATGCTGCTGGGGCTGATGAACGCGAACGGGGTCGCCCGCACTGTGATTATCCAGGTGATTCACTACCGGTGGGACAACAGCTACGTAGCGGCGGTTCTGAAACAGTACCCGGGAATCTTTCAGGGCGTGGCGCGGGTCAATCCGGAGGACGCGGCCGCGCCGGACCATCTCTCGCGGCTGGTTGAGGAGGAGGGCTTCCGGGGCGTCCGCATCAGCCCCCGCGCCGACGCCGCCGGCGACTGGATCCGCGGGCCGCTGATGCCGCCGCTGTGGCGGCGCTGCCTCGATCTGGGAGTGCCGATGACGGTCCTGGCCCCGGTCACCCGCATGCCGGACGTGGCGCGGCTCGCCGAGAAGTTTCCCGGCCTCACGGTGGTTATTGATCACATGGCGGACTGCCCGCCGGACCGGCCGGAGGAACTCAAGAAGCTGCTCGCGCTGGCCCGCTACCCGAAAGTGTTCGTGAAGATCTCCCACACCTGGTCGCTGTCGAAGGAACCCTATCCGTACCGGGACACCTGGCCGCAGGTGAAGGCCCTCTACGACGCCTTCGGGCCGCAGCGGCTGATGTGGGGCAGCGACTGGCCGCTGGTGGAACGGCATTGCGGCTACGGCCGGGCGCTGGCGCTGGTGCGCGATGAGATGGACTTTCTCACCGCTGAGGACAAGAGCTGGATCCTGAGCCAGACCGTCGAGCGCGTCTGGCCGTTCGCCTGACCGATGAACTATCGGCGGCAGGTCGAAAGATGAGCGGGGCCGCTACTCGACCTGCACGGCGACCGGCGGGCCGGCTGCGGCGTTTTGGATCAGCACCAGCTCCGGTTCCCCCGAAGGGACGTTCTCGGCGACCAGGATGTTGACCTGATAGACGCCGGCGAAGCCGGGGGCCAGCCCGGCGAACGTGACCTCGCACGGCACGCCACCGATGGTGACCTCGGGCCGCCGCAAGGTCTCCGCCAGCGGGCGGGCCGGGCCAGGCTTGCCCGTCCCCGGGTTGTTGGATACGGGCCCCAGACCGGTGGCGTAAAAGAAGGCGAACTCGCCCCTTCGCAACGGGTTGTCGGCTGAGACCAGCGTGGCGGCGGGATACCGCACCACCAGCGCCGAGCGGCCGTCGATCGTGAAGACGCCGGGCTGCTCCGCCAGCACGGGCGCCTCGACAGGTTCGCTCGAGATGCCCTCGCGGGTGACCACCACCGGCGCCGACCGGAGCCCATGCAGCTCGAAGGGGACCTGGAAGTTCACCTGCTCGACGCCGTTGACGTTGGCTACGGCAAACAGCGGGGCGCGAATGCCGCCGACGGTGACCGTGACGCCCCCCAACGAGTCGGGCAACGGCAACTCCGCGGCTTGCACTACACCCTCCTGGTCCCGCACGCCCGCAACAAAGACGACGGCGGCGCTGCCGGCGACCAGTCCCTCGGCGAAGCTCGCCGCGTTGACCACCGAGCGGGCAGTGAACACCGGCGCCGGGCTGCCGTCGATGCGGAGGATCTCGCCCCGGCCGTAATCGGCCAGGAACAGCTCGCCGGCCTCGTCCTCGCCGAAGGTGGAGATGGCGCGGCCGCTCGCCAGCAGCAGCCGGTTGACCCAGCGGCCGGCTTCCGGCGTGATCGCCCAGATGTTGCCCGAACAAAAGTCCCCGTACAGGTAAGCGCCGCGAAGGCCGGGGGAGCGCCGGCCCCGGTAGACGTGGCCGCCGGTGACCGAACAGCCGTCGCTGCGCCCGTACTCATGCACCGGCAGGGTCAGGCCGGCGGGGTTGCAGCCCGGCTCGAGGCACTGAAAACCCTCCATCAGGCGCCAGCCGTAATTCTCCCCGCCGCGGCTGCGAGCGGGCTGGAAATTGATCTCCTCAGCGCGGTTCTGTCCGACATCGGCGATCCACAGGTCGCCGGTCGCCCGGTCGAAGGAGTACCGCCAGGGGTTGCGCAGTCCCAAGGCCCAGATCTCGGGGCGGAAGGCCGGGTTGCCGGCGAAGGGGTTGTCGGGCGGGATGCGGTACGGCGAAAGGCCGGACTCGACATCGATCCGCAGCATCTTTCCGAGCAGCGTGGACGGACTTTGGCCGTTGTTGAGCGGGTCGCGGGCGCTGCCGCCGTCGCCCGTGCCGACGTAGAGGTAGCCGTCGGGGCCGAAGCGCAGTTGGCCGCCGTTGTGATTGGAGAACGGCTGATCGATGCGCAGCACGACGGTTTCGCTCGCCGGATCGGCCGCGTCCGGGTTGGCGGTGACCCGGTACCGCGCAATCACGGTGTCGCCGCGGGTGTCGGTGTAATTCACGTAGAAGTATTGCTTGTTCGGAAAGCCCGGCGGGAAGGCCAGCCCCAACAACCCGCGTTCGCCGCCGGCGACGGTTCTCCCGCGGATATCAAGAAATATGTCCGGACGGAGCGCGGCGTCCTTGATGATCCTGATGATGCCGTTTTGTTGAACGACGAACAGCCGGCCCGAGCCGTCGCCGGCGTTCTGGATATCGGTCGGCCGGTCGAGCCCTCCGGCCACCGCCGTCAAGGTGATTGCCGGCTGGCCGTGGGACAGGCAGGCCGCCACCACGGCCAACAGGAAAACGTTCCGGAGAATGGACGTGCAGGAGAAACAGGATCTCAAGGACAGCCCCTCATTTTCGGTGACGCGCCGACGGGCGCGTTTCCTTCCCATTGTCGTTCAATTCCGGCCCGGAGGCGGCGAATTCTTTGCTGCGCGTGCCCGATCCGGTTTCCGGCACAGGATCCAACTCGCAACCATCCCTGCGGGGGAACTGTCGCCCAGTCCCCATTTCGCGTTACAATTGGCTGACGCTGCGGGCATGAGGCGGCGCAGGCGCCGGGGATGACTGGCCGAACCCTCTCTCACTTCGAGATTCTCAGTAAGCTCGGGGAAGGAGGGATGGGGGTCGTTTACAAGGCGCGGGACACTCGCCTCAACCGGCTAGCCGCGATCAAAGTCCTGCCTCCGGCGGCCACAATCTCCCAGGAGCGCAAGCTCCGCTTTTTCCAGGAAGCCAGGGCCGCTTCGGCGCTAAACCACCCCAACATCATCACCGTGTACGAAATCGACCGCACCGACGGGGTCGATTTCATCGCGATGGAGTTTGTCGAGGGCAAGACGCTGGACCGGCTGATCCCGGGCCGCGGGATGCGGTTGCGCGACCTGTTCAAGTACTCCGTGCAGATCGCCGATGCGCTTGCGGCGGCGCACGGCGCCGGCATCGTCCACCGGGATCTGAAGCCCGGCAACGTGATGGTCACCGAGACCGGCCTGGTGAAGGTCCTGGACTTCGGGCTGGCAAAGCTGACGCAGCCGGCCGAGGTTAGCGACACCGACCTCACCCGCACCATGAAAGGGCCTGGAGGAGGCTTGCGCACGACCGAGGGGACCGTGCTGGGGACCGCCGCCTATATGTCTCCGGAGCAGGCCGAAGGCCTCGAAGTCGACACACGTTCGGACATTTTCAGTTTCGGGTTGCTGCTGTATGAGATGGTCACGGGACACCGCGCCTTTCAGGGCGCCTCCCAGATGTCCACGGTCGCCGCCATCATCATGCAGGAGCCGGTTCCGGTGGGCGAGGCCGCGCCGGGGCTGCCGGGCGAACTGGAGCGCCTCATCAACCGCTGCCTGCGAAAAGACCGAAACCAGCGCTGGCAAGCGATGGCGGACGTCAAGATCACCCTCGAGGAGTTGAAGCGGGAGGAAGACGCCGGCCGGTTAGCGCTGGGTGCGGCGAAAGCCCGTCCATTGCGCCGCCCTGCCGGCTGGGTTGTGGCGCTGGTAGTGGTGGCCGCCGCGGCGGCCCTGTTGGGCGCGTGGCTCGGCGGCGGGCGCGGCGCGGCAGGACGGCCCGCTTATGATCTCCGACCTCTGACGGCGGACTCGGGTCTGACCTTCCAGCCGGCCATCTCCCCGGACGGAACACTGCTAGCGTATGCCTCCGACCGCGCCGGCAACGGGGTCTCGACCTGTGGGTCCGGCAGGTCACCGGCGGCCAGCCCATCCAGCTCACGACGCAGGAGATGGACGACTTGGAGCCCTCGTTTTCCCCCGACGGCAGCCAGATCGCCTTCCGCTCGGACCGGGACGGCGGCGGGATCTTTCTGATCCCGGCGTTGGGCGGCAACGTCCGGATGATCGCCCGCGGCGGGCACATGCCGCGTTTTTCGCCGGAGGGCCGCTACGTAGCGTTTCGCGATGGCGACCGAGCGGTCGGGAGGGAGCTTTTCACCGCCGATCTGAGCACGGGATCGGTTGCGCCGGTACGCCTGGAGTTCGGCGAATCATCGCCCCGGTACGGGTATTATTACCATCCGATCTGGTCGCCCGATGGGAGCCGTCTGCTGTTCGCCACCGGCACGGCGACGTCGGTTGACGAGTGGTGGGTGGCGCCGGCGGGCGGAGGCGCCGCCCGCACCGTGAACGCGGCGGCGGTGATGGCCCGCGAGAGGCTGTTGCAGGCCGTGCCGTGGGCCTGGAGCCGGGAGGGCGCCATCATCTTCTCGGCTACGGCGGCGGCCAGCGGCCGGGAGAATCTGTTCCGAATCGAAATGTCGGCCGAGGGCCTCGAGCTGAAGGGTCCACCGGTGAAACTGACCTTCGGCACGGGAGCGGAGACCCAGGCGTCGATGGCCGCCGGCGGCCGGCTGGTGTTCGCCAGCCGCGAACACAATACCGATCTGTGGGCTGTTCCCTTGCTGCCGCGGCTGGGCGAAGCGACGGGACGCCAGCGACGGTTGATCCAGGGGCCGGCGGCCGAAGGCTGGCCCTCCGCTACACCGAACGGCACGAAGGTGGCATTCGTTTTCAACCGCACGGGCAAAAGCGAGTTCACGTCCCCGGACAACGAAATCTGGATCAAGGATCTGAGAGCGAACACGACAACGCCGCTGGTGGTGTCGGCCGGCAATCACCAGGATCCGTTGTTGTCCCACGACGGCAAGCTGTTGCTGTTCCGGGTGCAAGAGGACGGCCGGGAAGCGACTTACCGAATCCGGACGGCGGGCGGGATTCCGGAACGAGTGTGCGACCATTGCGGCTATCCTAGCGACCTGGACGCGAGCGGGAAGACGGTGCTCGTGGACGGCTTCTCCAGCCCCAGCGCCATCGGCGTCTTCGATCTGAACAGCCCGCCACCGAAGGTGATCCTGCGGGCCGGCGATGCCGACTTGTATGCGCCGAAATTCTCTCCCGACGAGCGCTGGATCGCATTCCACGCGCGGGCCCTTCAGGGACAGATGCGGCGTATCTTCGTCGCCCCGTACCGGGGCGCCTCGGAGGTTCCCCGCAGCGAGTGGACGCCGGTTACGGACGGGGCGTCCAACGATGCCCACCCGCAATGGCCCAAGAGTGGCGACGCACTGTACTTTCTGTCAGAACGGGACGGGTTCCGCTGTCTCTGGGCACAACCCCTGGATCCGGCTACGAAGAGGCCCGCCGGCCAGGCGGCCCCCATTGCTCACTTTCACGAACCGGGACTGTCGGCCAGCACGATCAGCAATCCGGGCATCGTGCGGCCGAACGTGACGCGGGACAGGATCATTTTGACTCTGGCCGAAACGACCGGTAACCTCTGGGAGATGGAGCCCCGGCTGTCACGCTGAAGCGGCCCCGGGAACGTGCGCGGCAACGTTGGAGCCCAACCTGAAGATCATTGTCAACTGCGGCCCCTGCGAAAAGTGGATCGGCAAATGCCTCCGCTCGCTTCGATCACAGCGCGGCATAGCCGCAACCAAACCGTGACGGCGTTTCCGATCTCGTAGGATATTGGTTTTCCACGACCAGTCATCCGAGGAGAAACGGAAACGCCATGCATGAGTTTATCGCGAAGCACGAGAGCAAGATTACGGGGACGCTGTCCGGTTTTGACCGGCTGGTTTTCCGGGGCACACTGCGTTCGATCGCCCACGACGAGGGGATGAAGCGCTACCTCTGGGCGAACCAGGTTTTGCTGAAGGACTTCGGCGCGCACGTGGATCGGGTGAGCCGACGGCTGAAGGAAGCCTCGCCGGCGGAGGCGGAGAGGCTGGGGCGGCCGGTGAAGTATCTGACTTCCAGCCAGGTGAGCAAAGAGGAGATCGCCCGTGGCATCGCGACCAAGGAAGGGATTCGGGACGGGTTGGTCTGCGTACTGAGTTGTGTGGAGCCGTGTTGGAGCTGCGAGATTCACCGCAACCGGGCGAAGAAAAGGCTGGAGTTGGAGCCGCGCTACCGCAAGTGCCTCTTCTTGTACCACTACTGGGTGCACCCGGTGTTCGGCTTCATGAACGCACGCATTCAGACTTGGTTTCCCTTTCCGGTTCAGATCTGCTTGAACGGCCGCGAGTGGCTGGCGCGGCAGATGGACGCCGCGGGCCTGGAGTATGTGCGCCAAGATAACTGCTTCCCGTGGATCGCGGACTGGCGCAAGGCGCAGCGGCTGATGGACCGGCAACTGAAAGCCCACTGGCCGAAGTTGCTGGATGGCATCGCCCGGCAACTGAATCCGATGCACGGCGAGATCTTCCAAAAGCACCCGGTCTCCTACTACTGGTCGACCTATCAAAGCCAATGGGCCATCGACATCGTGTTCCGGGAGGCGGCCGACTTGCGGCGGCTCTACCCGCGACTGGTCCACCACGGCATGACGACCTTCTCTAGTCAGGACGTGATGCGCTATCTGGGCAAGCGCATTCCGTTGAGTGGGGAGGTGCCGCGGCGCTTCGCGGGGGAAGTGGTCAGCGACCTGAAACACCGGCAGGAGGGCGTGCGCATCAAGCATAGCGTGAATGGCAACTCGGTGAAGCTCTACGACAAAGCTTTCACCGTGGTAGGCAGTGGGCTGCGCGCCGAGGCGACGGTCCACAACGGTGACGATTTCCGCGTCTATCGGCGCAAGGAAACAGTGGCGGGGCCGCCGGGTGCGGGCGCTTCGTCCGTTTGCCGATGACCGCGCGTTGCTGGAAGCCGTCAGCCGCGGCGAGTGCGCCATCAACGGATTCCGCAACCGCGCTCTGCAAGCCATCTTCTTTCCCCGCGCTGCCAAGTCGCCGGAGGAAGCCCGCCGCCGTTCGGCCTGGGTGAGCCGAAAACTCCGCTTGCTGCGCGCTCACGGGTTGATCACCAAAATCACCGGGACGCACCGCTATCAACTGACGGTCTCCGGCCGCAAAGCCGTCACCGCCATCCTGACCGCACTTCGCTCAACGGTTCGGCAACTGACTCCGATGGCGGCATGAAAATCTTTGCGGGAGGAAAAGTTTCTACGGGTTAGTAGTACAGCAGGACGGAAACTCGCAGGGCTTTCGTTCGCATTTTGGTCCCCCCTCCTTGGTGGGCCGTCTGAAGATAACGGTTCGGATTATCATACTGGCGATGGAGCGAGTTCCACAACCGAGCCCGCTATGAAACGAAACTGGATTCTCGCGTTGGTCTGGTTGCCGGCGGCGATTCTGAATGGGCAGATCCGAGCGGTCGTACCCGCGTCAGGCCCGAAGCCCGTCGGCCCATATACGCCGGGCATTGAGGCCGGCGGCTACCTTTACGTCTCCGGGCAGGGGGCCCGGGCCCCGGACGGCACGATGCCTGCAACCTTTGCCGGGCAGGTGCGCCAGACGCTGGAAAACGTCCGGACGATTGTCGAGGCGGCCGGCCTGAGCATGGAGCACGTGGTCTATACCCACGTCTACCTGGAGGACATCAGCAAGTTTGCCGAGATGAACCGGGTTTATGCGGAGTTCTTCCCTGGGGAACCGCCCGCCCGCGCAACCCTCGGCGTGGCTCGCTTGCCCGGCACGCCGGTCGAGATCAACGCCGTCGCGGTCAGGGAGCTGAAAGGGAAAAGAGCGGTTCGGCCGGCGGGCCACGACCCCGGCGAGCCGCTGTCTCCGGGGATGCTCACCCACGACCGGCTGTTCGTCTCCGCCATGCGGGGCCGTGATCTGAAAACCGGCGAAATACCCGCCGATCCGGCCCGGCAGGTCGAGCTGGCCCTGGACGGGATGAAGGCCGTCTGCGAAGCCGCCGGTTTGAGCCTGGCGCACATGGTCTTTGTCAATCCGTACCTCACCGCCGCCATTCCCAGCAACGTCATGAACCAGCTCTACGCCCGGCGCTTCGAGTTCGGCAACACGCCGGCGCGGGCGACCATCCGGGTCATGAGCCTGCCGGAAGGCGCCCAGATCGAGTTCACCGGGGTGGCCGTGCGTGACCTCAGCCAGCGCCGTGCCGTGCGCCCGAAGAACATGAAGCCCAGCCCAACGGCCAGCCCCTGCGTGTTTGCCGGCGACACGCTCTACTGCTCGGCCAAAAGCGGCTTCATTCCGGGGCCCAACGGCGGCATCTACGCCTCGACGGTCGAGCACCAGCTTCGCCAGACCATGCGGAACCTGCTCGACAACCTCGAAGAGGCTGACATGGACTTCCGCCACGTGGTGGCCGCGAACGTCTACCTGGACGACATCGAGGATTTCCCGAAAATGAACGCCATTTACGCGAGGTACTTCGGCGAGACGGCGCCGGCGCGGACGACGGTGCAGCAGGTCACGCCGGGCGACCGCTCACCCGACAGTGAGGGTCGCTACCCCGCCCTGGAGCAGGTCTCACTGATCGCGGTGCGGCCGCCCGGGAGGGAATAGGCGGCTGTGCCGGCTTCCCCCCGCCGGAGCAAGTCTTCGTGCCGGAAAAAATGTATCGGGGCGCCCCTGATTTCCTGCACAATAGGGGTGAGAGGGAACACGTGACGGGCGGCATGCGCGTGCGATTCCGGGGCGTGGCCCTTGCGGCGACACTCGCGTTGATCGGGTTTTTCGCCTGGGCGGCGGCGCGGCACGGCCGGAGCGCGTGGCTGCCCGCGGCGCAGACTCCTCACCTTGTTCGAGATTTGGCTCCCGGGCGGTTCCTGGTCGCCCGCCGGGA
>FWPU01010131.1_pt1 | contig 14263 bp, 5 predicted proteins | sample 2228361 | NCBI WGS metagenome assembly FWPU01 (sample SAMEA103939777, study PRJEB20133) | metagenome
CAGGTCGGAACTTACCCGACAAGGAATTTCGCTACCTTAGGACCGTTATAGTTACGGCCGCCGTTTACTGGGGCTTCGGTTCAGAGCTTCGCCTCGCAGCTAACCCCCCCCCTTAACCTTCCAGCACCGGGCAGGTGTCAGGCCTTATACTTAAACTTTCGTTTTCGCAAAGCCCTGTGTTTTTGTTAAACAGTCGCCTGGACCTATTCTCTGCGACCAGCTCTCGCTGGCTCCCCTTCTCCCGAAGTTACAGGGTTAATTTGCCGAGTTCCTTAGCCGTGTGTATCTCGAGCACCTTAGGCTTCTCGCCTCAACTACCTGTGTCGGTTTGCGGTACGGGTTGCAGCAGCTGTAGCTACACGACTTTTCTTGGAAGCAGTTACACCCTTTCGCTTCACCCGAAGGCTCCACTCTACGCACTTTTCCGTCAGTACGTAAGGACTACACCACTCCGTCATCGCTTCGCACTACTGCAAGTGCAGGAATATTAACCTGCTGTGCATCAGGTACGCCTTTCGGCTTCCCCTTAGCTCCCGACTAACCCTGGGACGATGAACGTTGCCACAGGAAACCTTAGTCTTTCGGTGTCAAAGTTTTTCACTCTGATTATCGTTACTTATGCCTACATTTGCTTTTCTACTAACTCCAACAAGCCTCACAGCTCGCCTTCGCCGCCAGCAGAATGCTCTCCTACCCATATCTCTATGGCACAGCTTCGGTGGTGAGTTTGATGCCCGTTTATTATAGATGCCCAACCGCTCGACCAGTGAGCTGTTACGCACTCTTTAAAGGAATAGCTGCTTCCAAGCTAACCTCCTGGCTGTCAAGGCAGTCAGACCGCCTTTGTTCAACTTAACTCACACTTTGAGACCTTAGCCGATGCTCTGGGTTCTTTCCCTCTCGGACTCGGACCTTAGCACCCAAGCCCTCACTGCCAAACATCATCTTGCCGCATTCGGAGTTCATCAGGATTTGGTAGGCGGTGAAGCCCCCTAGTCCTATTGGTAGCTCTACCTCAGCAAGACTAATTTGACGCTGCCCCTAAAGGCATTTCGGAGAGTACGAGCTATTTCCCAGTTTGATTAGCCTTTCACCCCTACCCTCAGTTCATCCAAAGACTTTTCAACGTCTACTAGTTCGGACCTCCAGCCTGCTTTACCAGACCTTCATCCTGACCAAGGGTAGATCACTAGGTTTCGCGTCTACCTCCCCTGACTTCACGCCCTATTCAGACTCGCTTTCGCTTCGGCTTCGTACTTCAAGTACTTAACCTTGCCAAGAAAGGTAACTCGTAGGCTCATTATGCAAAAGGCACGCCGTCAGGGCAATTGCCCCTCCGACCGCTTGTAAGCGTATGGTTTCAGGTTCTTTTCACCCCCCTGTTCGGGGTACTTTTCACCTTTCCCTCACGGTACTTCTTCACTATCGGTCTCTTGGGAGTATTTAGCCTTACCAGATGGTGCTGGCTGTTTCAAACGGGGCGTCTCCAACCCCGCCCTACTCAGGATGCAGCCCAGCTCAGCTTCGCTCCATTTACGGGACTTTCACCCTCTCCGGTAGAGTTTCCCAACTCACTTCAATTCGCTAGCTTCGCCTTGTGGCTGTCCTACTACCCCGAAGCTGCCGAAACAACTTCGGTTTGGGCTCCTCCGCTTTCGCTCGCCACTACTCACGGAATCACTTTTGTTTTCTTCTCCTACAGGTACTTAGATGTTTCAGTTCCCTGCGTTCGCCTCTCCTAACAAGGAGATGACAGGTCTTCAACCTGCCGGGTTTCCCCATTCGGACATCTGTGGATCTTCGCTTCTTACAACTCCCCACAGCTTTTCGCAGTTTGGCACGTCCTTCTTCGCCTCCAAGAGCCTAGGCATCCCCCATACGCCCTTACAACGTTTCTCAGAGTTACTACGACTCGTTATTGTAGATTGTTTTCCAACTTGTCAAAGAACTTCTTGCCTCTTATAGGCAATGCTTCTATCTATTAGAAGTTTCATACGCAGGATACAGGTTGCCTCGTACAAGCTAACTTTGGAACACTCATACCTATACCCGCTTCGTGTGGAGAATAACGGATTCGAACCGTTGACCCCCTGCGTGCAAGGCAGGTGCTCTAGCCAGCTGAGCTAATTCCCCCCTTCGTAGACCCGCCCAGACTTGAACTGGGGACCTCTACATTATCAGTGTAGCGCTCTAACCACCTGAGCTACGGATCTATACTGATAATTCCTTTCTCTATTCCCTGTATTTTAATTCCAACACCTATCCAACCAATAAGTGCTTTCTTCTTTAACTTTTTTCCTCTTTTATACTCGTTACATTGAGCTACTAAACAGCCTCACCCAGCTTCTCCATAAAGGAGGTGTTCCAGCCACACCTTCCGGTACGGCTACCTTGTTACGACTTAGCCCCAGTCATCGGTTTAACTCTAACTGGCACTGCACCTGCCAGCTTCAAGTCCACCCGACTCCCATGGCTTGACGGGCGGTGTGTACAAGGTCCGGGAACGTATTCACCGCATCATGGCTGATATGCGATTACTAGCGATTCCAGCTTCATACAGGCGAGTTGCAGCCTGCAATCCGAACTGAGAGCGGCTTTCAAGATTGGCTCAGTGTCACCACCTCGCTACCCTCTGTACCGCCCATTGTAGCACGTGTGTCGCCCTGGTCGTAAGGGCCGTGATGACTTGACGTCGTCCCCACCTTCCTCTCTACTTGCGTAGGCAGTTTCGGTAGAGTCCCCGACTTTACTCGCTGGCAACTACCGATAGGGGTTGCGTTCGTTGCGGGACTTAACCCAACACCTCACGGCACGAACTGACGACAGCCATGCAGCACCTTGTTTCGGGTTCTTGCGAACTGACACATCTCTGCATCATTCCCTCACATTCTAGACCAGGTAAGGTTCCTCGCGTATCGTCGAATTAAACCACATGCTCCACCGCTTGTGCGGACCCCCGTCAATTCCTTTGAGTTTCAACCTTGCGGTCGTACTCCCCAGGTGGGTTACTTATCGCTTTCGCTTAGGCACTCACCTATTCAGGCGAACACCGAGTAACCATCGTTTAGGGCGTGGACTACCAGGGTATCTAATCCTGTTTGCTCCCCACGCTTTCGTGCCTCAGCGTCAGATATAGCGTAGCAGACTGCCTTCGCAATCGGTGTTCCAAGTGGTATCTATGCATTTCACCGCTACTCCACTCATTCCATCTGCCTCCACTACTCTCAAGACAACCAGTATGAGAACCTTACAATCGTTGAGCGACTGCCTTTCAATTCTCACTTAATCGCCCGCCTACGCACCCTTTAAACCCAGTAAATCCGGACAACGCTCGCATCCTCCGTATTACCGCGGCTGCTGGCACGGAGTTAGCCGATGCTTATTCCTTGAGTACCGTCAATTCCTTCCGCAGAAGGGTTTTCTTCCCCAAGAAAAGCAGTTTACAATCCAGAGGACCTTCTTCCTGCACGCGGCGTGGCTGGGTCAGACTTCCGTCCATTGCCCAATATTCCCTACTGCTGCCTCCCGTAGGAGTCTGGTCCGTATCTCAGTACCAGTGTGGGGGATCATCCTCTCAGAACCCCTACCCATCGTCGCCTTGGTAGTCCGTTACACTACCAACTAGCTAATGGGACGCATACCCCTCTGTTACCGCCTCAGCTTTAACTACCAAGCGATGCCGCTCAATAGTACCATCGGGTATTAATCTCGCTTTCGCAAGGCTATCCCCGTGTAACAGGCAGGTTGTATACGCGTTACGCACCCGTACGCCACTCTCAAGGTGTTGCCACCTTTCCCGTTCGACTTGCATGTATTAGGCCCGCCGCTAGCGTTCATCCTGAGCCAGGATCAAACTCTTCATTGTAAAAGTTTATTTAATCCAAGCTGTCTTCATACTCAAAGTATGACTAGTGGGCTGTTTAGTTATTCTCTCAATGAACTTTTCGGGTCTATCAACCCAAAGTGCTTTTTCTAAAAGCGGGCTACAAAATTAACTCTTTGTAACCTCTTTGCAAAATATTTTTGAAAAAATATTTTAATCGTTCCAGAGCAACCCGCTGTCGCTCCTTAAATTTGGGACTGCAAAGGTAAGTGCTTTTTTTGTATCCTCCAAATTTTTTGAGAAAAATTTTTTAAGTTTTTTTCAAAATCCTTCTCTATGATTCAAAATCAAAGAGTTTGAGGTCAAAGGTTCGGAGTTTAAGGTTCAATAAGAACTTTTTTTACTCAAAAACACCCTACACAAGGCAGTATTTCAATTTTTTTTTACCCGCTCAATTCGCCCGATTGATTTTGGGACTGCAAAGGTAATACACACAACCTCGCTTCTCCAAATTTTTTGAAGAAAATTTTTTAATTTTTTTTCCATAAAGCTAAAAATCAATTGCTTGCAAAACAGAAAAAATGAATTTTTGTGATAGCTTTCTGCAAGTCTGAACTTTTTGTGTAGATTTTTGTTATCACATAAAACTAAAATCCTTGAATTATGGCTATAATGATAACTGATGAATGTATCAATTGTGGTGCTTGCGAGCCAGAGTGCCCTAATACCGCTATCTATGAAGGTGGTGTAGAATGGACTTGGGCAGGCGGAACCAACCTTACAGAAGTTGAATTGGAAGATGGTACGATTATAGATGCCAAAGCCAAACAAAAACCGCTTTCAGACGAGTTTTATTATATTGTTTCAAACAAGTGTACCGAATGTGTCGGTTTCCACGAAGAGCCTCAGTGTGCGGCTGTTTGTCCTGTGGATTGTTGCGTGCCAGACCCCGAACACGAAGAAACCAAAGAAGAATTACTTGCTAAAAAAGCTTGGCTACACCAAGAAGTAGAAGCATAAATAAGGGAAACAGGAAAAAAAGAAGCAAGAAACAGGAGTTTAAACATTTAGAGTCATCTATTTGAAATGCACTACATAATTATTGAAGCCACAAACTTGTAGTTGTGGCTTTTTTATTTTTGTTCAAACACTAAATTTGTATTTACTGCGTTTGATAAGTCAAACCTTTACGAATATGCTGAAAAAAACTTTTACCCTTCTGTTTTTCTTTACAATTTTATTCTCCCAAGCCCAAGAAAACCCGCTTTGGCTGCGTTATCCCGCTATTTCGCCCGATGGGCAAATCATTGTGTTTAGCTACAAAGGCGATTTGTACCGAGTACCTTCAGCGGGTGGGCTGGCTGTGCCAATTACTTTGCACGAAGCTCACGACTTTATGCCTGTTTGGAGCAAAGACGGCAAATCCATTGCTTTTGCTTCCGACCGCTATGGCAACTTTGATGTATTTGTAATGCCCGCCACCGGAGGCGAAGCCAAAAGACTTACCTTCCATTCGGCAAACGACTTCCCTACCGACTTCACGCCCGACAACCAAAGAGTTATTTTCCAAAGTAGCCGCCTGCAAAGAGCCGAAAATATGCAATTTCCACGCACCGAACAACTTTACAGCGTTTCAGTAAATGGCGGACAAGCCCAAATGCTTTTAGACCTCAATGCCGAACACGCTCGCTTCAGCCCCGATGCTTCTATGATCGTCTATCAGGACTGGAAAGGCTACGAAGATAAATGGCGAAAGCATCACACCTCTTCGGTTACACGCGATATTTGGATTTACAACACCCAAAAACAAAGCTATCAGAAAATTTCTACTTTTGAGGGCGAAGACCGCAACCCCATTTTTAGTCCCGATGGTAAAAGTGTCTATTTTTTAAGTGAAAAATCTGGCACGCTCAATATCTGGCAAACAGGACTGAATGGTGAAAATGCCCAACCTATCACTACTTTTGAAAAACACCCTGTTCGCTTCCTTTCCCAAGCCAATAATGGCACATTTTGTTTTTCGTGGAATGGTGAAATCTACACCCTACCCAATGGCGGTCAGGCTCGGAAAGTGCCAATCCAAATCGCTACCGATAGCCGCCTGAATACCGAACGTATTGTTCCTATTTCAGGAGGTATTAGCGAAATGGCTCTTTCGCCCAATGGCAAAGAAGTAGCTTTTGTATTTCGGGGCGAGGTGTTTGTGAGTACTTTGCAAGGAGGTATCACCAAACGCATCACCAATACCCCCGAACAAGAACGCTCCGTGAGTTTCAGCCCCGATGGCAGAAGCCTTGTGTATGCAGGCGAACGCAATGGCAGTTGGAATATCTACCAAAGCACTATTATCAGCAAAGATGAACCCTATTTTTTCTCGGCTACCTTGCTCAAAGAAGAAGCCCTAATAGCCACCAATGCCGAAGAATTTCAGCCTCAATACTCGCCCGATGGCAAAGAAATAGCCTACTTAGAGGAGCGTACCACCCTGAAAGTCTATAACATTGCCAGCAAAAGCACACGCACGGTGCTGGCAGGTACTTACAATTATTCGTATTCGGACGGAGACCAGTACTTTGCTTGGTCGCCTGATAGCCAATACCTTTTGGCAACTTTCGTACCGAAAGGAGGGCAAATTTTTATGGAAGAAATTGCTCTCGTAAAGACAGACGGCAAAAGTGAGCCTATCAACCTTACCCAAAGTGGCTATGATGATGGAATGCCCAAATGGGTAATGGACGGCAAAGCTATGATTTGGACTTCGGATAGAGATGGAATGAAAAATCACGCTTCGTGGGGAGGTGAAAGAGATGTTTATGCAATGTTTTTTGATAAAGCTACCTACGACCGCTTTTTGCTTTCCAAAGAGGAATTGGAAATTTTGAAAGAAAAGGAAAAGGAAGCCGAAAAGGAGAAAAAAGACAAAGAAACGACCTTACAAGCCGAAAATAAACGAGATAAAAAAGCCAAAACCGATAAAACTGAAAGCGTTAAAAATCAGTGGGTTTTAGATTTGAATGATATTGAAAACCGAAAAGTTCGCCTTACTATCCATTCGGCACGCCTTGCCGATGCAGTGCTTTCCAAAGATGGTGAAAAACTTTATTATTTGGCTCGTTTTGAAAAAGATAACGACCTTTGGGTAACCGACCTACGTACCAAAGAAACGAAAATTATTGCTAAAAATGCAGGCAACGCAATGGAGTTGAGCAAAGACGGCAAATTTTTGCTCACTTTGGGCGATGGCAATATTTACAAAATTGATGTAGAAAGCGGGAAAAAGGAAACTATCAGCATCAAAGCCGAGATGAACCTAAACTATGTAGCCGAAAAAAGCTATATTTTTGACCACGCTTGGCGACAAGTGGTTAAGAAGTTCTATGTAACCGATTTGCACAAAGTAGACTGGGAATTTTATTACAAAGAATACAAACGCTTTTTGCCTCATATCAACAACAACTACGATTTTTCGGAAATGATCTCCGAGCTACTCGGCGAACTGAACGCTTCACATACGGGTTGCCGTTTCAGTCCGAATTTTCCTAATGGCGATAATACAGCTTCGCTGGGGGTATTTTATGACGATAGCTATCAGGGCAATGGCGTAAAAATTGCTGAAATTATTGCCAAAAGCCCTTTGGATAACGCCAAATCGCGTATCAAGGCAGGAATGATTATTGAAAAGATTGATGGGGTAGAAATTAGCCCTAATATTGATTTTTACAGCCTACTCAACCGAAAAGCAGGCAAAAATACGCTACTTTCAATCTTTGACCCCAACGGCAAACAACGCTTTGAGGAAGCAGTGAAACCCATTTCGCGAGGCGAAGAAGCCGAACTAATTTACAGACGTTGGGTGGCTCGCCAAGTCCAAGAAGTTGAAAAACTTTCGGCTGGAAAAGTAGGCTATGTACACGTGCGAGGAATGAACGACCCCAGTTACCGAACCGTAGTAGAAGATGTATTGGGCAAACATATCGGCAAAGAAGCTCTTATCGTAGATACGCGTTTCAATGGTGGGGGCTGGCTACACGACGATTTGGCGACTTTTCTCAGTGGCAAAAAATATATGACAATGATGCCCCGTGAGCAAGCAATGGGCAAAGAACCTATGCGTAAATGGTCTAAACCTTCGGTGGTGCTTATGAGCGAAGGCAATTATTCCGATGCTCATTTGTTCCCTGTAACTTACAAAGCCTATCAAATTGGCAAAACAATCGGTATGCCTGTGCCTGGTACAGGAACAGCCGTTTGGTGGGAAACCCAAATAGATAATACCCTTGTATTTGGTATTCCACAAGTGGGAATGGTGGATAACCAAGGCAAATATATGGAAAACAACCAATTAGACCCAGATATTAAAATCGCCAACGACCCCGCCCAACTGCTCAAAGGTAAAGACCAGCAATTGGAGCGAGCCGTAAAAGAACTTTTAGAAATTATTGCGAAATAATTATCTTTGTAACCCAAACTCAATTTGTAATTTTATGAAATATCTCTCATTGTTGCTTGTTGTAGCCGCTCTACTATCGGTTTCTGAGGTAGAAGCCCAAAAACGCAAAAAGAAAAAAGATGAGGCTAAAAAAGAAGCCAGTGCTTCGCCTACGTCTGCTAATGCACAAAATCAGCCTAAAACAATTGCCTCTATCACGAGCAAATGCAAAGCCTACCCTGGTCTTTTCAATCTGTATCAAGATGAAAAAGATGGTACCGTGTATATGCTTATCAAAAAAGACCAATTGGATAAAGAATACATTTATTTCAGCCATACCGTTGATGGCGTTTTGGAAGGCGGACATTTCAGGGGAAGTTTTAGAGATAACAAAGTTTTTACTATCAAGCGTTATTTTGAAAAAATTGAATTTATCACACTCAATACCGCTTATTATTTTGATCCCAACAATGCTCTTTCCAGAGCCAAAGATGCCAACATCAGCAATGCCATAATGATTTCAGAAAAAATTGAAGCCGAAGACAAAGAAAAAGGCGAAATACTCATAAAAGCAGAAAAAGTGTTTTTGGCTGAAGAATTTTCACCCATAAAACCTAATTATCCACCTACTTTTCAAGGGTTTAGAGTAGGAAATTTGAGTAAAGACAAAACCAAATACGCCGCTATCAAGAATTATCCTAAAAATACTGATGTGGTAGTAGAATACACCTTTGATAACCCCGCTCCCCAAGGAATACCCACCGAAGCCGTAGCCGATGGGCGTTTCATTACGATTAAATCTCAACATAGCCTTATAGAAATGCCTCAAAATGATTTTATTCCCACATTTGATGACCCCCGTGTAGGCTATTTCACTACCCAAGTAACTGACCTGACAGGTACTACCTCTACAAATTATAGAGATTTGGTGCATAAATGGCATTTGAAAAAGAAAAATCCCAACGCCGCCCTTTCCGAACCTACTGAGCCAATTGTATTTTGGATTGAAAAAACCACTCCCGTAGAGTTTCGTGAAACCATAATGAAAGCAGGTTTGGCTTGGAATGAAGCCTTTGAAAAAGCTGGCTTCAAAAATGCTATTGAAATTCGCATTCAGCCCGATACCGCCACTTGGGATGCAGGCGATATTCGCTACAATGTACTGCGTTGGACTTCTTCGCCGCTACCTCCTTTTGGAGGATATGGACCCTCTTTTGTCAATCCTCGCACAGGACAAATCTTGGGTGCTGATATTATGCTGGAATATACCTACATTCTCAATGCGATGCGTAACGATAAAATTTTTGAAACTACTGCCATTTCCAACAACCTTTTGGAAGCAGAGCAAGAATTTATCCGTTTTCACAAAAACCACGCTCATTTCTGCTCATTGGGATACCACTTGCAAGTGCATAATATTTTTGGGCATACCGCTCTTGACCTTTTGGGGGCTGATGAAACCCAAAGGAAAAAATATATTGAAGAAACACTCTACTACCTTGTTTTACACGAAATGGGGCATACTTTGGGCTTGAACCACAATATGAAAGCCACTCAACTCCATAGCCCTGAAAACTTACACAACGAAGAACTAACCCGCCGTGTAGGTTTGCAAGGTTCGGTAATGGATTATCCTTTACCTAATATTGCCTCCGATAGAAGCAAACAAGGACAATATTTCACCACCAAACCCGGTCCTTATGATATGTGGGCAATAGAATTTGCTTACGGCACAATGGAAAACCCACAAGCCGAAAAAGAACGCTTGGAAAAGTTGCTTGCACGCTCTACTGAACCCGAACTCGCTTTCGGCAACGACGCCGATGATATGCGTAGCTCTTTCAGTGGCATTGACCCTCGCGTAATGATTTTTGACCATTCCTCTGATATGGTTGCCTATGGTACAGATAGAATGAAGCTAGTAAATGAAATGCTTAAAAAGCTAAAAGACGAGTACATCAAAAACAATCCTAATCGCTCTTATGATGAACTTTTGGTTCGTTATTTTGCACTTACAGGGCAAAAGTTTAATTCTGCCAATGCAATTTCTCGCTACATAGGTGGCGTGTATGTAGATAGAGGCTTTATTGGGCAAAAAGGAGCTACCCAACCTTTTACCTCTGTACCTGCCCAAGAGCAAAAAAGAGCTATGAAAGCCCTTGCCGATTATGTTTTTGCCCCTGACGCAATGAAAGTTCCTTCGGATTTGTACAATTACTTGCAACAGCAACGTAGAGGTTTCAACTTCTTCGGGCGTGGCGAAGACCCCCGCATCAATGAGAGGGTGCTTTCAATGCACGCAAGTATCCTTACGCATCTTTTGAGTCCTGTTACCCAGCAACGTATTCTCAATTCGGAGCATTATGGCAATAGCTACAAACTTGCTGATATGATGAATGAACTAACCGACGCTATTTTCAAAGCTGATTTGAATGGCTCGGTAAATACTTTCCGACAAAATTTACAAATAGAATACGTAGGCAGACTGATTGCTATGGCAGGTTTAGGCAATACCCCTTCAGTATATGTGTATCCTGCTCAATCAGTGGCTTTGTATCAGCTCAATCAGATTCGCCGAATGCTAAAAAATAATCTCACAGGCGATACTGCTACCAAAGCTCACCGAGAGCATATCGTTTATAGAATTGAAAAAGCCCTCAGCGGCAAATAAAATTCCCCCAAACTTCCCAAAAATCATAACTTTTGGGAAGTTTTTTCGTTTTATACCCAAACGCACACAATTAACAAGGATTAAAATGATAATTTTTTATGAAAAAGTTTTTTGCTTTTTGGCTTTTAGTTATTTGGGGTAAAATGACTTTTGCACAAGAATTACCCCAAGCCAGTCCTATTTGCAAAATTGAGCAAAGAATAGGGCTTACTGATGTTAGCCTTCGTTATTCACGCCCAAGCGTGAAAGAACGCACCGTTTGGGGAAATTTAGTTCCCTACAATACCCTCTGGCGTACAGGAGCCAATGCCTGTACCGTGATTTCTTTTTCGGACAATGTTGTACTGGCAAATCAACATATCCCTGCGGGAGAGTATTCTATTCTTACCATTCCTACACAAGACGAATGGACTTTCATTTTGAATAAAAACACCAAACTCTGGGGTACTGACGGCTACAAATCTGATGACGATTTGGTAAGAATAAAGGTAAAACCCGACACAAATGCCCCCTTTACCGAAACAATGACTTTCTTTTTTGATAACATCAAAGTAGATGCCGCCGACCTTGTTTTTGCTTGGGACAGATTGCGTTTCGCTTTGAAAATTAGCGTAGATACCGATACCAAAGCCCTTGCAAACATCAAAAAAGCGGTTAGCGAAGCAGAAAATATTTATCGCACCTACAACTCTTCGGCTACTTACCTGCTGGATAGCAACAAAGAGCCTCTACAAGCCTTGAATTGGGCAAAAAAATCAGTAGATATGAAGGAAACTTATTGGAATACTTTCACACTTTCGCGAGCCTACGCCGCCAACAAACTTTACAAAGAAGCTATTGCAATGGCGGAAAAATCGTTAAAGCTCTCCGAGGATGCCAAAATGGAAAGTTATATGCAAATGAATAAAAAAAATATTGAAGAGTGGAAAAAGCAAAAGATGAAATAACTTTCTTGGGTGAGAAAACCTCTCACCCAATTCTCACGCAAATTGAAACTTCAAATACTTAATTTTTTCACCTTCTTGCTCAAAGAGTAGCTCGTATTTGGTTTTGATACCAAAATGCTCTTCGGCATACTCCGAAGCATATAAATCTTTTGTAAAATGTAAATTTTTTATTTTTTGCTCTTGCAAAACTTCCAAAGTGTATTCAAAAAGTCCCGTATTATCGGTTTTCAGATGCAGCCAGCCCTCTTTTTGCAATAAATTGCGATACATCTGCAAGAAACGAGGGTGCGTGAGCCTTCGCCGAGCATCTGCCTCTTTGGGACGCGGGTCGGGGTGAATGAGCCAAATTTCTGCCACTTCTTGTGGAGCAAAAAAGTTTTCAAGGTTTTGTATGTAAGTTCTCAGAAAGCCTACATTATTCAAATTTTCTTTCATTGCCTCTTGGCTACCTTTCCACAACCTTGAACCTTTTATATCTACCCCAATAAAATTTTTATTGGGAAAAACTTTCGCCATTCCTACCGAATATTCGCCTCTGCCACAAGCCAGCTCTAACACTATCGGATTAGTATTTTTGAAAAAATCGCTATGCCATTTTCCCTTGCAAGCCTCATAAAAAGGCTTTCCAGCTTCTACTACATTCCAACTCTGCTGATTTTGTGCAAAACGCTCTAATTTTTTTCTGCCCATCGTTTCTATATTTTCTAAAATTTGTTTTTTGAGCCACAAAATTGTAAATTTGTTCATAATTCACCAAAAAATTATGATAGACCTCGCCCCCAAACACATAGCTACTTTCCTCTTTTTATTCTTTTGCTTTGTAAGATTAGATTTTTCTGTGGTAGCTCAAAAGCCTTCTTACGTTTTTCCTGTAAAACCTGATGATAGCACTTATTCGCAAATTATTCTTTCGGGAAATGTAGGCGAAATTCGTCCCAATCATTTTCATTGTGGCTTAGATGTAGTAGGCGAAGATTATGAGCCTATTCATAGCATTTACAAAGGCTACGTGAGCCGTATCAAAGTTTCCTCTTACGGCTATGGTAATGTGGTGTATATCACACACCCCGAAACCGACCACGTAAGCGTATATGCCCACCTGATTGATTTTAGCCCCAAAATTCGTAAATATGTACGCCAAAAGCAGTACGAGCAAGAAAGTTTTGAAGTAGAACTTTTCCCCAGTCCCGAAGAGTTGCCCATAGAGCCAAAAGAAACCATAGGCTATATGGGTAATACGGGCAATTCTTTTGGTACGCACTTGCATTTTGAAATTCGCACCATTGCCGATTTTGTACTGAACCCGCAAGATTTTTTTGCGGTACAAAAACACGATAAAATGCCTCCTCGCTTGCTGAAAGTTGCCGTTTCACCTCTTTCGCCTGAAAGTAGAGTGAATGGGAAGTTTCAAACGCAAATTTTTACACCTGTTCCCTCGTCAAAAGGCTTGAAAATTCCTCAAAAAATTAAATGTTATGGTTTAGTGGGCATCGAAGGGCTTACTTGGGACGTTGTGAATGGTTCTAAAAGTAGTTTTGCAACTTCCAAAGTGCGTTTGCGTGTGGAAGGCAAAGAGGTTTTTTCTTTTCATATCACCAACTTTCCCATTTACGAAATCTATGCTCTCAATTTGCATATCAATTATGCTTTGCTTTTGCAAAGCCGCTCTACTTTTCAGCGGTTTTATCAGGCAGATGGCAACCGATTAGGCATTTACAAAGGAAATGGCAAAATTTTTGTGGAAAATGGTAAAAACTATGATGTAGAAGTTGATTTAGAAGATACCAATGGCAACAACCGAACCTTAGAGCTAACCCTTCAAGGCGAAAAGCCCGATTTTGATGAAACTGACGAACTGCTTGCCACTGGCATTTTGAGCTATGATATTGTTGAAAATACCCTCGTTGTTCGTGGCAAATACTTAATGAAGCCCAAAGCCAAAGGTTCTATTGAGCTTATTTTGCAAGACGGTAAAAGCCTGAAAATTCCACTTGCGTACATTGAAAAAGGCAAAGAAGCTATTTTTTTGTACGATTTACGCAAAGGTTTGCCCAAACTCATTCGTTCCCAAAATATTGAGATTCCTTTTCACAAGCAAGTCATTTTCCCCAAACGCAATAGCTTTTTTGAAAATGAATTTATGCGGGTTTATTTTCCGAATGGCACACTCGCCGATACCGCTTATTTAGATTTTTCAGCGAAAACGACACATTTCTATATCGGTAAAATTGAGGAGCCACTCGTTTGGGACGCAGAAATTACCTATCATCATCAAAAAAATAATGTCAGCAGTGTACTTGACCTCAAAAAAATGTTTATCAGACATAGCAGAGGCAGAGAATTTTTAGAAAATCTCAACGATAGCACTTTTACGATACGTACAGGTTACCTTA
>FWPU01010132.1_pt1 | contig 14262 bp, 9 predicted proteins | sample 2228361 | NCBI WGS metagenome assembly FWPU01 (sample SAMEA103939777, study PRJEB20133) | metagenome
AGAAGCCCAAACTCTCCGAAAACAACAACTTGGAACTGATGACCTGGGCGATGACGGTACCCGCGCGCCCGGCAGAATTGATTTTCCCTACCGCCGCGCGATTGATTGATTTAACCAGCCTTAAAGGAGGTTTCTTCGCCTGTAACAGCACCTCATACAGTTTGACGCGGCTTTTGACGGGACAGCTGGACGCCTGTATAGATATCGCCGCACGCTATATGCAGGACATTCCCAGTGTCGTCCGCGATCAGTTCATAAACGCAGGACGCGGTCGGGTGATGGGTATCGCCCCCTATGATCTCGCCGCATCGTTGCTTATTACGCAGGAAGCGGGTTGTAAAGTAACCAACGCGTACGGCAAAGGCTTTGATGATGTTTTGTTGCTCGATAGTAGCGAAGCCAATCATCAGTCCTTAATTGCAGCGGCGAACATAGAGTTGTACGAAAAGTTATTTAATTTCTTTGACATGCGTATCCGTCAGTTTGAAGAACTGCTTCGGCGCAGGGCTGAAATTAATCGCTAGCGGCTTGTTGTGAAGAAGATTTCGACGTAGGGACAGCGTGTTCGCCTTAATGAAGAAGGGGGAAGGCTGCGCCCTCCTGTTTTTTGTAAAAAGAACACAGCGTCAAGTCCTCGACGTCATTTGTGCGGTACCTCATGCGTTTTTGTCCATCACAGGACGGACGTGCCTGACGAATGCTACGTCACTTTGTACACGGAAGGGTTTTCATGCGAGTAGGGATTGATGCGCATACGCTGGGCCGCAAGGCGGGCGGCAACGAGACCTATATGCGCCAACTCTTGCATGCCCTTTCGCTTTATGCACCCGACCAAGAGTTGATTGCCCTCATAGACCGGGATTGTCCCCCGGAGAACGTGCCGCACGGCATTCAAACGGCATGTATTCCGGTGCGTTCCTCGTATCTGCGCGTGCCGTTTGCCCTGCCTAGGATGGCAAAGCGGCTTGCGCTGGACCTACTCCATGTACAGTATACCGCGCCGCCCTATTGCCCATGTCCCTACGTCGTCAGTATGCATGACGCCGTAGCCGTGCGGTACCCCGAAACCATGCCTTGGGCGGATCGCGTACGCCTTCGTTGGCTTACCGGCATGACGTTACGCAGAGCCGCGCGTATTTTTGTCCTCACGCACGCCATGCAGCGCGAGATCTCGCAGCTCTACCGAATACCCGAAGAACGCTTCGACGTCGTTACACCCGTACTAGATCCGCGATTCCACCCCAGCTTGCCTGAGGAGGAAAAACAACGGGTGCGGGAGAAGTACCGGCTACCGGAAAAGTTTATCCTCTACCTGGGGCTTCTCCAGCCGCGCAAGAATTTGGTGCGGCTTGCGGAAGCGTTCGCCCGACTTGTAAGCCGGGGATATCCGCACAAACTGGTATTCGGTGGCAAGCGCGCATGGCTACATCGCGAGATGATCGATGCCATTCAGCGGCTCGGCTTAGGCGAAAGGATCATTTTTACGGATTACGTGCCCGATGAAGATCTACCGCCGCTCATCGCGTCCGCAGATGTTTTCGCATACGTTTCCCTGTATGAGGGCTTCGGCATTCCTGTTTTGGAAGCCCTGGCCTGCGGGGTGCCCACGCTCACCAGCGAGGATCCCGCCCTTGTTGAAGTGAGCGGCGGCGCAGCGTTACACGTAAATGCGTTCGATGTCGAAGCAATTGCAGCAGGGTTACAGCGACTTATAGACGATGAATTCCTCCGCGCGCGTCTTCGGGCGGCTGGTCCTGTACGGGCGAGTACTTTCACCCCTGTAAGTATGGCGACGGCCGCTTTGGATGGTTACCGCAAAGCGTTATCGAGGTGAACGTCATACGTGCAGATGGAGTACGCACATGCTTGACGATAGGTATGGGCATATGCCCAAATGCGACCGTTGGTGCAGGTAGCCCCCGCCACCGCGGCGCTTCCGCACAAAAGAGGATGCGTTACAGCATCGAGTCTAGGGAAGCGGTTAGGTTGAACTTCGGCCCGTGTATGCGCGTTTCTGGTAGCTGTCGTAGAAAACGAGCACAATAAGCAGGGCACCAACTAGCACCTGTTGCCAGTACACATCCAAGTTCTCTAAATTACAGAAATTGCGCAACACCATCATAATTAAAGCCCCCGCAAGCGTAGCTAAGGCATTTCCCTCCCCACCCATGAGGCTGGCGCCGCCGATTACGCAGGCCGCAATTGCGTCGAGCTCGTACATTTCCGCAGCGGTGGGGGAGGCGATGCTGGTTCGCGAAGCGAGCATCATACCTGCGAACCCGCTCAGTGTACCGCACCAGGTAAACGCAGCGATACGTGTGCGCTGTACGGGGAGGCCGCTCAAGCGTGCTGCTTCGAGATTACCCCCTACGGCATAGAGAGCACGCCCGAAGGAGGTGAACGCCGACACCACCGCGGTGGCAAGTGTGAGGCCGAAGCAAAAACCTGCCGGCACCCACCACGCTTGTGCTCCTCCGAGCCAAGAAAAAGCGGCGGGAAGGCCGAAAATAGGTTGGCCTTTTGAGAGCAGCAGCGTAAGGCCTCGTGCCATCATCATCATTCCTAGTGTCACGATGAACGCGGGGATGCGGCCTGCGGCGACTAAAAAACCATTTATCCCCCCGGCGAGACTCCCCGTGAGGGTGCCTACCGCAATGCCGATCAACACGGCCGCCGTCGGGTGCTCCGGGGGCACGGCTTTCATGACGGCACAGCCTACGACACCGGCTAAAGCGGCTAGGCTGCCTACGCTCAGATCAATCGCACCGGTGAGAATGACCAACAGTTCGCCGATGGCGATGATCCCAATGACCGAGGTGCGTAACGCCACGCTTTGCAGATTTTCGGAGGTGCGAAACTCCGGAGAATAGGCCGCAAACGCCATCGCAAGTAGGGCGAGCAACAGTAGTGGAGTGTGCTTAAAAAGTACAGCGCGCATCCTTTACCCCTATCGCGCAAACCTCATGTACGCGCAAGCGGCAGCGTGATGGGTCTGCCTTCCTGCCCAGAACGATCCGCGGCGAAACAGATCTCGTGCGTCTTGAAGGCGTCTGCGACATTGGCGTGCGATTCTGTGTTTGTTTCGATGCATTCCACGAGGTGGGACACTTCTTGGAAGAAGGGATGGTGCGAGACGTCGCCGCTATCCGGCAATATCGTGGGGATTTCCGCCCAAGACGTTTGTCCTGGGTATTTCCGCTTGGAATAAACGCGATTGTTCCGTATTGTGCCTTCCGTACCCACAAGGTTTATCGGGAAAGTATACGGCTGAATGCATTCAATGCAGGATGTGACTTTACCGATACGTCCGTCGGCGAATTTTAAAATCGTGGTGGAAGTCGGCGCATACTCATAATCGGAAAATTCCGGCGCTTTGCCGAAGGTGGTGTATTGAAAAACCTCAACTACTTCTCCACCCATGAACCAACGCAGCGCATCCACGGCATGGCACCCTGCGGAGAGCAAAGAACTCACGCCGATGTCCCGACGTACGTTCCAAGGATATTGCTTGTACCAAGGGCCGATGCCGTGAAAATAGTCTACCTCACCTAGGAAAACGCGACCGATTGCATTATCCGCCAAGAGTGCTTTAATGATTTGAAATAACGGATTCCATCGCAGCACGAAACTGACCACGGACTTTACCCCGGCGGCATCTACGGCTTTGACGATGGTTCTCGCTTCTTCAAAGGTAGTAGCCATGGCTTTTTCCAACAAAATATGCTTGCCCGCTTCCGCCGCGGCCACGGCATGTTCACAATGCAGGTGGGGCGGAGTAGCTACGGACACGATGTGCACGTCGTCGCGTTGGAGCATGGCTTCGTAATCGGTGTACACCGCACAGTCCAGACTCAAGGCATTCGCGAAAGACCGGGCACGATCCTCGGTACGTCCGCATACGGCCACGATGTTTGTTCGCGGATGACGCAGAAAAGCGCGGGCGTGCTCGCCCGCAACCCAACCTGTACCGATAATGCCTACGCCGAAAGATGCTTGGGCCATGATGCATTTCTCCCCAGTTGGACGCGTATGTCCGCGAAGAATGCGCAGTAAACACGTTTCGTTTTGCGGCTAGCATTGTGGGACAGACGCCGCATTGCGTTCAAGCCGTGGGCTATGCGCTGAATCTCGGCAAAATGCTTGGTACGTACCGACGGCACCTTTTTTATTTGCGGGTGACGCTGAGCAAAGGTTTCCCTTTTCGAGTCAACTCATGCGAAAATAAGCCCCAAGCCGGGACCAACGGTCTTTGGATTAAGCACGTCGCGGATTGATTCTTTTCGGCGGACGTGATACCGTAATGCTAATTTCTTGACGGTGGCAAAACACGCATGTACGAAGCATTCTATGGATTTAAAGAACGTCCTTTCAGTCTGACCCCTGACCCGAAATTTTTGTATCTTAGCGAGAAGCACAGCGAAGCGCTAGCCCACCTTTCGTACGGCATCACAAACCGTAACGGGTTTGTAATGATCACAGGGGAAATTGGAACCGGCAAGACCACCATTTGCCGTAATTTGCTTAATCAGCTCGATCCTTCTATCCAGTTAGCCTTTATTTTCAATCCTGCTTTAGAGCCTGTCGAACTGCTCAAAAAAATATGCCAGGAATTTGGGATAGCCACCCAAGCGGATAATGTATTGGAACTGACGGAGATCCTGAATCAGTTCCTGCTGGAGCGTGCGGCCGAGGGCAAAAACTGTGTGTTGCTCATTGACGAGGCGCAGAATTTGGAGCCCCGGGTTCTGGAGCAAATTCGCTTACTCTCTAATTTGGAAACCGAAACGGAGAAGTTGCTGCAAATCATTCTAATCGGTCAGCCGGAACTCGGCGAAAAACTGGCTCAACATCAGCTACGCCAGCTCAGCCAACGCATTACAGCCCGTTACCATCTTCGCCCGTTGAACCGACGCGAGACCGCAGCTTATGTGGCGTATCGTATCCGCGTCGCTCAACCGGAAAAAGAGGTGCGCTTTACCCCGGCGGCGTTGAGAGCCATTTACCGGTATTCACGCGGTGTGCCTCGTGTAATTAACGCCATCGGCGACCGCGCCCTACTCATCGGCTATACTGAAGATACGACTACCATTACCCCCCGTATGGTGCGGCGTGCCGCCAAGGAGGTACGTGGTGACTTCTTACCGCGCCGAGCCGGATTTCGGCCGTGGTTCAAGGCGTTGTTTCCCTCACCCAGTACGGTGTTGTTGCTCGTGCTCCTGGTAGGGGCGATGGCGTACTTGGTGCGTCCCTTGGAAGACCTGGCTACCCAGCTCGCCGCAGTTAATGCCTGGTTGGGTGCGGCGCCGGCAACATCCGCCGCGAACGGCGCAGTACATGCGGATGAGAACGTAAGAGCAGCATCGGCGCCGGTGGATGCCGCCGTATCAACGGCCTTGCCTATCTTGGCACGCTTGGCGGAAAAAAAAGTTAGCGCAAAATCTGAGCCGGATCCCTCATCCGCAGACGTAGACGTGTTTTCACGTCTATCGCCGCTGGATAGCGCCTACCAAGCCGTGCGTAACCTTTGCCGTACGTGGCAACGACCGGAGCCCACGGATCCGCTAAAGTCCGATGACACGAAGGAATTGCAGCGGTACTTGGAATCGGCGGGGTTTTCCGTTGAAGTGCTAAAACCCGCCCTCGACCAATTGCTTGCGCTGGACCTGCCCGCATTGGTCTTGTGCAATACGCCTTCCGGCAGACGATGGGTTGCATTACTCGAGGCGGAGGCGAAGTCCTTGCGCATTGCAATGGATGACAAGGAGCCTGTGCGTGTGCCCAGGGATGTATTTCGCGAGATCTATGCCGGCGAGGCCCTGATACCTTGGGTGGACACGCAGAAAAACGCGTCCGTACTCGTCCCGGGTGCTGTGGGTAAACCTGTGGCTCAGCTAAAAGAGCAGCTGCGTCGGCTTGGGCGCCTTCGCCCTTCCAACACCTCTGATAAGTATGATCAAGAAACCGTCGCCGCCGTCGCTAAACTGCAGGCGGAGACGGGCCTGACAGTGGACGGAATCGCCGGTAAACAGGTGCGTATGGTATTGACGGCATGGTTGCCGAACGAAAAGGTTCCGCGGCTGCAAAAGATTGGGTCTTCTGAGGAGATGGCTGCCTTGACCAAAACGTTAGCAAGTATTCAAGACGTGCCTGGGGCGGCGCTTGTGTCGCCGAATATTACCGAGTCGACATCCGTCGTACCCTCTTCTTCCGCGCAGCCGCAGACCGCAGCACCTACGCCCACGAAACCCCTTGCTGTCAGCACAACGACGGAATCGCTTGTGGCTTCGCCCTCGGTAGAAAAAATACGGACCAAAGAAGAAACGACCACTCCACCGGCGTTGCCGACTTCAAAAATTTCCGACACGCCGTCTCTGATTCAAGAAAGCGCATTGCCGCCCTTGTCAGAAAAAGGCTCGGGTGCCGATAATCCTTTGCCTGCAGTGCAAAACGCGCCCAAGATTCCGCAGATACCCACTACGAGCGAGGAAGCCGCAGTAACTCCGCCGCTTAGTCCTCAACCTTTGAGAGGAACAGAGCCGTGAGCGTAGGCGAAACGGTATACCTTCCCGAAGGCAACAGAAGTGGGAACGGATTACTCCGCACGAGTACGCAAGGCCTATGAGTTCCATTTTAGAAGCCCTTAAAAAATTGGAAGCGGAACGTGCCGCGCGCACAGCGGAGGCACAGCCCCCCTCTATCATTGTGCCTTTGGAGCAAGAGCCGGTCGAAGAAACAGCGCCACCCGTCGTTGAATCGGCCGCACCCGCCGCTCCTTTACCCGTTACCACCAAACATCTCTTGGCGTTCGTGTCGGTAGGCGTGGCTTTGGTTATTCTGGCTTCCGGAATAACGGCGTGGGTTGTGGCACGCAGTCTCGCTCCCCACGCCGGGGCGATCTCCGGGCCGGAGAAAACGGAAGTGGTCGCCGCAGTTTCGTCCAACCCACCGGCCCCCCCCACAGCCCCTGCAATGGCCGAGACCGCGAATACACCAGCAACCAGAGATACAAACACAATTGCCGTAGCGTCAACGGCGACACCTGTCGCTCAGCCCCCCGTACCTCCGGCTACGCCCGCGCCGAAGGCGGAACCTAACCCTTCGGCCGCGGCAATGGTGCCGTCTGAGACCCCAGAGCGTGCGATTGTCACCGCCGCAACGCCTCCTACTACAGCGACTCCCACGCCTCAAGCCGGCGCACGTCCAGCAGAACAGGATCACGGGCGAGATGTCAAAGTGGAACCGCCGCGACGGAACAATGCGCAAGAGGCGAAACCAAGCGATATCCCGCGGGATACACCGGTGAAAGCCTATGAATCTAAGCCCAGTGAAAAGCAGGAGGCCGTTCTTCCGCCTCAGAAGACGGATGCGGACATCGCACCTGCTACGGCACAGCGGTCGGAGACTGCGGCGGAAAGCAACGACGTCTCCACCGTACACAAAACACCCACGCCTACGCCTTCTGACGATGCAGCTACGAACCGCGCCGCCATAGCGGAACCGCCGGCCGAATCGCAGCACGCAGCTGCGCTGCCGACGGCAACTCCAGATTCAACATCCCCACCGGAGGCCACGCGGCCCGAAGAGAAGGCGAGTGATGTTGCCGCCATCGAACCGAGCCAACCTACGCAGGCAGCCTCCGCTCCTGGGACGGTAACACCATCCCCGGCAGATACTCCGACTGCGAACCAGCAGGCTGCGAAAGGCAAAAAAGGGGAAAATGGAGACGCAAAGCAACCTGCGTCCGCGCCAATCAAGAAGGAAATATCAGCAGGTGCCGTAGCGGAAACTAAACCGAAGGAAAAGCAAGCAAACCCGAGTGCGGATTCTCAGGTTTCAGTGGAGCCGAAGGCACCGGCACCCACACGTTTAGCCTCCGCGGCGGAGTCGTACCCAAGAACAACGCCAACCCTGGAACCGCCGGCATCGTCGAATACCCCTGAGCCGTCCCCGACTTCTTCCGCAGCGCCGGATATAACACGGTATCCGCCTTTGCGCGGTTCAGACCGTGTCCGCTATGGCTTAGAAAATTTGCGCATCAATATGATTCGCGAACCCACGCCGACACGGCCGGAGGGGCATGCGATTATTAACTTAAATAAGGTGTTTGTGGGGGAAACAATTCCCGGCACGCCGGCGCGTTTGATTGGTGTCGTTCGGCGCGGCATTGCCATAGAAATTGAAACGACGGGCGAACGTTTTTTCATCAGTAACTAAGCAAAGAGAGGAGGTTGAACCCCATGTTTAGGTATGCGCGCCGCATTTCCTATGTACTCTTGCTCTGTGCACTGCCTCTGATGACGGGTGGCGGCTGTGGTTCTTCGGAGAAACAAACGCCCGGCACGTCCCCTGCAGTAGGCAAGGAGGCCACGGGCGGTGCGGGCCGTCGCGAAATTGCGGTTATTCCAAAAGGTTTAGCCCACCAATTTTGGCTCACGGTAAAAGCCGGTGCGGAAGCCGCAGCGCGCGAGGGAAATGCTTCGATTTTGTGGCAGGGGCCCGAGAAAGAGACGGACGTCGCCAAACAAATTAACATCGTTCAGGACGCCATTAATCGCCGCGTGTCCGCAATTGTCCTTGCCGCCTGTGATGAGAATGCCTTGATTCAGATGGTTCAGCAAGCCTTAGACAAAAAAATTCCCGTGATTACGATTGATAGCGGGGTAAAATCCGACTTACCTTTGTCCTTCGTAGCGACGGATAACGTATCGGGTGCGCGCATTGCCGCACAAACGCTCGCCGACCTCATTGGTAGGTCTGGAAAAGTCGGGTTAATACCTTTTGTAAGCGGTGCGGCGACTTCTGAATTGCGCGAGCAAGGATTTAAGGAAGGCATCGCCCAATATCCGGAGATTACGCTCGCCGCTACGCTTTACTGTAACAGTGATGTCGCAAAAGCCATGGATGTCACCCAGGACATGCTTACGGCGCATCCCGATTTGAAAGGCATTTTCGCAGCGAATGAGCCTGCGGCCATCGGCGCGGCTCAGGCCTTACGCGCCGCGGGAAAGGTCGGCACAGTAAAGCTCGTGGCGTTTGATGCCGCCGAAGAGGAAATCGCGGCGTTAAAAGAGGGGGTTATTCAAGCGTTGATCGTTCAGAATCCTTACCGCATGGGCTACGACGGCGTTAAGGCAGCTTTGGACGCACTGGAGGGTAAACCGGTACCCAAGCGTATAGATACCGGCGTGACCGTAGTCACGCAGCAGAATTTCAATACGCCCGAAGTGCAGAAGCTCTTGTATCCCTTATCGTAATCAGGGAAAACCTGATCGAATGCCGTACCTGTGACGCACGATTACGCCTTGCTGAGCACGTCAGCAACAGCGTCTATTTCATCTTCTGTGTTATAGGCGTGAGGCGAAAAACGCAGGACAAGCCGGTTCATACGGGTCTTTCTCAGCGACACAATGATGCGGGCTTCACGTAAAGACTCAAAAAGCGCTTCCATGTCCTTATTTGGATGATATGCGCTTACAATGGCGGAAGGATTCCATGCATCGCCGTCGTTTTCGATCCGCTCGGCGTTTACTTGAATGCGTGTCCGCTCATTCCAGCGCTCGGGGAACAATACAAAGCCCAAGCGATGCAGGTGCTCCACGAGATGTCGGCGCAACTGTAATAACCGCTCCGCAATCCTTTCGATACCCCATGCCTGCAATAGACACATTGCGGCGCGCATACCGCAAAGCCCCACAAGGTTGGGCGCACCGGGTTCATACTTCCGATAACTGTGGGGAAATTCCAGGGTGTCCTGGGCAAGAAAGTCCGGGGAGTGCACGTTGCCCGCGCCGAGCAAAATAGGGTTCAACTGGTCCCGCGTTCGTGCGCTGACATAGAAGATACCGGCGCCGCAAGGTCCCAGCATCCATTTGTGCGAATCAGCGCTCAAAAAATCCACACCGTCTACAGGTGTCGGAAAAGCCCCGACGCTTTGGATGCCGTCCACGCAAAATAGTATGCCCCGTTTATGTAGTTCCTGTCCGATAACGGCGAGAGGAATACGGTGGCCGCTCAAATAGTGACACGAAGCCAAAGCGACCAACCGCGTACGGGCGCTTAGGGCACGTTTTACGGTGCTCCACGTAATCACGCCGTAATCTTCCGGTTGTAGCGGCACAGGGTTCACGCCTTTCGCGCGCAATGCCGCCCAGGGATATACGTTTGCCGGGTAATCGTCCGGGTAATACACGACTTCGTCGCCCTCGCGCCACGTCAATCCCGCGGCTACGAGACTAAGCCCCAACGAGGTCGGCCCAATCAGCGAGATTTCGTCAGGTTGGGCATTGAGTAATTGCGCTGCGACCTCACGTGTTTGCTGTAGCCGCAACACCACCCGCGCATTTTCTTGCGCATGTCGTGTCGCCGTGTCAAGAAATTCCCGTATGCCCTCGGCTGCGCAGTGCGGTAAGGGACTAACGCCCGCATGCGCCATGAAAATCTGCTCGGCGGTTACAGGGAATTCTTGGTGACGAAGCGCTTCGTTCTGTGTAACTTCTTCCAATGTGACCACGGCGGTTCTCCCTTTCTGCTCTGTGTGTATTGGCGGTCTTTATTGGTTCTTTGCTGATATAGTAGCCTAAGAGAAATGTCGCTTTAACACGGTGCAGGCGGCCCTTCGTAGGTTTTTACAAACCTTGCAGTGAACTTTTTTGTCGGTAAAATACGCGTGTTACGTTATGGTGAAAAAAGAGGACTTTTTCGAACCGAAGTATAAGGAACTACACGCAATGGCTTCGGACTGGTGTCCCGCAATGTTACGTCTATGCATCGCCGCCGCCCTATGTTTAGGGCTAGCGCTGCCCTTTGCGTATATGCCGGCCGTGTTTGCTGCGGAGCCCGGCGCTGCACCCAACTCCCCGCCGGGGTCATCTTCAGACTATGTGCCCATACCTGAGCCGTCGGAAAAGGCGGTGCGGTATTACCGCAGCGGAAACGTGCTTTGGTTGGTAGACCAGGTTTGGTCGGTGGTGGTTCCTCTCGGGCTTGTTTTTATGGGCATTGCGGGGCGTTTGCAGGATTGGGCACGGCGTAAAGGAAAGTATTGGTATCTTGCCTTGCTGTTGTTTTTTCTCGCATATCTGCTCATCAGCTATGTCCTCAATTTACCACTGAGTTTCTATGCGGAGTACATCCGCCAACACGCATATGGGCTTTCCAACCAGACCTTTGGAAAATGGTTCGGGGATTCGCTCAAAGCCCTGCTCGTTTCCGCGGTCATGGGCGCGATTTTCTTGTGGATACCGATGCTTCTTCTCAAGCGCAGCCCCCGCCGCTGGTGGCTTTACACAGGGTTGCTGTCCGCGCCTTTCTTCTGTTTCGTAATGTGGATCTACCCTGTTTTTGTAGATCCGCTTTTCAATCGCTTTGGTCCTTTACAGGACAAGGCACTCGAGCACGATATCTTGGCCCTAGCGTCGAAAGTAGGCATTCACGGGGGACGTGTTTATCAAGTGGACAAAAGCACAGACACCAAGATGATCAATGCCTATGTGACAGGATTCCTCGGTACCAAGCGGATTGTGCTTTGGGATACGCTGTTGCAAAAAATGGAACGCGACCAGATCCTTTTTGTCATGGCGCACGAAATGGGGCACTATGTCCTTAACCATGTCGTTTTAGGCATTCTTTTTTATTCCGCCCTTGTACTGCTGGCGCTTTACCTTGTTTTTCGGCTGGGGAATACCTTCGTGTTGCGTTGGGGGCAACAAACCGGAATTACAGCACTCAGCGATATTGCAGCTTTGCCCCTTTTGGCTGCGTTGCTGAGCATCGTACTGTTTTTATGTTCGCCCATCGCCTTGGCGTTCAGTCGCCATCTGGAACACGAAGCCGATCGGTTTGCCCTTGAAGTAACGCGAAACAACCGCGCCGCAGCGCTTGCTTTCCTGCGTTTACAAGAGGAAAATCTCGCTGTTCCGCAGCCGGGCTGGTTATTTAAATTGTGGCGTGCCAGCCATCCGACGCTAGCAGAACGCATTACGTTTTCCAACACCTATCGTCCGTGGGAACAGGGAAAACCGCTGAAATATGAGCGCTATTTCATCTCCACGGCGCCAAGCCAAGACCTTTTGCGTCCGTCTGAGCAATGCTCAAGCACAGATTCGGAAAGTCGCCCGCGCATATGCGTTGCCGCACTGTCCGCGTTGTTCGAAGACATATCGGAAAAATATCCATGCGAGAAACGAAACCCAGCGATGTAAAACCAGTTGCCACCCGTTTGTACTTTTTACCCGTACGACTCGAACGCCCCTTACGGTTCGGTACAGAAACAGTGGATAGTTTTTATTGCGCCCGAGTCGAAATGACGGTGGTGACGCGCGAAGGGAAGTATGTTACGGGTTGGGGAGAAACGCCGCTAAACGTACAATGGGCATGGCAGAGTTCGCGAGATCCAAAGCATCGCGAAGCGGTAATGATAGAGTGTTGCCGTGAACTGGCGCGGGCATGGGCGGAGTTTGACCGTTATGGTCACCCGCTCGAAGTAGGAGCCGCTTTCTTGGAGGAAGTGCTGCCAACGGTGCAGCGAGGCGTTCAACGGCTGGCCGGCACGGAGCCGTTTCCCACCCTCACCGCACTTGTTTGCTGTTCTCCCTTCGACATTGCTCTGTACGACGCCTTCGGCAAAGCCTGCGGCCGCCCGGCGTTAGCCACGTTAACCCCCCAGTACATGAATAGTGATCTGTCGGCGTTTTTGGACCCTGCCGCGGGTAGCTTGGTCTCGTTTAACCAGGTTTATCCTGCAGATTACCTCCGTTTGCCGCCTGCGGAAAAAATGCCCGTTTGGCACCTCGTCGGCGCGTTGGATTCCCTGGAGCCCGAGGAGGCTATTTCTGCGGAGGGCATGCCCTCCAGCTTGCGTGCGTGGATACGGGAAGGAGGCCTGCGCTGCATCAAAATAAAACTATGCGGTACAGATGCAACATGGGATTATGAGCGTTTGGTTCAGGTAGGTGCCTTGGCTATGCAAGAGGGAGTGAATTGGCTGGGCGTGGATTTTAACGGAACCGCGCGGACAACGGAGTATGTGAATTCGTTGCTTGACCGGCTGATGTGGGAATACCCCCGCATTTACGGCATGCTTCTGTATGTTGAGCAGCCCTTCGCGCCCGATCTCGAATCCCGCGCACTGGATGTACACAGCGTGGCGGCGCGCAAGACCCTCGTGCTGGACGAAAGTGCCCATGACTGGCGCGCCGTGTTATTGGGAAGGGAATTAGGCTGGAACGGCGTGGCTATCAAAATAGCCAAAACATTAACGAATGCCGTTCTTACCACCTCTTGGGCTGCGGCGCACGGCATGCGTGTTTTGGTGCAGGACTTAACCAACCCGATGTTGGCGTTGGTGGCGCACCTGCACGTTGCCGCGTATCTACCCACGTTTATGGGTGTCGAATCGAACAGTATTCAATACTGCCCATCCGCCTCACGAATCGAAGCCCAGCGCTTCCCAGGTCTGTTTCAGCGACATCAAGGCGAAGTGGTGTGTACGACAGCCCGACAACCCGGTTTGGGTTACGGAGGTGTTGAGAGCGAACGCCCCTTGCCCGAGTGTGACACAGAGGCCGGCAACATGTAAACGGCCGGGGTGACCGTAACAGCCGCACGTCATTACTAAAGGATGCGGACGGTGTCGAGGATGTCTATGGAAAACGAGCATTGGCTTGCTGTTTTACGCGCCCACATTTTACCGCAAGAAAGCTACGAAGAGGATACGCTTCTGGTGGCGCAACGGTTACTGGGTACGGTTTTGGTGTTGCGGGATGCCGAACAATGCCGCGCCGCCGTGATTACGGAAGTCGAGGCATATTGCGGTTCCGAAGATAAGGCGTGTCACGCCTCGCGGGGATATACGCCGCGTACGTCGGTGATGTTCGGTCCTCCCGGCTTTTGGTATGTCTACCTTATCTACGGGATGTATTATTGCTTGAACATCGTGACGGAACGCGAGGGTTATCCCGCCGCTGTCTTGATACGGGGCGCGATTCCGTACGCGGGTTTTCCAGACGGGACACGCCTTGACGGGCCGGGGAAATTGTGCCGTGCCTTCGCGATTGACAAGCGGTTCAACGCCACGCCGGGCTTCGGTAAACACGCCGCACTGGCCGTAAGCGACGTGGGTTTACGTCCCCATGTTTCGGAAATTCAGCAAACGCCCAGGATCGGCGTGGACTACGCCGGCGAATACAAGGACAAGCCCTGGCGCTGGGTTTGGAACGTCCGAGAGCGTTCCCTTAGGCAAAAACTCAACGAGCACCTAAGGAG
>FWPU01010134.1_pt1 | contig 14261 bp, 6 predicted proteins | sample 2228361 | NCBI WGS metagenome assembly FWPU01 (sample SAMEA103939777, study PRJEB20133) | metagenome
ACCGGCCGGGCGTAGCATCCAGGATGCGTGCTTTGCCCGCACACCACCGCCGACTGCTTGCCGCGCGGCGGCAAGCGATGGCACACGCCGGCCAGCCGCCTCCCAGCCAAAGCAAGTCCTCTGGTCTTTCCAGCCGCCAGGCCGGTATCACAGCGACCAGCCGGCGCGGTATGGCGGGTTGATGTGCTGGTTGGCCTCAGGGCAATTGGTGAATTGCATCGCCTGGGCGTCCCACTGGAGTTTGACACCGGGGAACTTGATGGCAATCACTCCCAGCATGGCGATTTCGGTCAAGGGGGCGCCGTAGGAGAAATCGCTGCCGGCCTTCTTGCCGTGGCGGATGGCGTCCACCCAGTCCTGGTGATGCCCGCGCACACGGGGGAGCTTGGGTTCCGGCCGCTTGTAAGCCCGCATCTTCGCCTCGGGGATGATCCGCACGCCGCCCGCACCATGCGAGCCGTACATGATGGTCCCCCGATCGCCCAGCACGACCGCCCCGGTTTCCACGGGTTTGCGGTTGGGCTCCAGGTCGGCCGGGCGTGGGATCCGCTCGGTGCCGCTGTACCAGTGCATGGTGATGGGGCCGCGGTCTCCTTTGGCGGGGAACTCGTAGGTGATGACCTCGCCTTTGGGGAAGGCATCGCCCTGGGTCTTCGGGTCGTAATCCTTGACATGGGCCACGATGGTCCGGGGCGCACCCAATTCCAAGGCCCAGAACACTGGGTCGACCACGTGGCAGGTCCAATCCCCCACGGTTCCGTTGCCGAAGGGGACCCAGCCCCGCCAGGAACCGGGTAGGTACGCAGGATGGTAGGGGCGATACAGGGCGGGCCCAAGCCACAGGTCCCAATTCAGTTCCGGCGGCACCGGGTGCTTTTCTTTCAGCCGCGGCAGAGCATCAATCCCCGAGTTCACCGCAGCGCAGCCGGCATGGATGGTGTGGACCTTGCCGATGGCCCCGTCCCAGATCCATTCGCAGAAGATGCGGATCGACTCGAAAGAATGGCCCTGGTTGCCCAATTGGGTGACGACATTGTACTGTTGAGCCGCTTTCATCAGCGCGCGGCACTCGTACACCGAGTGGGCCAGCGGCTTCTCGCAATACACGTGTTTGCGGCGTTTGATGGCGGCCATGGCAGCCACGGCGTGGCAGTGGTCGGGCGTGGCCACGACCACCGCGTCGATCTTCTTTTCCATGGCGTCGAACATCTTGCGGAAGTCCTGGAACCGCTCCGCCTTGGGCCACTTCTGGAACGACGGGGCCGCCCGCCGCGCATCCACGTCGCACAGGGCGACGATACTCTCGCTGGCCAACGCCGAAAGGTCCCCATGCCCCATCCCCCCCCCCCCGATGCCCGCGATTTGGAGCTTCTCGTTGGGAGGCGTCTTGCCGCTCTGGGCCACCGCGTGCCGCGGAACCACCAGCGGGACCGCCAGTGCCGCAGCGCTCCGTTGGATGAATCGTCGCCGGCTGAGGGTCTGGAGCTTCATCGCTTCCGCCTTTCCTGCAAGACTCTGCAAACCCCGTAAGCGCCGCCAGACTAATGAGGCAAGGGTCCGGCGTCAAGCCACCGACCCAAAGTGCGATCAAAAATGCTGCGCCGGTTGACGGCTGCCACACAGCCAGTACAACAGGGAGGGCGTCCCCGGCGCCCGCCAAGCCGCATGCCTGGCCATGCCAGGCCTTTGCTTCGCGCTGCCGACACGCCCATCGCACCAACCCGCAATTCGTCCGAGAACCCGCCATGAAACGGAAATCCCTCTTCGCGATGTCGGCCTGTGTCCGATCAGCACAAGTCCAGCCGGCCGGCGTCTTGCCGGTCGGGGCCAGGTTGCTCGGGGCCAGGTTGCTCGGGGCCAGGTTGCTCGGGGCCACGTTGCTCGGGGCCACGTTGCTCGGGGCCACGTTGCTCGGGGCCAGGTTGCTCGGGGCCAGGTTGCTCGGGGCCAGGTTGCTCGGGGCCAGGTTGCTCGGCCTCATGGTGGCCGAGGTCCTTTCGGCCAGCGTGATCTTGGCTGGCGTCCTGTTGGCTGGTTTCATCTCGGCCGGTGTGCACCTGGCACTGCCTCCCGCGCATGCCGCCGAACCTTCTGTCCCGCTTTGCCAACCGTGGCAGTCGGAGTATCGCGGCCAGGATGCCACGGGCAAGCACGTGTTGGCGCTGTGGAAGTTCGATGCGGGGGAGAAGGTCGAGGATGCCTCGGGCCACGGACACACCGCCACGCTCCGCGGCGCCAAGATCCACCCCCGCGGCCGATTCGGTGGGTGTCTGGAGTGCTTTCCGGGCTGGCCTGTCGAGGACAAGGAACACCGCGCTTTGGTGCAAAGCCATCCTGCGCTCAGCCCTCAAGGCCCTTTCAGCCTGGAAATGTGGATTTGTCCCAAGCCGGAGCTGGAAGGCTACCCCGAAGCGTTCCTGGTGGACAAGAAATACGTGTCGCAGCACGATTACCAGTTGATTCTGGGACCGGCCGACCGGGCTGGCAACCGCGTCCTGCGGGCCTGTCTGGGGTTTGGCGACGATTCGGCCACGTTTTATGCGCAACCGGCGCGGTTCCGGCCCGGCACGTGGTATCACGTGGCCTTTACGTATGATGGGGCGGGGGGTGGGCGGTTTTTCCTCGATGGCCGGCCCTGGGGCGAGCACCGCGTTGCCGGGCGCGAATCGATCGCTGCCGGCCGCCATCCCCTTTCCATCGGCGACCGCATTGGCAGCTACTACCACGGCTTTCCCGGGTTCATCGACGAGGTGCGGCTGTGTACCGGGGCGCTGGAGTTCCGGCCGATCAAGGTGGAAATTGTTACGGAACGCTCGTCCTTCCTCCGCATGGAACCGGCCGCGGCACTGGGGTTCCGGATCACCTCGCTTTGGCCGCAGCCGATCACGGCGGCCGAGGTGAGCATCTCGACCGACGGCCTGGGCCGGCGCACCAGGGGCTTGGGGCCGCTGGGCCCCGGACAGGCCGCGTCCCTCGAATACCCGCTCGATACCAGCCTGCGCCCGGGAGAGTACCATGTGATGGTCCGCCTGGATGTGCCCGGCCCGGAGACGTTTCAAAGCGAAGAGCGCTTCCCGGTGCGGATTGTGGCCCGCCGCCCGCCTGACCGCTTCCCCGTGGTCATGTGGGGCGTGGGAAGTCCGGAAGGGGTGCTCCGGGAGCTGGGCCGGCTGAAGCGCATCGGCTTCAACCACGTGTTAGGTTTTGGCGCCGACTATGCCCGGATCTGGGAGGCGGGCAAGCCGACCGAGGCCGCCTCGCCGGAGGTGGTGGCGACCACCCGCCGCATGCTTGACGAGGCCCTGGCCCAGGAGATGACCATCGTGGCCAGCTTGGCGCCGGGCCGTTGGGCCGCCAGAAATCCCGCCTTCCAGCGGGTTGACCGCAAAGGCCAGCCTTACCAGACCAAGACGCCCGACGTATGCGGTCTGTTTCCCCAGGTCCAGCAGTTTTGCTACAACGTGGGGGCTTCGGTCGCCAACAGCTATGGGGGCTTTCCCGCCTTCCAGGCCGCCATGCTCCATACCGAAGTCCGCGACCACGCCAATCTCTGTTTTCACCCCCACGACCGAGCGGCTTTCCGCAACTCCGCGGGCCTCGACGTACCCCCCGAGGTCGGCAACCGGCATGGCGTCCAATATACCCGGCTGCCAGGCTTTCCCGCTTCGCGCGTCATTCCGGACGACCATCCCCTGTACGTCTTCTATCGCTGGTTCTGGAAGGAAGGCGACGGGTGGAACGGCCTGAACACTGCCTTGCACCGGGGGCTGAAGAGCGGCCGGCCCGACCTCTGGACCTACCACGACCCAGCCGTGCGCGTCGCCAGCGTTTACGGCAGCGGCGGCCAGGTGGATGTCCTCTCGCAGTGGACGTACTCCTATCCAGACCCCATCCGCATTGCGGTCGCCACCGACGAACTGTTGGCGATGGCGGCTGGTGCCAGCCAACCCCAGCGGGTCATGAAGATGACGCAGATCATCTGGTACCGCAGCCAGACCGCCCCGGCGCCCAAAGAGGGTTCCCCCTCCGCGCCCCCAGCGTACCAGGCGCCTTGGGAGCGCCAGCAGCCCGACGCCCCCTTCATCACCATCGCCCCCATGCACCTCCGCGAGGCCTTCTGGACCAAGATTGCCCGGCCCATCAAAGGCATCATGTACCACGGCTGGCAGTCGCTGGTTCCCTGCGACTCGCCGGCGAGCTACCGCTACACCCATCCCGAAACGCAGCATGAACTGGCCCGGCTGATTCACCAGGTGGTCGAACCCCTCGGGCCGATGCTCCTCCACGTGCCGGCGGCCAAAAGCGATGTCGCCTTTCTGGAAAGCTTCGCCGCCCAGATGTTCGCCGGACGCGGCACCTATGGCTGGGGCGGCTCGTGGTGTGGCGACGCCTACCACGTAATGCTCTACGCCCATTTACAGCCCGAAATCGTGTTCGACGAAACCATCGCCCAGCGCGGGCTGGACGGGTTCAAATTGCTGGTTATGCCCGATTGCGACGTGCTGCCGGCCAGCGTCGCCCGCCACGTCCAAGCCTTCCAGGCCCAAGGCGGACTGGTCGTGGGCGACGAGCGCCTGGCGCCGGCCATCAAGCCCGATGTGATCCTGGACCGCGTGGCGCGCACAGGCCGCGGCGATCGCGACAAAGCCGCCCTGCAGGCCGCAGCGGCCGCACTCCGCAAACAACTCGACTCCCGCTACCGCCGTTACCTCGATACGTCCCATCCCGATGTCATCCCCTACCTGCGACGCTTCGGCCAAAGCGACTACGTATTCCTGGTCAACGACCGGCGGGAGTTCGGCCAGTACGTGGGACATCACGGCATCGTCATGGAAAACGGGTTGCCGGCCCAGGCCACGGTGTTCCTCAACCGGCCGGCAGGTTTCGTGTACGACCTCCTGGCTGGCCGGCCCGTGCCGACTCGCCAGGAGCAAGGCCAACTGCGCTGGGACGCGGCACTGGGACCTTGCGATGGAGCGGTGTACGTGGTCACACCCCGGCCCCTCCAAGGTTGCCGCATCACAGCGCCCGAGTCGGCACCCCGCGGCGGAACCGCACCCTGCACCATCGAGGTGCTGGACGACCGCGGCCAGCCGGTCGATGCCGTCCTGCCCCTGAAAGTCAGCGTGTACGACCCCGAAACCCGGCTGGCCGAGTTCAGCGGTTATTACGCCGCCAAGGCGGGCAAGACCCAGCTCACGCTCCAGATCGCGCCCAATGACCCGCCGGGAACCTGGCAGATCGAGGTTCGCGAGTTGGCCTCGGGCCTCTCGGCGGTCCACTGGCTCCGCGTGCCCGGCCCGGAACCCTGGCCACCCCACAAAACCCCGCCGCCTCCGGGGGCAGCCAACCCCGTCCAACCGCACGGCTAAAAGGCGCGTGGGGGGCGATTGCCCCCGTGGGGCCAGACAATCGCCACCCATGCCTCGAAACCCGCCGCGGCGGCCGCTTTTGGCAAGCCACTTGCAAGCCCGGTGCGAAGCGCGCTCTGCGGTCCAACGCGCGAAGAACGGCGCTTGCCGGGCAACCGCTTCGCAAGGTTCCGAGCGTGCTAGGCGTCCGGCCGGCGGGTGGTGGCCGCCTTCATCACCCGCTCTCTTGCCACCCCCATCGCCCCCTGAAAACCGGCCGCAGAGATCTTCTTACGGCGGCCAGTCACGCCAAACAGGTTTCGCAAGGCGTCCCGCAGTCGGTGGCCGTAAGCCTGAACCTCGCGTCCGGGAAGCGTCCGCAGGAACTTCACGTCGCGGATCAGGCGGGCCGTACAGGACTGCACCAGCACGTCGCAGTCGCGCATGGACTTGCGGTCGGCGCTGAAGGAGTCGCAGCCCAGCAGCCCGTTGAACTCCTCGCCCAGCACCTCCACCCGCACTCTCGATCCCCGCGACTTGTCGATACAGAAATGCGTATACATCCCGGGGTTACTTGCCGCCCTTGGCCGGCAGCTTCTTCGGCTTGACGATGTCGCTGGACGGCGGCTCGGAAAATGTCGAGGAATCTTCCGCGGGCGGCAGCCAACTGTCGGTGCAATCGAGCGTGCTCCGCGCGAAGGTGCCGATCCTCGTCGCGGAGGTATGCGTTTTCCGCTTCCGGGGGCGCAATACGTTCCATCGCCCTGAACAGGATCTCTGCCAACCTCGACCCACGCTGTGCCAGCCGGGTCACATTCGGAATCACACTTTTTTCTTCCCGCCGCTTCATGGCCGGGGAAAATACCCGCAATCAAGAGCAACGACACACGTACTAACCACAAAGACGCCAGAGAATCCTTGGGGGGCGCTTGGCAAGGCGCATTCCCCTTATTTACGATGATGCACGTCGGCCCGTTGCGGGGGGTTCCAGCGGGCATGAGAGCAAGAGCCCCGTGAACAGTCACCCCAATCCATTGGGCAAAAACGGTCCTACCCGATTTAGGCCGCTGTTATGGCCATCGGCGGCGTACTGTGTGCGGTGGGGGGTCGGATTCTGCCACGCCATCGCATCGGCGCAAGGAGGCATGGGAGGAGGCGGCCTACACGTTTTAGGGAAGGCGTTTGCACCATGCTGGGGGTGACAAAGCGGGGCGAAAAGTTCCGGCAGACTGTTGCAAGGCCCCTCTGGCGGAGCTAAACTGAGACACCGAGGTCCGTCCAAGCGGCGGGATGTCGAGTGGTGACTGCCTCGCTTGCCGCAAGGCAAGCGATCACCTGATTGGCCTCCTGCCGTCCTGCCAAGAACGATCCTACCTGCCTAGCGATTGAAGACCATCCTACCGCACAAGGCGCTTTGGGGGCGGAGCGACTTGCGAATGACGAGCCAATAGGCCCTGCAGGCGCCGCTGGCCGGCGAGACTCTTGAGTGCCCAGCGCCAGCCGAGCGGGGTTAATCGGGGTCGAGCATCTGCGTTTTCCGAAAGAGCCGGACGGTCTGCCAGGCGTGCTGGCGGGCTGCGGTCAAGCGCAACTGGGAGATGAGGTGCGATGCGAACCGCGGCGATATGGCTTTTGGTGGTGGGACTGGCGTCTTGGCAGTCGATCGCATCGGCCGCGGAGGCCAAGGCGGCCTCCAAGCCGGACGTTGAGGCCAAAGCGAAGGTCGAAGCCCCTGCCAAGGTCGAAGCCAAGGCGAAAGGACAAGCCCCTGCCGCGGTCGAGGCACCGCTGACGGCCGAGGCCAAAGCCGAGGCGGAATATGCGGCAGCCGAGAAGGCGGCCCGCGAGGCCGAGGCGGCGCTGGCGCCGCTGCGCGAGGCCATGCAGAAGGCCGACGCGGCCTATGCCAATGCCAGCCGGGAGGCCAATGCCAGGCGTCAGCGGGCCACCGAGTCGAAGAACCTGGCAGGCCAGGAGGGTCAGAAGGAGTTGCAGCGGGCCGAGGCCAATCTGGCGGCGGCGGTCAAGGCCCTGGCCGATGCCACCGCTGCCAAGCCGGCCGCAGAAAAAGCGTTTGCCGAGGCCAAAGCCGCGGCCGCGCCGCTCCAGCAGGCTTTCGAGGCGGCCCAGAAGGAGGCTGAGGCGGCGGCGGCCAAGGCTAAGGCGGCTTTGGACGCCGCCAACCGATGGGAAGAAGAGGCGCGGCGGGCCACGGCCGAGGCCGCGATCCTGCGGCAGGCAGCCCAGGCGGCCAAGGCGGCCCTCCTGCGGGCCCAGCACCACGAAAAGCAGGCCCAGGCCCAACTCCAGTCGGCCAGCGACAAGAAGGCGGCGGAGACGGCCCTGGCCAACGCCAGGAACCAGGTGGCCGCTGCGGCCAAGGCCTGCCAGGCAGCCGAGGAGGCCGCCCAGGCGGCGGCCCAGCGGGCCGACGAAAAGAATCGGGCCGCTGCCCAGGTGGCCGCCAAGCGCAAAGCGGTGGCCGACGCAACGGCAGCCTTGGCCCAGGCCCAAAAGGCCCAACAGCAGGCCGAGACCCAGTTGGCTTCCGCCACCAAGAAGGCGGCCGAAGCCCAGCGGCAGAAGCAATCGGCCGACGAAGCCCTTGCGCGGGCCAGGGATCAGGTGGCGGCCGCACGCAAAACTTTGATGGCAGCCGAGAAAGCCGCGGAGGAGGCCGCGGCGAGGGCCAGGCAGCTTGCCGCCGACGCCTCCAAACCCGCCGCGGCAAAGCAACAAGCCAACGACCAGTTGGCGGCCCGGCGCAAGGCGGTCGACGCCGCCCGAGCGGCCGTGGTCCCGACGGAGCAGAAGGAGAAGTCGGCCCAAGCCCAGGCCAACGCCGCTGCCGAGAAACTGGCCGCGACGGAGGCCGAAAAAAAGTCGGCTGCCGAGGCCCTGAACCACGCCAAGAGCCGGGTCGCGGCGGCCGCGGCCGCGCTCCAATCGGCCCAGGATGCTGCCAAGGAAATCGTGCAACTGGACCAGGCGGTCCGACAAGCGGCCGACGAGCTGGCGGCCAAGCGCAAGGCGGCCGACGCCGCTCGGGCCGCCTTGGCCCCGTTACAACAGAAGTTGGAGCAGGCGGCCTTGCGGGCCAACTCGGCAGTCCAGGAACTGGCCCAGGCCGAGGCCCGCAAAAAGTCGGCCGAAGAGGCCCTGGAAAGCCTCAAAAAACGCATTCCCGAAGCGCAAAAGAGTTACCAGGCCGACGAGGAAGCGGCTCGCCAGGCCGAAGCCGCCACCGTGCCGCTGAAGGCCGAGGCCGACAAAGCCCGCGCCGCCTATCTGGCCGCCCTCAAAGTGGCCGACGAAAAGCGGGCCCAGGTTCAGCGGGCCCGGGCTGCCTTGTACCGCTTGCGGGCCGCCCGGCAATTGACCAGCCTCGTGGAAAGCCCGGAACCGCCCAAACCCGCCAACCGGATCGACGAAATCGTTTTCGCCAGGCTCAAGGCCCTGGGAATCCAGCCCGTCCTCTGCTCCGACGCCGTGTTCGTCCGCCGCGCCTACCTGGACGTGACCGGCAAGTTGCCCACCGCGGAAGAGGCCCGGGCGTTTCTTTTGGACCCCAGCTCCGACAAGCGGGCCGCGCTGATCGATCGGCTGCTGAACGACACGGCCCACGCCGACTATTGGGCCATGAAGTGGGGCGATATCCTGCGGATCAAGGCCGAGTTTCCCGTGAAGGTCTGGCCGAACGCGGCGCAGGCCTATTCGCGCTGGGTCTGGGAATCCATCGCCCGCAACAAGCGCTATGACCAGTTCGTCCGCGAGCTGTTGACGTCCAGCGGGAGCAATTTCCGCGTGGGGCCGGTGAACTTCTACCGGGCCATCCAGAATCGGACTCCGGAGGGGATCGCGGCGGCCGTGGCCTTGACGTTCATGGGCTCGCGGATCCACCTCTGGCCCGAGGAGCGGCGGGCCGGCATGGCGGTCTTCTTCTCGCAGGTGGGGTACAAGCCCACGAGCGAATGGAAGGAGGAAATCGTTTTCTGGGACCCCTTGAAGTCGGTCGAGGTGGCCGGGAGCACCGCCCCGGGAGTGGATGCCGTGGCCAAGGCGGTCACCGCCACGAACCAGATTCCTCAAGGGCTGCCCCAGCCGATCACCGAGCCCGGGCCGCTTGCGGCGATGTTTCCCGATGGGACCAAGACGACCATTCCGCCGGACCGGGATCCGCGGGAGGTATTCGCCGACTGGCTCGTTCGGCCCGAGAACCCCTGGTTCGCCAAGAACATCGTCAATCGCACTTGGGCCTGGGCCATGGGCCGGGGCATCATCCACGAGCCGGACGATATCCGCGACGACAACCCGCCCAGCATCCCGGAGCTGTTGGCCTATTTGGAGAAGGAGCTGGTCGCCAGCGGCTACGATCTGAAGCATTTGAAGCGGTTGATCTTCACTTCGACGACCTACCAGTTGTCTTCGGTGCCACGGTTCCAGGGGCCGGAGGCGCGGGCCTGTTTTGCCAGCTATCTCCTGCGGCGCGTGGAAGCTGAGGTGCTCAACGACGCGGTGAACCAGGTCACCGGCAGCAACGACCTGTACACCAGCGCGGTCCCCGAGCCGTTTACGTACATCCCGAAGGACATGGGGGCCGTGGAGCTGGCCGATGGAAGCGTTACCAGCGCATTTTTGGCGCTGTTTGGGCGTTCGGCGCGGGCGGCGGGGATGGAGAGCGAGCGGGTCAACGAGCTGGCCCCCCCCCAGTGGCTGTACCTGTTGAATTCGGCGGCCATCCAGCGCAAGGTGCAAACGGGCCCGAAGCTGGCGGCGATTTTCTCTTCCGGCGGCAAGCCTCGGGAGATTGCCGAGCGGCTGTACCTGACCATCCTGTCGCGTTTTCCCACGGAGTACGAGATCCAGGCGGTCGAGCAATACGCCAAGGCCGGGGTCTCACGGGGGCGCGACATGTGGATCGACCTGGCGTGGGCGCTGATCAACAGCCCGGAATTCCTCTTGCGGCATTAAGCGGTTGCTGGAGAATGATTCCACTGGAAGAGCCTTCCGGCGGAAAAGCATTCCAAACGGCGCGTTACCCGGTGTGACCATCGCAGAAGGGGAGTACGAGGAGGATGGAAGCCATGCGCACAGAGCATCAGTCCGAGCATTCGGAGCCGATCTCGCGGCGCGAACTCATGCGCCGCGGCGTGCAGGCGGCAGGCATGATCGCGGCCAGCGGCCTGGGCTCCCAGGTGTTCGCCGCTTCGGCCCCCAAGCCGTCTGACAAGGCCGCCCAGGAAAAGGCCGCCCGCGACGAGGCGGCTCGGGCCAAGGCCAAGGCCAAGAAAACCCCGATCAAGTCCGTCATCCAGATCTTCCTCTGGGGCGGCATGTCGCACAACGATACCTGGGATCCCAAACCGGGTACGGGGTACGACTACCTGGGCGAGTTCGACCGCGTCATTCCCACCAACGTCGATGGCGTCCAGCTCAGCGCCCTGTTCCCCAAGCTGGCCAGGCTGGCCGACAAGTTCTCGTTGATCCGCAGCATGACGCATGGGAACAATGGGCACGAGACGGCGGCCTACCTGATGCAGACAGGGCACCAGCCGGGGGGCCGCCTGGCTTATCCCAGCGTCGGCGCCATCTTCACCTACTTCAAGAAGAACCAGTACAAGGGGTTGTTGCCGCCTTACGTGGTGATGCTCCAGCCGGCCGGGCGCTTTTCCGAAGAGGGGTTTTTGGGCCCCGCATACAAGCCGTTCGCCACGGGGGGCGATCCGAATGCGCCCCGCTTCGAGGTGGAGGGGATCGTCAACCGCGGCATTAACGACCGGCGCCAAAAGGCCCGCCGCGAGCTCCTCGACAAGGTGAACCTTTTGGGGTACGGCCTGGCCGAGGCGCCCGACATTGCCGCGGTCGAAGAGGCCAAGGAGAGGGCTTACAGTCTGATCCTGGGCAGCGGCCGCGAAGTGTTCAATCTGGACAACGAACCGACCGCCCTCCGCGACCGGTACGGGCGCCACACCTTCGGGCAGGAATGCCTGGTCGCACGGCGCCTGGTCGAGGCGGGCGTCCCCTACGTGACCATCAGCTTCCCCGGCGGATGGGACACCCATGCTGGCCACTTCGCCACCATGCGCCGGCAATGCCCCATGCTGGACGACGGACTGGCCGCGCTGCTGGCAGACCTGAGCGGACGCGGGCTCCTGGAGACCACCCTGGTGTGGTGCACCGGCGAGTTCGGCCGCACCCCAAAGGTTTCCTGGGAGCCGCCCTGGAATGGCGGACGCCATCACCACGGCGCGGTGTTCACGGTGCTGGTGGCCGGCGGCGGATTCAAAGGCGGCCACGTAGTGGGCGCCTCCGACGAAAAAGGAGAACAGGTAGGCCAGCGCCCCGTGTATCCGGTGGACTTGCTGGCCAGCTTCTACCTCCTGGCGGGCATCGATGCCAACGCCAAGCTCCCTCACCCCTGGGGATTGGACGCCCGGGTGCTGGACGCCGAGAACGAAGGCATGCCGTCGGCCGGGATGTTGGAAGAGATCATGTAACACGCGATGCGGATTGGGACCAAGGGTTTAGGCGGGCCAGGCGTACGCCGGCAAAACGCCCTGCTGCGCACCGCCGGCCCCTTCGCCTGGCCTTGTTGCCCGTCCCCAAGTCCCAAGTTCCGGTTTCCCCGAGGGATCCCACCATGGACAAACTCCGATGTCTCCTGATCGGGCTGGCTGTGGCTCTGGCCGCCTCCCCCCTCCAGGCACAGAACCAGTACATCGGTTACGTCTATCCTGCGGGCGGCCAGCAGGGGACCACCTTTCCCATTCGTTTGGGCGGACAGGGTCTGATGTATCCTTCCGAGCTGGTGGTGACCGGCGAAGGGGTTTCGGTGCGGCTGGTCGATTACTTCCGCGTGATGAACAACCAGGAACTCGACCTGCTGCGGCAGCAGTTGCAGGAATTGCAGAAGAAGGACACCAAGGTCGATGACGCCTTGGCCGCGCGCATGGCCTGGTTCGAGTTCCCGGCGCCCATCGGCCCGCCGGGAACAGCGGCCACCACGACCGGCGCTACCACAGCCGCTTTGGACCCGAAAAACGCCTCAGCGCCGTCCGCCAAGGATCTGGCCAAACAAAAGCTCATCCAACGGATCCAGCAGCGGTTCGCGGAATACCAACCGTTTCCCGCGGTGCGGTCCCAAACCGAACTGCTGTTTGCCGAGGTGACCGTGGCGCCGAACGCCAAACCCGGCCGCCGCGAAATCCGGGTGGTCACCAAGCGCGGCGTCTCGAACCCCCTGCCCTTCTACGTCGGCCAAGTACCCGAAACCGCCCGCAAGGCCATGAAGACCTGCCAGCTTCCGGTGCTCGGAAGGGAACATCTGGCCCAGCGCAACCGCCCGCCCGAGGAGGAAGAGTCTCGCATCGAACTGCCCTGCACAATGAACGGCCAGGTGGGGCCTGGCGAGGTGAACCGGTATCGCTTTTCGGCCACCAAAGGCCAGCGCCTGGTGATTTCGACCAAGGCCCGCGACTTGATCCCCTACGTGCCCGATGGCGTGCCCGGCTGGTTCCAGGCCGTGCTGAAACTTTGCGACGCCAATGGCCGCGAAGTGGCGTATAACGACGATTCCTACTTCCACCCCGACCCCGTGATCTATTTCGAGGTCCCCCAGGACGGCGAGTATGTGCTGAGCATTACCGACGCCCTGTTCCGGGGCCGGGAGAGCTTCGTTTATCGCATTACCATTGGCGAGTTGCCGTTCGTCACCAGCATTTTCCCCTTAGGCGGCCGGGCGGGCGAGCCCGCCAAAGTCGAGATGCACGGCTGGAACCTGGACAAGGCCACCCTGGCCCTCCCCCCCAAGGATGCGCCGCCGGGCGTGTACCGGATCGCTGCCACGAGCGGCCAGTGGGTCTCCAACGAAGTCCTCTTCGCCCTGGACACCCTGCCCGAGTGCCTGGAACAAGAGCCCAACGACCAGCCCGCCAAAGCCCAGAAAGTGAGCCTGCCGCTCATCGTCAACGGGCGAGCCGACCGCCCCGGCGACTGGGATGTGTTCGAGGTCGAAGGCAAAGCGGGCCAGACCCTGGTCGCCGAAGTGACCGCCCGGCGGCTCGGTTCCCCCTTTGATTCGTTCGTCAAGGTGACCGGCCCCGATGGCAAGATCATTGGCTTGAACGACGATCACTTCGACGCCGGCTCCGGGCTGAACACCGACCATGCCGATTCCTACCTTATGGTCAAACTGCCCGCCGACGGCAAGTACCACGTCCACCTGGGCGATACCCGGCGGCAGGCGGGCAAGGAATATGCCTACCGGCTGCGGATCAGCCTGCCACAGCCCGATTTTGCCCTGCGCGTCGTTCCTTCCCGAATCGTCATGCCCAGCCGAGGCACCGGCGCGGTCACGGTGTATGCCATGCGCAAGGACGGTTTCGAGGGTCCCATCCAACTGCGGTTCAAGGACCTGCCCCCGGGATTCGAATCCTCCGGCGCCACGCTGCCCGCCAAGCAGGAGGTCGTCCGGCTGGCCGTGCGAACCACCCTGGCGGCAACCGACGAGCCGGTCGAGCTAAGCGTGGTCGGCACGGCCAGGGAGGGGGACCGCGAAATCGTGCACCAGGCGGTGCCGGCCGAAGATGCCATGCAGGCCTTCCTCTGGCGGCATCTGCTGCCAGCCGAAAACCTGCCGGTTGTGGTGTTCGACCCGTCGTACCGGCCGCCTTTGGAACGGATCCGCCCGCCCATCCGCGATGAGGATCGGCCCAAGGGTGCGAAGCCCAACTTGACGCGGTCCTCGGTCGACTGGTATCTCCGCCAGATCGAGACCCTTTACCAAGAGTGGTTTTTGACCGACGAGTTCGTGAACCGCCGCATCGCCGATATCGAGGCCCGCCTGATCAAGTAGCCTGCGCGCTTTCCACACACGCCACACTCTACCTGGGTGGCACGCCCCGAACGCAT
>FWPU01010135.1_pt1 | contig 14258 bp, 12 predicted proteins | sample 2228361 | NCBI WGS metagenome assembly FWPU01 (sample SAMEA103939777, study PRJEB20133) | metagenome
TACTTTCCTGTCCAAAGATGGAGATATCGCCAATTTTTCCGCCATGTGCTTCTATGAATTTTTCACTCTGAACAAACATACCGCCCGAACCACAGCAGGGGTCGAAGATTCTGCCTTTGTAGGGCTCGAGCATTTCTACCAGGAGTTTTACAATGCTCTGTGGGGTATAAAATTGCCCGCCTTTTTTACCTTCGGCATCGGCAAACTGACCAAGAAAGTATTCATAGACACGACCTAATATATCTTTGCTTTTATTCTCTTTGTCACCTAAGCCGATGGTGCCTATTAAATCGATGAGCTCCCCCAGCCGCTGTTTGTTTAAGGCTGGTCGGGCATAAATTTTTGGAAGCACGCCTTTAAGTGATGGGTTTTCCTTTTCAATAGCATCCATGGCTTTATCAATAATCTCGCCAATCTCTGGTCTTTTAGCATTGGTTTTGAGATGTTCCCACCGCGCCTCTCTGGGAACCCAGAAGACCCTTTTTGATATGTATTCGTCTTTGTCTTCAGGGTCAGATAAAGCGTCTTTTTTTACTTCTTCATAAACTTCTGTAAAGGCATCGGAGATGTATTTTAAAAAAATAAGTCCAAGCACCACATGCTTATACTCTGCAGCATCCATTGCTACGCAGTTTATCTGCTGCCTGCCAGAGTTTTTGTTCGAAGCCTAAGTTTGCTCCATTAGAATTTTTCTTTGTCATATTAATTCCTTACATTTTCTGACGTAAATATTAGACAGTGACCTTTATTTTTTATCATCTGTATGAGTTTTTTTTCGATTCCGTTTTGTTTGAATTTGGGTTTTTGTGGTTTCATAATTTTATTATCTTAATTTTTATAATAAAAATTATCAATATTAATCGTTGGGGCAATTCATAAGGGGTAATTCATGAATAACCTTACTATGCGAAAAATATAAAGGTATAGTAAAGAGAGTAGAAGCTGCCCCCCCTTCTTCCTATTAAATAAGGTGGTTCAAATAAACTATATATCCTACAAAGTTCTTAGAGTGGTAAAAATGTCTCTACCAAGTGCATGGTGGTTTATTTAGGTCAAATGGGTGTAGTTCTCGAAAAATGGGAAAAAACTGTTTTTCAAATGTTTAAGCAACAGTCACAACGCCTTCCGCGTATACTTCGCCGTCTTTGTTAAACTTGAATGATATTCTGTTATTATCTGCCTGTGAGAGTGATACCAAGATTTCTTTCATATCGTAGCTAACCTCTTTTTTGAATGAAACCAGATATTCCTTTATATTTTGTTCACTTCCCTTTGCAAATAATGTGTCCTGTAACATATTCAGATAAACTACATTGTTCAGATGTCCGTTACCATCAATGTCGCTGTAACGGATAACATGACTCTTCTGAAAGGCTACATCGGTAAACTCTTGTGGTGTATAATTGATATTAAACTCGGTGGAAGCATCATGACTTCCATACATCTTTTCCACCTCTTCTGTCACTTTGGAAATGCGCCTTTTCTTTGTGTCTATAAAAAACCAGTGAGACGTTGCCTGTGCAATTAATCTGTTGTCTTTAAAGACTTCAAAGTCTCTTAATGCTTTGAAAGATTTAATCCCCCTTGACCAGGTTTTGATTGTAATATTATCCCGAAGAAAGGCATAATCGTGAATTAAAAGGGCAAACTGGTTTAATACCCATGCTACACCATGCTTTTCCATATATTTTAGATTAAAACCCACTGACTCGGAATGCAGTATTGCAGACTCTTGTAGCAGAGAAACGAGTGAGTCAGGTCTGAGAAAGTTGGTTCTGTCAACATCACGATAGCCCACTGTATGGTTAAGAACAAAAATCATGGCTATATCCTAACAAAAAGAGATTGCAAAAACAAGTTTATCGTTCTTTGCTTTTTTTGAAATTTATACTATATTTTCTCATTTTTCTGTATAAAAGGGTGCGATGAATATTTAATATTTTTGCTGCCTTTGTCTTGTTACCACCTGCATTATCAAGAGCACGCAGGATTGCCTCTCTTTCAGCCTTATCAACAAATACTTCAAGAGAAGGTTCTTTTATGCCTTTAAGCTCGCCATCCTTACGACGGAGAAAAAGTGGCAGTTCATAGGGTTGAATAATGTCGTTGTCCGTAAAACAGACAACCCTGTTAAGTACATTTACCAATTCTCTCGTATTACCCGGCCAGTCGTACTCAAGAAGTAAATCAATGGATTCTTTTGATAGTTTAAAAGTCCTTCCAAAATCTTTTGAAAGGTCAGATAATACTCTCTCTGCTATTGGAACAATATCTTCTTTTCTTTCACGCAGAGGCGGAATATGGAGACGAATTACATTAAGGCGATAGAAAAGGTCTTTTCTGAATTGCCCTTTATCAACCATGTCTTCAAGAGGCTGATTGCTTGCGGCAATAAGTCGAAAATCAGATTTTAGCGGTGTAGTTCCGCCAATCCTTTCAAATTCTTTTTCCTCAAGTACCCTTAATAACTTTGGCTGCATCTCTAAGGGCATATCCCCAATTTCATCTAAAAACAGGGTGCCTTTGTTGGCGAGCTCAACCTTGCCATGTTTCCCTGTATTTTGAGCTCCCGTAAAAGCCCCTTTCTCATAACCAAAGAGTTCAGACTCGAGCAAATCCTTTGGGATTGAAGCACAGTTAATGCGAACAAAGGGCTGCAGTCTCCTTGAACTTGCGTTATGAATTGCCTGAGCAAACATTTCTTTTCCCGTGCCTGACTCGCCTGTAATAAGAACAGGAAAACCGGTGTTTCCTGCTTTTAGTGCCTTGTCTTTGAGGGCTAAAAGTGCAGCACTTTTACCAATGATACTATCAAAGGTATATCTTTCTGCTCTCAAAGAAAGCAACTCCTCTTCGTAAAGTTTAAGTTTGGACTGAAGGTAAGACAGCTCCTTTGCCAACTTGCTGACATCACTTACATTTTTAAACATAACCTGACCATATACGGCAACCACTTTATCTCCGTCTTTAATTGGAATCCTCTGGACAACCATGTCCTGACCTTTTATATTGTGAGCCTTGTTGATTTCTGGAACTCCTGTCTGGGCGACAATATGCATACGTGTATTCTCTATTACCTGCCTCACATCTTTTCCGATCATCTCTTCTGGGTTTACTCCAAGAAACTGACCATAGGGTTTATTGAAATATATAATTTTACCATCCGGGTCTGTTATAACTACGCCATTATATATGTTGTCAATGATGAGTTCTAAAAGTCTCAATCTTTCTTCTTTAGTCATAAACAAAGCGACTATTGTAGCAAATGTGATACAAATTACTGTAACAGATTTTATATTTTTTGTATCAAAAAATCTACAAATAATTTATATAATCCCTATTTATAAAAAAATGTTTTAAATAGCTACGCTTTATTTTGTCTGTTTTTTCAGTCATTTTTAACAACTTTATAAAAAATTGGCATGTCAGTTGCATAAAATATAAAAATACAAACGGTGTTTGGAGAATGCTATGGCATATTTTATTAAAGAACCAGAAATTTCCAAGAATGACATTTTAATACTAAAAGATGATAATTTTTCCATTAAAAATGTCTGTATCGTTACCGGTTCAGGAAGCGGTATAGGTAAGGCAACGGCAATTGCTGCAGCAGTTAATGGTCTAATGACGGTCGGTTTGGATATTGATGAGGAAGGCGGCAAAAAAACCCAGGATTTAGCAAGAGAACTGGGCGGACAGATGATTTTTATAAAAACTGACCTTACAAGGCTCGACGAAATGGAAAAAGCCGTTACAGAAGCATCTAAGATAGGTAAAGTAAGGTATCTGGCAAATATAGCTGGTATTCAGCATATTGATTCTATCGAGAATTTTCCTATGGAAAAATATGAGCTAATGATGAAAATCATGGTACGGGCACCTTTTTTTCTCTCAAAACTGGTTATACCTCTTTTCAGGAAAAATGAAGATGGTTCTGGTGTCATAGGTAATATGTCTTCTGTCCATGGTCATCTGTGTACAATAAATAAGCCTGTTTACAACATTACGAAATTTGCTCTTCGAGGTCTTACCCAGTCTATCGCTGCAGAAGGAAACGGTAAAATCCGCTCCTTTTCCGTAAGTACAGGTTTTGTACGAACAGCCCTTGCCATAAATCAGATTCAGGCACAGGCAGAACAAAGGGGAATAACGCCAGAATCGGTTGTTACAGATGTTATGATGGGGCGTTCAAGGATTAAGGAAATGATGTCTCCAGTGGAGGTAGCCAATCTTTTTATGCTCGGGTTCTCGCGTTTTGCAAGATATCTTGACGGAGGAGATCTTTTATTTGATGGCGGTATGGTTTTAACATATTAATTTTAAGGAGGGAGTAAAGATGAAAAAGCTTGGCAAAATTTTGTTATTGTGTTTTATCAGTTTCTTTTGCATTTTAAATGCCCAGGCAGCAGAAAATTATAAGCTGGGGGTGGCTTTAGGGCTTACAGGAACTGGTGCACTTTACAGTGCGGATCAGGTTGAGGGAATCAAACTTGCAGTTGAGGAAATTAATGCCAAAGGGGGGTTACTGGGCAAACATAAAATTGAGCTTTTTATCAGAGACACACAGACTAAACCGGATGTTGGTGTAAGAGAAGTAAAAGATTTAATATTGAGAGATGGTATAAAGACAGTAATCAATGACTATTCCAGTGCAGTTGCCGTAGCTGTGAAACCAATAGCCCAGGAATATAAGGTGATTCACATTGCGGCTATCAGTAATTCAGAAAATATCACAAAAATTAACTTTAGTCCTTACACCTTTCAGGTCGTTCCTAACAGTTATATGCAGGCAAAAGCTGCTGCAATAGCAATAGCAAAAATGGCAAAAGAGAAGGGCTGGAAAGAGTATGTTACAATAGCATCGGATTATGAGTGGGGGCGTTCAACACAGGCTGAAGCGGTTAAGTTTTTAAAAGAACTGGCACCACAATTAACCCTGAAAAAAGAGTTCTGGCCCAGACTCGGAGAAACTCAGTTTACTTCCTATATCACAAGTATTATGGCAATGAAACCAGATTTTGTGTATGGAAGTTTAGCATCCAAAGATAATGTGGCCTGGATGGAGCAGGCAAAGGCTTATGGCTTTTTTGAAAAAATACCTTATCCCGGTTCTTTGATTAGTGTTACAGAACTTATGCTGGAAGCAAAAACACTTCCACGCGGAATCATTGGGTTAACAAGAGCACCATTTTTTGCTCACATGGATAATCCGATGATGGCAAATTTTGTCAAAAATTACAGGGCAAAATATAATAAATATCCAAGTGACTGGGCTGTTCTCGGATACGATGCCGTGTATGCCTTAAAACAGGGTGTAGAAAAGGCAAAATCTATAGATACTGAAAAGGTAAAAGATGCTATGAAAGGCTTAACCGTTAATCTCACACGCGGAAAACTGAAATTCAGGGGAATTGACAATCAGTTAAGCTGTTCTTCATATATCGGTGTAGTTGCGGATGATCCGAAATATCCGTTCCCTATCTACAAAAACATCATAGAAGTTAAGGGCAGCGAGAGTGAGCGTCCTGAAAATGAGATTCTGGAAGCAAGAAAGGCAGAGAAGAAATAATTAAAGGATAAAATAAGTGGATATTACATTTCTTTTTGCACAGTTTTTAAGCGGACTGACCTACGGCATGATACTCTTCCTGGTTGCCGCAGGTCTGTCCCTTATTTTCGGAGTGATGAACATCCTGAACTTTGCTCATGCCACATTGTGGCTAATGGGAGCATACTTTACCTATACCTTCTGGAGTTTTATGCAAGCCCATTCCTTTGCCCTCTGGTTAAGCATACCTCTTGCCGGACTCGCAGTGGCAGCAATTGGTGCATTTATCGAGGTTGTTTTAATAAGACGTATCTACAAAAGAGAATTATACGAACAACTATTGATAACATATGCACTTGCACTTATACTCGGCGATATGATTAAAATTTTCTGGGGTGTAACTGATAAGCTTATAGAAAGACCAGAAATTGTGACCAAACCAGTTTTTATACTCGGCGCTCCTCTCGACTCGTACTTTATCTTGGTTATTTTATCTGGATTCTTTGTAGCACTGGGGCTATGGTGGTTTCTGAAATATACACGTTATGGTCATATAGTAAAGGCGGCGGTTTATAGCAGAGAAATGGTTAGTGCCCTCGGAATTCCAATTCCAAAAATCTATACATGGGTTTTTACATTGGGAATTTTCATTGCTGGTTTTGCAGGAGGCATTCAGGCTCCCATAGGTTCAATCACACTCGGAATGGATACGGCAATAATAATTCAGGCTTTTTGTGTGGTCGTAATAGGAGGATTTGGTAGCCTTCTCGGAACGCTGGTAGGCTCATTGATTGTTGGAGAAGTGTATTCATTTGCCATATTGTTCTGGCCTGGCGGGGCAATGGTACTGATTTTTGTGATAACTGCAGCAATTCTGATTATAAGGCCCTGGGGGCTTTTTGGTACCCCAATGAGGATATAAGAGATGAAGCAAAAGATAATTTTGCCACTTTTTTTATTAATGTTTCTTTCCCTTTTGCCCCAAATCGTCAGTGAATTCTGGGTTCATGTATTGACAGAAATTATCATACACGGTTTGTTTGCCTTAAGTTTTAATATGATTTTCGGCTACATGGGACAGTTAAGTTTTGGTCATGCTGCCTATTATGGTGTAGGAGCCTATACTACCGGTTTATTATTGACAAAAACACAAACTCCTTTATTATTATGTCTTCCTCTTTCCATGTTGTTTTCAGGCGCTATTGCTGCATTTCTTGGATACTTTTGTGTAAGACTGCGAGGAATATACTTTGCTATCCTGACGATGGCTTTTGGGCAGCTTGTATATTACATAATCTTTCAGTGGTATTCTTTTACAGGCGGTGATAATGGATTACAAGGTATTGTGCCGCCTCAGGCATTATCTGATGCTAAATCCTATTTTTATTTTGCCCTTGCTGTAACTACTGTTGGTGCAGTGCTGCTTTACATAATTTCAGAATCGCCTTTTGGTTATACCTTGCGGGCAATACGGGATAATGCAGAAAGAACAGAGTTTATAGGCATAAATGTTAGAAGATATATGCATATAAACTTCATAATTGCAGCAATGTTTGCTGGATTGGCAGGGGCGCTTTGGGGTCCTTTTACCAGAAGCCTTGCGCCTGATTTATGTGGCTGGCAGCATTCTGGAATGCCGGTTTTTATGGCTGTGCTTGGCGGACCTTTTAATTTTCTTGGACCATTCGTTGGTTCAGGTATTTACACGATGCTTATGGCAATGGTAACAAGTTTTACCCTTTACTGGCCACTTGTGAGCGGAACAATAATAATTATCGTTGTTCTTTTAATGCCGGATGGCTTTTTTGGTTTACTTGAAAGAATGCGGTTCTTAACTGTAAAAAAAGAAAAATCTTCAAAGGAAGCGGTATAATGATATCTGGTGACGACAATGTTTTGGTTGTAAATAATCTCCAAAAATCTTTCGGTTCCTATAAAGTTCTTACTGATGTAAATTATACTCTTAAAAAAGGCATGATAGCATCCATAATAGGTCCGAACGGTGCAGGGAAAAGCACTTTTTTCAATCTCATAACAGGATATCATCGTGTTGACAAGGGCAAAGTCCTTTTTAAGGGTAAAAATATAACTAACTGGAAGCGACACAAGATAGCCAAAGCCGGAATAAGCAGGGCTTTTCAGGTAAGCAATATTTATCCACGGCTGACAACCTACGAAAATATCAGACAGGCTATACTTGCCCAACAAAACAAAACATTGTCAATGTTTGTGCCGGCAACAAAGCTCGCAAAGGAAGAAACAGAAAGATTGTTAGAGGCGATAGGGCTAATAGACTACAAAACCACCTTTGCAGGTATTCTGTCACAGGGAGACAAAAAAAAGCTGGAGCTGGGTCTTGCCCTCGCGGGAAATCCTGAACTTTTGTTGTTAGATGAGCCAACAGCAGGCATGTCCTCTGAAGAAACTTTTGAAACCATGGAGCTTGTAAAAAAAATAAACAAAGATATGGGCGTAACAGTTCTTTTTACAGAACATGACATTTCTGTCATTTTTGGCTATGCACAGAAACTTTCCGTTCTTTATCAGGGTAAAGTTATAGCTGAAGGCACCCCGGAAGAGGTCAGAAACAATACAGAAGCACAAAAATGCTACCTGGGCGAGGATGTATGATACTACAAGTTGATAAAATAAACACCTTTTACGGAACCAGTCATATTTTGTTTGATGTGTCTATACACGTAAAAAAAGGTGAGCTGATCTGTCTGCTCGGAAGAAATGGTGCCGGAAAAACTACAACTTTACGAAGCATTATGGGGCTGACACCACCTAAAAGCGGCTCTGTTCTTTATCACGATGAGGAACTGAGAGGGAAACCACCATATTTTATCGCCAGAAAAGGTATCGGCTATGTGCCGGACGCAAGACTTATTTTCCCTGATTTAACTGTAAAAGAAAATCTGCTGATAGGCATTAAAAAATCTGAACATTACAAAGGCGATAAATGGACAATCGAAAGAGTTTACGAAATATTTCCACACCTGAAAAAACTTGAAAACCATTTAGGTGGCCATTTAAGCGGTGGCGAGCAACAAATGTTAACTATCGGCAGGACACTTATGGGAAATCCAGAGCTTATTCTGCTTGATGAGCCTGTTGAAGGGTTGGCACCTTTGGTCGTTAAGGATTTTGCGGATAAATTATTAAAGCTTAAGGATATGGGTGTAACAATTCTTTTTTCTGAACAAAACGTCCGTTTTTCCATGAGTATTGCTGACAGGGCATATGTGATTAATAAAGGCAAAATCGAATATGAAGGCACGATAGATGATCTGGAAAAGAATGAAGATATAAAAAAGAAGTATCTTATGATTTGATTCTTTACCTTTCAAATCAAATTTAAAAAATCCAGTCGGCAGCGAAGTATCTGCAGTCAATCCGAACGTTCCGATTTTGTTTTTTACAAACTCTATATATCTTAATACAAAGAAATCCTTAACTAAAATTAGGTTGTTTAAATAAAATAAAATTTCTAAAATGTAATCATGGAAGGTAAAGAGCTGTTTGTTAAAGATGTTAAAAAGATTTTAAACATAATAACTGTTCCCCTGATAATATCGAATGACAATGTTTTTTTTTGGAATTCTTCTGCATCCGCTTTTTTAAAAAGACATAGCATCTCCCTTGACAAAACCACTTTGTCAAATTTCAAGGGGAACAACAAGTTTTTTATACTTGATACAGCAGAGGCTTCAAGGAAAATAATTATTTATACCTTTTGTGTAAATAATTCCAGTAGTAATTCCTGGCAAATTTATTTGCTTTTATCAAGCGAAGATATTGAAAATGGTTTTTTAAAAAAATTACCCCTCTTTAACAAAATAGTTAAAGATTTTGAATCTATCATAGAAAACACCTACGATGGTTTATACATTACTGATGGGTTAGCGAACACACTAAGAGTGAATAAAGCCTATGAGAGGATTACTGGGATAAAACGTGAAGAAGTTGTTGGCAAAAATATGAAAGACCTCGTAAAATCAGGTTTTTACAACAGATCAGTATCTCTTGAAGTAATTGAAAAAAAGAGCAATGTTACAATCATGCAGGAAGTAAGAACGGGCAAAAAAGTGCTTGTAACCGGTTCCCCAATATTTGATGAAAAAGGAGAAATTGAACTTGTAGTCACAAACGTGAGGGACATTACAGAGCTGATTGAATTACAACATATTTTGCATGAAAGAACTCTTGAGATAAATTGTTATAAAGAAGAGCTTAGCCGATTGAAAACGCTTTACCAGAACAACAAAGAATACATAGCAAACTCAAAAGTTATGAATCAAATAATTGAAATGGCACTAAAAGTGTCTAAGTTCGATTCTAACGTTTTAATCACCGGTGAATCAGGGGTAGGAAAGGGATTTATCGCAAAACTTATTCACAAGACGAGCTTAAGATCTGCATATCCTTTTATAAAAATTAATTGTGCCGCTATTCCTGAAAACCTTTTTGAAAGTGAACTGTTTGGTTATGAGCCAGGTGCTTTTACAGGTGCGGGTATCAGCGGCAAGAAAGGACTACTGGAAATTGCAAATAAAGGCACTATTTTTCTTGATGAGATAGGGGATCTCCCTTTCAATTTACAGTCCAAACTTTTGCAAGTCATTGAAGAAAAAGAAATGCGGCGTGTTGGTTCAACAAAACCCATAAGTCTTGATATAAGAATTATCAGCGCTACAAATCAGGACCTTAAAGAAATGATTAAGAACAAAAAATTTAGACAGGATTTATTTTACAGGCTTTCAACAGTATCAATTCATATTCCACCTTTGAGAGAGAGAAAGGAGGATATACTCCCCTTGATAAACTATTTCCTGGAGCAACTTAACAAAAAATACAGGATGAAAAAATATTTCAGTTCTGAAGCACTTCAATCACTGCTTGTCTTAGAGTTTCAAGGAAACGTAAGGGAGCTTTCCAACATTGTTGAACAAGCATTCCTGATCAGCGAAGATGAAGAGATTACGTTAAAAGACATCCCTCAGGAGTTTCAATTGATAAGACCGATATCTGATATAATTAGTGGATCCCTTAAGGATACAATGGAAAATATGGAACGCAGAATATTGAAGCAGGCTGTGGAAAATTTTGGTGGTATCAGAAAAGCGGCAAAAGAGTTAAAGATAAGCCCCAGCTCAATCTCCCGCAAATTAAAAAAAGCGTAAACACTGTTTCATTTGTAAAACAGTGTTTACATAATAGAACATATTATAAAAAATTTCCATACAGTTAAGTTTCTGAAATAAAACATTTTTTTAAAAAATTTGGTGTTTTAAAAGAATGGCATGGGATTTGTTAAAGTTTATCAGTCTTAAAACAAAGACAAATAAAAGGTTCAAAAGGAGGGAGTTTTATGAAAAGTGTTTCTAAATTTTTGATTTTGGCTTTGTTTCTTTGTGTTTCTGGTATATCTCAGGCTGCGGAGATAATAAAGATCGGGGCACTATATCCCATGTCTGGAAGAGGCGGTTTGTATGGGAAAGATTCTGAAGTTGCAATCAAGATAGCCCTGGATGAGGTGAATAAAAAAGGCTTGCCCGGTGGAGCTAAACTTGATGTCATTATTACTGACGATCAAAGCAAGCCGGATTACGCTGTATCTGTTGCAAAAAGATATATAACTGAAGACAAAGTAAAATTTTTATTTGGAGTCGTCTCTTCTTCTGTAGCTCTGGCTGTTACAGAGGTTAGCAAACAGAATAAGGTTATATTTGTAGGCACTGATCATGCTGCCACAGATTTAACTGCCCATAAGTTTCAGCCCTATTATTTCAGGGTTAGTAATAACACATTCCAGTCCATGATGGCTGGAGCTATGTACCTTAAAGATATGAAAGGCTGGAAAAAGATTGCATACATAGGACCTGATTATGCCTATGGCAGAGACCAGTGGTTAGAACTGAAATACTGCCTTGACAAGCTTGGCGTTCAGTATGAAGTCGTAGGAGAATACTGGCCAAAGCTATATGAACCGGATTATACATCCTACATCACAGCAATAATTAATGCAAAACCAGACATTTTGGTGGCAGGGTTCTGGGGTGGCGATACCGTTGCATTTATAAAACAGGCAAAGGCATACGGTCTTTTTTCTAAAATGAAATATTTTCATCCAGATGCAGGTGGCAACTATGAAGTTATGTCATCCCTCGGAGACGAATTACCTGAAGGACTTATTATGTCTGCAAGACATCATAACAACTGGCCCGACACCAAAGCAAATAAGGATTTTGTCTCAAAATTTTATAAAGCTGCGGGAAGATATCCCTCTTATGCTGCGGAAGGTGCTTATGCAGGTATAATCCTTATTGCAGAGGCTATAAAAAAAGTCGGGAATGCCAATGATACAGATGCACTTGTTAAGGCAATGGAGGGTATGAAACTGCCCTTACCTGAAGACCCCAAAGGTTTTCAGTCATATATTGACCCAAAAACACATCAGATAGTTCAGGTTCAGGCAATTGGTGTAACGGAAAAAAATACTAAATTTCCGCCTGCCAAGCTTATGCTGGGACAATTTAAAGTTTTTCCGGCAGATAAATTATTACCACCCGATGATTATGTTGAACTACTCAGAAAAACAAGAAAATAGAGGGTATATTTTTAAATGGAAATAAACTTTCTTTTCAGTCAGTTTATTGGCGGGCTTTCTGTTGCAATGCTGCTTTTCCTTGTGGCAAGCGGTCTGTCTCTGATATTCGGAGTCGTGAAGGTATTTAATTTTGCTCACGGCTCCTTTTATCTTGTTGGAACATACTTAGCCTATCAAAGTATTAATATTTTTAACAATTTCTGGATTGGGATTCTTGTCGCCTCTATCGGAACCGGGGTAGTGGGGATGATTATGGAGTTTCTTTTCTTAAGAAGGATATATGGCAGGGCGGAAGAAGGTGGTTTTCAGATTTTGCTAACCTATGCCTTTATCCTGCTTATAGATGATACGGTAAAATATATTTGGGGACCTGAATATAAGACTATTGCAAAGCCAGAATCCCTTCAGGAAAATATAACCCTTTTTTCCACAATTATCCCTTCTTATAATTTGTTTATAATATTTGTTGGTTTTTTTATAGTATTATTTTTCTGGTTTGTTTTAAATAAGACAAAAAAAGGAAAAATCCTTCAGGCAATCGCTATTGACAGACACATGTTAAGTCTTCTGGGCGTAAATGTAAATCTTTACATGACTTTTGTTTTTGGTCTGGCTACAGCAATGGGAGGGCTTGCAGGGGGTCTTGCAGCACCTTTAAGAACAGTAACCCCAGGAGCTGGAACGGAAATTATAATAGATTCGCTAATTATTGTTGTTCTCGGAGGACTTGGAAACTTTTGGGGAGCCCTTATCGGGGCAATTATAATTGGAGAGGTTACAGCCTTTGGAATATTATGGCTGCCTCAATGGGCTTCAATTTTAAATTTTATTGTAATGATTGTAGTGCTCGTTTTTAAGCCACAGGGGCTGCTTTCACGAGAAGTTGTAAGGAGGGTTTAGAGTGAATTTTTTAAAAATTTTGGTCCCTGGATTGTATATTTTGCCATTTTTACAGGTGTTTTGCTGATCAATCCCGGGGAACATGCGGTTCATTTATTAACAAGAATAATAATTATAAGCCTTTTTGCTGTATCTTTTAATCTTCTTTTTGGAAAAACAGGCTTGCTTTCCTTGGGTAATGCTATATTTTATGGTCTTGGTGCCTATATCACAGGGATGATGACAAAATCATATTCTCCGGAATATTTTTTCCCCTTTATTCTACTGGGTGCTACCGGAGCTCTGTTACTGGCTATACCATTAGGGATACTTTCTCTGAGATTAAGTGATGTGTACTTCACGATGCTTACTTTCGCCTTTGGTCAATTAGCATGGGGGATAACTATCAAATGGTATAACTTTACAGGTGGTGACGATGGCATACAGGCAATTCCAAGACCTGAACTGTTAGCATCGACAAAATCTTATTATATTTTCTGTTTTATTATAGTTACACTTTGTTTTTATATGATGTGGCGTATCAGCAGATCTTCTTTTGGATTGGTATTAAGTAGCATCAGACAGAATCCCAAAAGAGTTACTTTTCTGGGACTTAACGTTTATAAGCATCAGTTCATAGCTTATATTATATCGGCTTTCTTTACAGGTATTTCAGGTGGTCTTTATTCAGGTCTGGATGGAAGTATTCACCCAGGCATGTTTTTCTGGACTCAATCGGGCAGCATAATATTAATGACTATTCTTGGCGGTGCCAGCAGCTTTTTTGGACCATTGATAGGAACTGCAATATTTATTGCACTTGAAGATTATATCGGTAGAAGTACTGAATACTGGTCCTTTTTTATTGGTGTAATAATGCTTATAATGGTAATTCTCTTCCCCAAAGGGGTTACCGGCATAATAAGTTCTCTAAGCAAAATCGGCAAGATTAACAATAAGGAGAATTAAGTGTCAATAATTCTGGAAACAAAAAATTTGACAAAACATTTTGGTGGGCTATATGTTGCAAAAAATATAAATATGCAAATTAAAAAAGGGGAGTTATCAGCCATAATCGGTCCTAACGGTGCCGGCAAAACAAGCTTTTTTAATCTTGTTTCCGGCTATATCAAAAAAAATGGCGGAGAAATAGTTTTCAATGGAGTTAATATATCCGATAAATCTCCTGAATTTATTGTTAAATCAGGAATTGTTAGGGCA
>FWPU01009663.1_pt1 | contig 14257 bp, 14 predicted proteins | sample 2228361 | NCBI WGS metagenome assembly FWPU01 (sample SAMEA103939777, study PRJEB20133) | metagenome
CTCGGCTACAGCGGCGCGCGGCGCGGCGTGACGGTGCTGTTTGAGCTCTACGCCTCGGATGTGGACCTGCACGTGTGCGAGACCGGGGATCGGCATCCGGTGTACGCCTGGCTGGAGCGGGGGAGCACGCAGCTGGAGGTGACGGTTGAGCGGGAGGGCGATGCGCGCGCTTTTCCGTCGGTGGTGCTGGAGGTTGAGGCGTGGGGGTATCCACGCCTGTCCGCGCGCGGGAGGTGGGAGCCGCCGAAGGGGGCGGACGGCGAGGCGTTGCCTGGGGTGTATCGGTTTCGGGTGCGGGGTGTGCTGCAGGACAAGTCGACCTATGTGGACGGCGGTCGGACCCATGCCGTCGAACACCCCCACAGCCTTGACGGCCCGCTGGACCTCTCCTCCCTCTCCTTCCACGCCCGCCTCACCATCCTGAAAGTGGAGTTGAAAGTCACCCATCCGCAGAACCCCGGACCGACCGGATCGGCGGCCAAGTATAACAACACACCGAACACCGGTTCTGCGGACAATCTTTTCTCTACCTGGCCAAACGAGCAGTTCCGAGTGAACGTCAATATCCAACCGGCGGAACTGGCCAACAATCTTCCTGCCGGATTCATCAAATGGACGGCGGCGGGCTTCACCATCCCGGACAACACGACCGAATACACTTTCTCGTGGGGTTCCACCGGCGTCAAAGAAATCACGGTCGAATTTCCTTCGTGCGGGATCACCAAAAACATCCGCGTTGATGTTCCTGATGTTGGAATCCTCAGCCAAACCGCGGCGGCGGTATTGGTCGGCCCTACTGCTGCGGCGCTGATTGCCAGTTATGCACAAGATTCGATTGATTATTCGAACAACAATTTCCCGGTAGGTCCGCACCGTGATGCCTTCCGTCATGCCTACTGGAACTCGCTTTCTGTCTCGCACATTCTTGTCACTGAACAACAGGCGTTGCTCGTCACGACGGGACACGAGCACGACAACCGTGACGATGATCACCAGCAAGCCTTCAACTCCACAATGGACCTGCACAATAACTCCGTCGGGGCGACTATTAACCACACCACGCTACTCGGGACACCGGACACAACGGCTATTCAGAACGACATTACCCAGCAATATACGAACGGCGGCCTTTGGATCTGGGCGGGTGGGGGTGCGCAGGAAAACAGTGAAGGTATTTTGGTCAAATCAGACGGTTCAAAAATTTACGCCAATTAGCGAGGTGATTCATGCGAAAATGTTTCCTTGTTGTAATGTTGTGCATCTGCGGTGTAGTCGTCGCCCGTGCCGCCGAGCAGGCCGAAAAATACACGACGCTGGTTATTCCCGAGAATGTGACTCTTGGCATGACTCGCGACGCAATCCAGCCCAACAGGCCAGCGGCCAAGAAACTTCAAGGTGCGATGGGTTCAAGAAACACGAATGCTGTCGTTCTGACCGAGGTGAAGGGCGACATCATGCCCTTGGTCTGCTATCAGTACCATTTTGTTGATGACCACTTGAGAGCCGTGACCAAAGGGATCGGGCATGGGGGTAAACGAGACGAGCAGACGGTTAAACGTATTCATGACGCCCTTGCAAGGGACCTCAAGAAACAGGCAGACGAGAAAATCTTGCGCTTGAACACCGAACTTGAACAGGTGTCGGTCGAGTTATGGAAGGATGAGAAGAGCGGGACATGTGTCTATTTCGTAGACACCTCGAACGACACATCGGTTATCGTATTCGATCCAAAATACTTTGGGAAAAAGGATTTCTTTATTACCCCGGATGAGATGCCACAGATCGCCCCTGCTGTTGATAGTGTACGGAAGACTATCGAGGAATCGAAGAAGTTGAAGAAGTGATTCACCCTCCGGCACTACGCCTGCTTGCGCAGGCTCGTGCCGTCGTATCCTGTAAGCGCGCGCGCACGCTCGTTACGCTCCGCGCCCGTACACGAAAAATGCGGTGGCATTTGTCGCGCCGGTTGCTTCGCTCTATGCGGTGCGCCGCCGGTGACGGTGATGGCTCCGAATGAACCGACTTGGCGGCGGCGCTTGGTTTACTTGTCGCCTACGTGCCTGACACGCCGCGTGCTACGAAAGGCCACGCGGCGCGCCAGGCACTCCGGCTCTCGGTCGCGTAGCTCCCTCGATGCGGTGTTCGCGCCGGGGGCGCTCACCTGGTTTACCCCCTACGCACATCGCCGCGAAGTTGGCGGCCAACGTCGCGGCCATGTGCTCCGCCCCTTGTACTCGCTACGCTCGGAGGTCGCCCGCCGCGGACGGCGGGCTTCGTGGTACGCGCGCGCCTGGCAAGGGATCATGCCAAGCGGCCCTCTGCGAAGACGACAGAGCGCCGCTTGTCATGCCCCTTGCGAGTTGCCCTTGCGGGCCGGACCCCGCGCAGGAAACAAAACCCTTTTTATGCGCACGCTCGCGGACTCGCTGGCTAAAGCACCCAACAGGCAACCACCGCTTCGCGGAGCCTGTTGGGTCGCATAAAAAGCTGTTTTGTTCCCTGCGCCCCCACGGCGCGCGCGATTGATTACCCCCAAGCCCCCACGCCGCGCGGACGCGGCGCGGGGGATGGGTAATGCGGCATAAAGTGTGTAAAGTAGGAATTGGTGGATAGGAAAAAGGATGGCGTGGAGAGCGACTGGATGGTAGGAGAAAGAAGAGCTGCTGTGGAGGCAGCAGCCCTTCTGTAGATTAACCCTTAAGGAAAGGATCAATCCGATGCAAGAGAACGTAGAGTACAACGAAATGAAGGGAAAAGCCAAGAAGAGTCTGAAGGTATATTTGCTGGAGATGGCGCAGAAGTGGATTAACAGTCTGCTGGAGGCGGAGATGACAGAGCTTTTGCGGCGGGATCGGTATGAACCGAGCGGAGAGCCGAATCCGAACTATCGTAACGGATACAGGCCAAGGAATCTGAATTTAATGGGAATGGGCAAGGTGGAGATATCCGTTCCCCGAGATCGGAACGGCGAATATCGCAGCCAGTTTCTACCGAACAGGAAGGGCCAAGATGCGGAGTTTGAATCCTTTATCAGTGAATGTTTTTTGGCTGGGTTGTCCACACGGGATATTAGTCGGATTACCGAGAAACACTTTGGGACCCGATACGACTCCAAGCAGGTCAGTCGGATAGTTGAACGCGCGACCGAAGAATTGGAGGCATGGCGGACGCGACCGTTGAATAAGACGAAATATAAGATGCTGTTCACCGATGGGACGAATGTTACTGGAAGAGTAGGCGGAAAAGTCTGTACGCTATCATTTTGCGTTGTGATGGGGATAAGCGAAACAGAGCAACGGATAGAGATTCTTGCCACAATGATGGGGGAACGGGAGAATCGGCATTTATGGGCAGATTTATTCAAGGAGCTGCAAGGCCGAGGGCTGGACATGGAAGGGGTGGAGCTCGGCATCATGGATGGTCTGCCGGGGTTGGAGGAAGAATTTAGGCGGTATTTCCCGAATGCGCAGAGTCAGCGATGTCAAAAGCACGCAGCCGCCAACGCGATGCGCAGAGTCAGGTCTGCTGATAGAGAAGCATTCCACAAGGATATCAACAAGATCTTCTATGCTCCGACTGAGTCTGAAGCTCGTAAGGCATTTCGAGAGATGAAGGAACAGTGGAAGGAGTACCCTGGCGCCGTGGGCGTAATAGAACGCGACCTGGATAGTCTGCTGCGATTCTTCCATTTCGATCCAACTTACTGGGCTACAATCAGGACTACCAATCCGATCGAACGCCTGAACAAGGAAATCAAACGCAGGATAAAAGCAATGGAAATAACGGGAGGTGAACTATCAACCTACAGGCTGATAACCTATGTCGCCATGACCATGAACTATAGATGGAGCTTTCACCCCATCACTCAATGGTCTCATGTCTATAACCGAGAATCTAAAGTTTCCACACATAATGCCGCTTGACCGTTCGGCCCACCCGCCCCAGGCCGCGCCGGGGGCAGGCCTCGCGCCAGGTCTCCTTCTTCCGCTACGCTCCAGAAAGAGACCTGTCACGTTGCCTGCTCGCCGGAGGCCGGTCGGTTCCTGCCTTCCACCGCGCTTCGCGCAGTTCCAGGCAGGCCCCTCCCTGAACAGAAGGTGTCGTTATGCGTTCGCTCGCAAGCTCGCACGTTGCCGCGCCGCTTCGCGGGCGGGGCTGCGGTGCGGTGGCTCCTCGCCCCTCGCGGCATCGTCGCATAACCCAAGTTCGCCAGTTTTTGGGGACGTGGTGTTGATTTGCAATGGGTTACGATCATTTTGGGCTTATTTTCGGGACTACATTTTCAATTATTTTCGGTTGTTGTGGCAATTCCAACCCAAGATGAGCGAGCAGTTGGGCCAGTTCTTTTTCCGGTTTTGCGACAACTCTTAGCCGGATTTCAATTCCTGTGTCAGTCGGCAGTATAACGTCCATCATCTGCAGTTCATCCATTTCCTTAAGAAATCGCCGTGCGCATGTGCCCAAACCCTTGCTCGCCATCCACTGCTCCAGCACACGCCACAATGCCAACGCAAGGAAACACACAAGAATATGCGCCCGGACTCTCTCTGTCTTCTGATGAAACACCGGCCGCAAAGCCAAGTCACTTTTCTCAATACGAAACGCCGCTTCTGACTGGATAACTGAATATACCACTTCCATAACTCAGTAGCATCCCCCTCCACGTAATTCGTGCGCAAAAGATAAACCCCATGCGCACGACGAGCCCATTCCAGCCGTTCTTTCCGCTCTGTTATCTCCAATCCGCATATTCTTTGCTCTGCATCACGTTTCAACTTAACGTCAAATACCTTCTCCGCCGCAGTGGCCCGACCTAGCCACTTGCCAATTCGTCGCTCTATCGGCCCGGCTTCTTTCTCCGGCTCCTTCTGTAACTGCCTGTCAATTTTATCCAGTTCCTCTCTCAATCGCTCAATCTGCCGTTCCAGCATCGCGCGTTCTTTCTCCGCCCGGGACCCGCTCCGACATATAACATACCGCTCTGCATTCTCCCCATCCGGTGTCCTCACTAACTTCACTTCAACTTCCGAATAAATCTCCTGCCACTCTGTTCCCTCCAATAACTCTTTCTCGAATTCCCTCAACCGGTTCTTCGGTGTCCCTACCAAGTACCGCCCACCACGTGCTCTCAACCACTCAAGATTTTCTTCGCTGACTATCCCACGGTCAAATACCCATATCCGCTCCGCCTGCCCATACTTCTCCTCCATCTGCTCTACTATCTCCTTCATCGTCGTCACATCCGACCGATTCCCTTCAAACACCTCGTATGCCATCGGCAGACCCTCCGGCGTCACTACCAACCCTATACAAACCTGCTTGCAGTCCGAACGCCCATCTCGTGAGTACCCATGTCTCGCCATCTCATTCCTCGATGCAACCCCCTCAAAATATGTACTCGTCACATCGTACAGCAGAAACTCAAACCGTGTCCCAAACCAATCCCGATAACGCTTCAGCAAATGCTCTGTTATCGCCTCCTTCTGCACAAGCAACTCGTCCAAACATCTATACAACCTGCTCCCGTTTACTTTCTCCTCCCCAACACCAAGCAAATCTCCCAACGCTGTGTCACGATACCAACGCTCCGCTACCGAAAGCTCACTCGTCTGCCCACTGAATCGCGCCATCGTCAGTACGCATGCCATCATATCCCATCCCACATCCTCTCCACCTCGACCAATCTGCTCCCTCAGCATCTTATGCAACCCCAGCCTCCGCCACAGCGCCAGCCCAACATAAACACGACCAAACTGTCGCACTCGTTCAACTCGTATTCCCCTTACATCCACTGTCCGCCACAGCGGCTTCTCTTCCTCTACCCCAACTCCCTCCAACAACATCTGTTCGCCTCTCGTCCTCACTCCATCCAGCATATCTTCAATCTCTGCCCAGCCCCTTGCACCTCTTACTTCCCCTTCGCTCAGCTTCCCAAGGTCTGCCACATGCTCATGACGCGAACCTCTCGCTGTTCGCACACTCCTGACCAGCGACCAATACGTGTACTCCTCTCCGCCTACTCGTTTCTTGTGTGGTTTCAAAAACATGCCCACATACTGCATCCCTATCGCTATCTCTGCAAGGGGGTCTTCGGGACTACATCAACTTCTGAAAATCCTCCCCTTGCACCCCAACCACTTACACACCTTCTATCCCCTTTTTTACCCTTTTTTCGCTCCAAACTGGCGAACTTGGGCTAGGCTCGCCGTCTGTTCCCATCCGCCATCCCCTGCCCGCTCGCCAAATGCATGCTCACATACGCATCCACGTCGAACTTGCTACGGCAACCATTGTAGCTCATGTATCGGATCTTTCCGAAAATGGGGCGTTCGGCCCATGCGCGATCATGGACACCGCCAATAGCCCAGGCGACGCCTACATAGCCGTTCGGATCGCGCCCATCAAGCTCATAGCGATCATTGAGATAGTTCGCTCGCTCGACCGGATCGCCAGGCGGCACTGTCCATTCCAGTATTTTCTTTGCCCAGTACATTCGCATATACCCGTGCATCCAGCCGTCGCGCACCATCTGCATTTGCGCGGCGTTCCAGAGTTCATCGTGCGTCAGGCCGTGTTCAAGTTGATCCAGGCTGTAGGAATACTGACGCCGATCACGAGAATGCTTCAGCAATGTCTGTCGCGCCCAATCAGGCAACCCGTCAAAACTGTCATAGTTTCTGTTGTGCAAGCAGTAATTATCGGATAGTTCGCGCCTGACGATAAGCTGCTCAAGGAACGCCGCCGTGGCCCTCTTCCCAATGCTCGTCTTCTCGATCTCCATTGCCACGCGTTGAGACGATATCTGCCCGAAGTGCAAATACGGCGATAGCCTGGACGTACCATCCATCGCGGGGTCGCGCGATGTCAGGTCATAATCGCGCAACAAGCGCTCGATGAAAACGCCAAGCCGACGGCGCGCCTGATCAGAGCCGGGCATGATGAAAGAGGCTTCCGGCACTGACCTGTCCGGCTTCAGCCATTTCATGGCATCGTCCCAGTCAACCGCAGGCAATGCGCGCGCACCGCTGACATACGGGTGATGTTTGACAACAGGAATGGATTTCAGAAACTCTTTGAGATGCCTGTGAATCTTCGGACGAATAGTATAGGCGCCATATTCGGCTTTGTCCGAAACAAAACGGCACGGCACAATATTGTGGGCATCAACCTCAAATACCGGATGAACCACACGTCGGCAAACATGTGTCACCCACTCGCGCTTGATCCGAAGCGGGTCAAAATCTGTCACCATGAGATTCCGCTGAAAAAGTCTGGCGGCAATCTCATGTCATCTGGTGACAATGATCTTTGTATGTCAATGTTTCTTCTTTATTGGAACCTTTCTTTTGGTGGCCACTTTGCCGGGGGCAACGCGACAAACCGACAGAGTATTACGGTCATGAAGCGACCACTGTAGTTCTTCCCCTGCTTCCAGGCCAATGGCCGCGGCCAGTGGAAGCGGGATAAACACATAGTACCGATCCGTCCTACCTTCGGAACGAATCGCCTGCACTTTTATAGGGTATTTTGCTTGCATTTTGGCAGGCTAGGCTATAGCCTAGCCGATTTCAACATCAAAATGAAAGGAAATCAGCATGTCGCTGCCAAGAAAGTTACCGCCTATCGAGCCGGATTCGCAGTTATTGAAACTTCTGGAGAGGGAGGAAGGAATTCCGGTGGCGGTTCGCAAACAGGCGGAGTTCTTTGTTTTCTTTGCTAAGACCGTGTTTGCGTTGCTGGAAGGTTATCGGGAGCAGTTAGCAGCCGTATATTGCCAGAACAATGGCAGACCGGCTTGTGACCCGGTCCGAATGCTGGCCGTGCTGATTCTTCAGTTCGTATTGAGAATCCCAGACCGACAGGCCGCCGAGGCCGCCCAATATGATCAGCGCTGGCGGTTGGCCCTGCATATGGGCTCGGATGATGTGGCGTTCGATCCGTCTGTGTTGGTCGTCTTTAGGAATCGGCTGGTAGAAGGCGGCAAGGAGGCTCTTGCCTTTGAATCGGTGCTCAATTACCTGGTCGAAAAGGGATGGATTCCAAAGAAGTCGAAACAGCGGCTTGATTCCACGCATGTATGTGGACTTCTCAAGCATATGAGTCGCCTGGAGTGCGCCAGAGAGACAATTTGCAAGTTTCTTAAGGATGTGGAAGCTGACGGGCTATTGCCGGACTCTTGGGATGTTTACTGGGATCGGTACGTTGAAACGCGCCTCGATCCTCGCGCGAAAGCACCAGCTCTTGAGGCAAAGGCAGCGCAGACCGGTGAAGATATGTTGGAAATATGGAAAGCGGTGGCCCTGGATCATCAATTCGCCGGCCAATACGATTCCTTCATTCTGCTGCAAAGGTATTTCCTGGAAAACTACGAGTTTGCTCCTGAAGGACATGCCCGAAAGACCTGGGTGCAACCTACTGGCGCTATGCATAACCCTCATGAACCGGAGGCAAAATGGAGCTCCAAAAGCAGCACGAAAGACAAGACATGGGTAGGCTACAAAGTCCAAGTTGCCGAAACAGTCCAGGAAGAACCCCGCCAGAATGGCGAGCCGACAGCCAACTTTCTCACCGCTATTGTAACTCAAGACGCGCCGGCCAGCGATAAGCCTGGAATGGCGCAAGTGCTTGAAGAACAGCGGAATATCGGGATCGATCTGCCTTCAGCCCTTTATGTGGACGGCGCTTATGTGTCCAGTGAAGGACTTAAGCAGGCTGAGACCGAGGGCTGGGAACTGCGAGGCCCGGCGCCCTCTTCCCCGGACCGCGGAAAAGTTTTCACCGTCGATCAGTTCGACGTCCACGTCGAGGAACGCTATGCCATATGCCCGGCCGGGCAGCGCAGCACCAATTGCAGTTGGATCGAAGAGTCGCGTAAGAGAAACTACTTCCGCATCGAATGGAACAATGCGCTATGTTCCGCTTGCTCTCGACGATCAGCTTGCATCTCGGGTAAACAGCCTCACCGCACGATCTGTGTCGGTCCGCTTCACTCCTATCTTCAGGCCCGCCGCCTGGAAATGCTTACCGAGGCATTCCAACTTGAGATGCACCGCCGCAACGGTATCGAGGGAACCGAGAGCGAACTTGTTCGCGGCTACGGACTCCGGCATGCGCGATATCGCGGAAAAGCAAAAGTCCGCCTGCAAAACTATCTTATTGGAGCCGCCTGCAACATCCGCAGGCTGTTTCGCCGACTCGCGTGGCTCAGAGTTCACGCAACCAACGTGATGAACACGACCCCAACAACGGTTGGCGCCTGAGAGAGAACCTAAGAAAGGAGTATTCAACAAGTCAAACGCCCCTCATGCCGGCAACCGGCAATATCCTTCGTCGCCGAGCGGCTTGCAGGGTGCAAAACAGATTGAAGCCTGTGCTTCCGAGCCATGTCGTCTCGCCGCTGCAGACGTTCCTCAGGCCGTATACGCAAAGGGTTTTTCAGCAGAATCACCATGAGAGCGGCGTTTATGTTTCGCACAAAGACGGGAAGTATTTCGCGCGGATCGCCTTTCAAAAGCACAAACCCGATGTTTTTCTCTCGGAGCCGCTTCTCGACATGTTTGAGTCCCTGAAACATGAACGTATAATGTCGAAGCGCTGCGTGGCCAAACGCCGGAGCAAGCGCAAAAACAACCGTCAGCGGGCGGCGCCGCGCCAGCGCCTGCTCCTGCGCAAACAGAAGCGCCCAGTTGTCCTCGGCGCGCTGGTCCCGGCTCATCCAGTAGACAACCGCGCCGTCTCCTTCGACGCCATTCTTCAACATGAGTACCCGGCGTTGATCCACCATGCTCATACGCCATCCTAAATGTAATTCTTGAGCCGCTCGATCGTTTTCTTCTCATCCTTCCGATCCACCGAGGCAAAGAGGATAATCCCCCGGCCTGAACCGAGGTGCCCCGCAACCCTGTCGAGAGTGTCGAGAGTGCCATATATCTGAATCAGTTTGCCCGCCTTGCGAATCTTGCGATACACCTCCGGCCATTCGCTGCAATCCGGCTTCCCGGCGCCCGGTATCCATTGCACCCCCTTCAATTCCGGAATTGAGAGCAAGGAATCAAGATGCGGAAGCTGACCGACCCCATCGAGGTGATAGAAAGCGTTCTTCAATCGGCGGCAGCTCGCGGCAAGCTCAGGCTTGACGAACTCGTCGAACATTTGCGGGCTGATCATATAGGCAAAGTCGCACTGAAGCATGTAGTACGGCTCCTGTGAAAAAATCGCCGTCCAGGCCGTGTATCCCGGATTCCGCGGCTGCAAAATCGAATTCAATGCTTCAAATGATTGAAACCAGCACTCGTGCGTCTCCCATAGAACCCGCTTCACCTCATCCGGATAGTCATAAAGATCGAGCAACAGCGCTTCGTTTGGCCGGAATGTTGAGACAACATCCAGCGAACCACCCAAATCGGTCATTCCCACCTGGACCTGCCCCTGCCAGCGGTCCATCATGCACTTCGCAAGATCGGCAATCCGCCGGTACCAGACTGAAGTGGGATCAAACTTTATTTTCAAGTCTTTGATCTCGAACCGACTTCGGGGTCTGAACCAACTGCTATCAGTCGTATTCATCAGATCGGCGCCGGTGAATGTCGCCATCACACCGGGTCCAAAATTGAGCCATCGTGTCGGGAAGCTATCGGCAAGAAAACGCTTGGTCGTGAGGTCGTAGTCCACGGCGTCAACAATCTTATCAACCGGTATGGAAAGATCATAGTGCGAGAAGAAATTCAGGTGCGGCAATTCGGACTTTGGCCTGTCCGACTCGCATCCCGAGACAGTCATGTGTATCAGGGGACGTTCGAGCTCGCATGACCACCACTTCGAATAGTTCTGTTTGACCTCTTCCCATCGTGCGGGGTCAAAATGGATGCTCATCGCAAGCTTCCTTTCTGTCGTCTGTTGTAACGTCTTAGCATGGCGAAAAACCTGATCGCATCCTTGACAGGGCTGATCTTGCTCTTCTCATCGCCGTAAATAACCTTGATCGGGACGGAAGCGATGGAGACGCCCGCATTAGCCAGCATCAACAATATTTCTGATTCCGCCGCGAACCGGCCGGATTCCTTGGGAATGTCAGGGATCACATCGCAACGGTAGAGCCGGTAGCCGCATTGGGTGTCAGGAACTTTGCGGTCCATCTTGCGGCTCAGCAGCCAGCTCATGAAGGTGTTTGTAAGTTTGCGAATCAGCGGCATTCCATCCGCTCGGCCCATCCTGTTTCCAACAATAACTGGAGCGTCTCCCCGAACATACGCCTCGATGAAGGCCGGAATGTCATCACAAGCATGCTGGCCATCCCCGTCCATGGTGATAACGAACTCAAAGCCGTTTTCCCTCGCGTGCTTGAAGCCGGTATTAAGAGCCATGCCCTTCCCTTTGTTGGCCTCGTGCCGCAAGACCACCGCGCCCGCCTTCTCGGCCTCGGCTGCCGTATTGTCTTGCGACCCGTCATCCACAACAATGACGTCGGCAGCATAGCGCTTCGCGCCTTCCACCACCTTGCCTATTCGGCCGTTCTCGTTATAGCCGGGTATCAAAACGCAGAATCTTTTCTTCTCCGCCATGTCTCCCTCTGTTGAAGTGTGCGTATATTCAGATGTTTCGATCCGCTTTTCAAGCAATTGTTGCTGCTCAGATCCTGCATGATGCGCGTGAACTTCAACCGCCGCATCCCTGCAACCGGCTTGCCTCATCTTATCATCCATGCTACTGTTCGGAACATGCAACATGGATCAAAATATGTGTGCAGCCGGCGCGAATTCATGGCGGCTGCGGGCGCAACCACCGCATTCTGCGCGGCAGGAGCCGCTGCGCCAGGCGAGCGAAAAATCGCGCTTGCCGCGCAAGAAGCGCAGTTCTACGAACAGATGGACGACAATCGCGTCCGCTGCCTCCTTTGCCCCTGGACCTGCGTGGTGCCGGACGGCCAGCGCGGTCGCTGCCGTGTCCGCGAGAACCGCGGCGGCAAATACTATACGCTTGTCTATGGGATGCCTTGCACAATTAACAACGACCCCATCGAAAAGAAACCCTTTTTCCATGTCTATCCCGGCAGCAAATCTTTTTCTCTGGCGACTGTCGGTTGCAACTTTGCATGCAAATTCTGCCAGAACTGGCAGATTTCGCAAGCCAAGCCGGAGGACATCGAAACACGCTACGTCGCTCCATCCGAAATTGCCGCCGCGGCAAAGAGAGCCGAAAGCCGCACTGTCGCCTACACGTACAGCGAACCGGTGATATTCACGGAGTACTTGCTCGACTGCGCACGGGCGGCAAAGGAAGCCGGGCTCGGCAACGTCGTGGTGAGCAACGGCTTCATCAACGAGAAACCTTTGAAGGAATGGTGCGCCGCTCTCACCGCCGTCAAAATAGACTTCAAGGCATTTTCTCCCAGGTTTTACGAGGATATCTGTTACGGCCAGCTCCAGCTAAAGTCCACGAAAAAGCTCGAAAACGGCGAGGGAAACGGGTAGAAAAGTCGCCGTGAATGTGATGACGACAGAAACGGGAACTTGGGCCATTTACGGCTATTTTTTCAGCCGCGCGGATGCATGGTTCCTCCTTAAAGTGGACACCGAAACGGTTGCTACCGTACCCGCAGACAGGACCCGAAAGAAGGTCGGCGTAGGAGAGGACGTTGAACTTACGCTAGAGCCTTCGTCTCTCAGCCAAGTGACCTGGTCAATCTCAGGCAACGGGACTCTCAGTGCCACGACCGGTAATCCGGTTACTTTTACGGCGCATGATCGGGCCTCGACACCCACAATCACGGCATCATATGGCGGTGGTTCCTGTTCCGTAACATTCACTGTTGTTGAACCCAGTGGCGCGATTATCGAGCAGGAACCCGGAACAGGTGTATGGCATATTCAAGGGCAGCCGTCGTGTGGCTTCAAAGGGCGGCCGTATATTCAGCCGGACGATGTTTCCTTTGAGAACATCGAGATACGAGAAGGCGAAGTGAATGCTGTTTGCACAGGCTACTTCACCTATCAGAACGGGTTGCTGCATTCGGCCGGTTCATGGGTGCCTGTTGGTCCTGTTACGACAGGCAAGGGATCGAAAGTTGATGGAGTCGACACAATACAAGGCGGCTCAGACAATCACACTCCATACGTGGACGGCTCTTTCACTTGGGCGATACCGTGATACTTCAAAGTGGCTTCCGGTTCAGAGAAGCAATTTGCCACGATCAACCACGTCAAGACGATTGACGCTACTGGTGCTCTGACCATTAGCAAAGGTGGCACGACAAAGTCTGCGGCGTTGAATGATCCCACATCTGGTTATTGAGGAGCTATGCCATGAAAATGATCTCTAAGGTTCTATTCGTTTTTCTTCTGTGCACAACCACGATGCCGCTTCTTGTTGCGGCCGTGCCTGAGGATACGCCGATTGCGGGAAAGGAGACTGTGAAAAAAACACCCAAGATGATCTCTGATGAACTCAACGTTCTTCGGAATGCTCCAAACGTGGACGGTCTTGTCCAAGCCGGTCGTGATATCGAGATCCTGGCGGCTGGGCAGGCTGAAGAACGACGCGCTAAACTGGAGCTCTGGCTGAAAGCGATTGATACGCTCGATCAAGTAATCGACCCATCTTTCGATCCGAATGACGTTCCGCAGATCAATGTTGCCCCCCCGAATGGCGTGGCGCTCGACGCCGGAGTCTCTCCAAGCGAGATCAAAGACGACAAAGTGCGTGAACAATATGAAGCGGCCATAAGAGCAAACGCCGCGAAGGCTGAGAGTTATCGTCTACAGCAGAAGGCTCGGGAGCTTGTGCGGGACTGGTCTGGACGGGTGAGTGTGTACGTAGGTAGCCAGTACTCTTCCGACGGACCGGACGTCGACGAGGTTAATCGACTTATTGAGACTCATGTTTCGAACAAGGCGAGGAAGCAGGAGTTGAAGGGTATGCTGCAAACCAGGTGACTTCCTCCCTCCGGCACTACGCCTGCTTGCGCAGGCGTAGTGCCGTCGTTCCCGCTCCGTGCCCGTACACGAAAAATGCAGTGGCATTTTTCGCACCAGGCTCCCCCGGTCGGACTCGCTCCAGCAGAGAGCGGCCCCGAGGACGTGGCCGCTCACTGCTTCCGCTCGACAGGCGTGCCGCTATGCGTTGTGCGGCTTGTCCATGAATCCGGCGTCATTGATCGTGCGACGGACGCAGCGCCAAGCCGCGCGGGGCCGCGCCGGAACTCGGCCGCAACTACGCGGCGGCGGGCCGGGCAGCGTCGCATAACGGCGCGCGTTATGCG
>FWPU01010136.1_pt1 | contig 14256 bp, 4 predicted proteins | sample 2228361 | NCBI WGS metagenome assembly FWPU01 (sample SAMEA103939777, study PRJEB20133) | metagenome
GTTCGAGTTCCGCCACACTCAGGTGGGGATGGAGAGGGATCGGTTTTTGTGCCATGCCTTAGTATACACCTAAAGTTGGTATCATTGCGAGCCGCGCAGAGCGCGGCGTGGCAATCTCCTGCGCAGGCGCTCAGATTGGGCTCACGACCTGTCTTCCGCTATTGTGGAGTGCTCCGCGCGATGCTGACATGCTGCCAGTGGCCAATAGTGGCGGCAATTTGCGCACGGATTTGTGATCCATCAGCCTGATCTTTGTGAACTTCGCGCGTTTGCGGGGCCATCTTCACGCGAACGCTTGCTGGCGGATATCGTCTTGCTGATGGGAAGGATATTTCGTGTGTCGCTTACAGCGCTTTTTCCACTGCGAGCGCTGCGCTGCCGCGTCATGACAAAGATCGGGCAACGCAGCGCTCAGATGACAGCGCGCGCAGCGACATCGGTGGCGTTGGGTTGCAGCGTTGTCCGAGAAGGCAGGGTGTTCGACCAAAGCCCTGGAGTGGCGCGATGGCCTGGTCAACAAGCGTCATACTATCACGAGCGCCACCAGGTTGAAGAAGGATTATACTTGTATATACGAATTGTTTAAAGAATAAGTATCTGGTTGGAAACCGCAAGTAGTTTTTCTTTCATTTTCCTGACACAAACTTCCTGTAATGATGTTATTTTCAAGACTATCCGCTATTGACAAGATCGTCTCCTCGAATTTGTCCCAAAAAATATCTTCAACCAAATCTTTCGTCAGCTCGCGATATTGTCTCAAAGCCTTCTTGCTGACCAGATATTTCAACCCCTTAGCAAAACGCCCTCGTACCTTAGGCGAATCAGGTAGTATCTCATCCCCAATACCCGCAGTGACACCCCCAATAATAGCCCCTAATATTGCATCACGCAACGTGTCTTGCCAACACCAACCAGACAGATTCGATCTATGAACTAAGAAATCTCTGATAACGGGCTCAATAGCTCCTTCTACGGCTCCTCCAACTACAGGACTAGCATATAGGGATATCTCTGTTCCAATCGCTCCGGCTACCCCGCTAGCAATGTATTCTTCCCCTCGAGAGAACTCATAATTCCAGACTTGCCATCCGTGCTTGTTCCAATTATCAATGTCAGTGAGATCGCCAATTGCTGTTGCAACAACGCCTTTAGCAAAACCACCCAAAATAGCAACAGCATCGTCCACGATAGCCCGGTACCCATACAGGTCCCAGTAATTCACCGGGCTGTTATACACATACTGATACCGGTGCAGGCTCCGCGGTTCCCGGAGCTGGCCGCGGTATGGGTCCTGCGTCAGCCACGTGCCGGTGTCGGGGTCGTAATGGCGGGCATAGAACTCGTACAGACCGGTATGCTCGTTCCACTCCTGTCCGGTGAAGGTATAGTGGTTGTGCGGATCGGTGAAGTTGCCGCGCGCCGGCTCAATCTGGCCGTAGGGGTGGTAGCGGTAGTTGTGGCTGCTCTGGCCTGCATGGCGGGTCAGGCCCACGACCGAGCCGAGGCCGTCGTAGTGATACCAGAAGCTCTGTCCCTGCGCGCCGTTCGGGAAGTGCTGCCGTTGCAGGATGCGCCCGTCGGCGCCGCGGTAGTAGTTGTCGTACTGCGGATTCCAGGCGTTGTATTCGGCAATCGGGTCCAGCCCGTCGTAGACATATTCCACCCGCTTCAGCCCGCCGCCTCCGGTCTTCGGATCGTAGGTCTTCACCACCCGCCGTCCATCGCCGTCGTGGGCCATGGTCGTGATGGCGCGATCAACCCGATTGCCCTGTAGGTTCTGCTGGTAATCCTGGACGGCGATCAGCCGATTCTCGGCGTCGTAGCGATAATCGGTGCCCTGGATGCGCGGGCCTTGCGGGCCGGGGAATTCCTTGTTAATGCGATTGCCATTGGCATCGTAGGTGTAGGTGACGGTCTGTAGCTCGCCGCTGGCGCCGCGATTGGCCTCGCTCGCCAGGCGCAGTTTGGCCAGTAAACTGGTGGCAATGCCCTGGTTGCGCAGCGCGCCCGCGGTTTGGTGCGCCTCGACTCGGGCGCGCAGCGTGTTCAGGGCAGACTCCACCGTTGTCGCGTCGGGCACCGGGTTGCCGTACAGCAGCGTCAACAGCGCATCTGCCTGCGTCAGCAGATCACTCGCCGCCGCGTCGCTGATGCCTTTGCCGCGCTGCGCAACCACCTCGTGGCGGAAGGCATGCAGCGCCTGAGCGGCGTTGTCGGTTCGCTTCAGCCCCGGACTGCGCGGGTGCGTGTCGCTGACGACGGTCAGCAACTGATTGATCGCATTGTAGCTATACGTGAGCGAGCGCTCGTCGAAGGGACGGCTGGTATCGCTGCTGTCATTGGTGCGCAGACTCAGCCGGTTGCCGACTGCATCGAAGGTGTACTCCGTCCAGCGGCCCTGACTGTCTTCATGTCGCACCAGACGGCGCAGCGGGTCGTAGGTGTAGGTGGTGGTGACTTCAGCCGGCGCGCGCCAGGCGTAGGTCGCGGTCATCGTCACCCGTTGCCCAATGTCGTCGTAGGTGTAGACAAAGCGACTGTTGAGCGTATTGGCACCGCCAGCCTGCCGATTCTCGACGCTCAGCAGCCGGTTGGCCTTATCAAAGGTCTGAATGGTGACGGTGTTGTTCGGATTCTCCTGCCGGATGAGATTGCCTGCCCCATCGCGAATGTAGCGCGTCACCTGCCCCTCAGGATCGGTCGTGCTCGCCAGCCAGTTATTCTTCAGATAGCCGGAGGTTACCACCCGGCCATCCGGGTAGGTCAAACTGGTTCGGTTGCCGACCGCATCATAGCTGAACGCAGTGCGGCGACCGTGGACATCACGCTCTTCGATCAGGCGGTTGAGCGGATCGTATCGTCGTTCAATCGCGCCCAACTCGTTGGTGACGGTCAGCAGATTGTTGTTTTCGTCGTAGGTGAATTCGACGAACGTGCCGTCGTGGTAATCAATCCGGGCCAGCCGGTTATCGGGATAGTACCGGTAAGTTGTGCGGTGACGCAGCGCGTCAATCCGCTCGATGCGGTTGAAAGCCCGGTCGTAGCGATATGTCCAGGTATTGCCCAGCGCGTCAACTTCCCGAATCAGGCGGTTAAGGCCATCGTAGGCGAAGCTGGTCGGATTGCCGTTGGCATCGTAGTGAGAATCAGGTTGCCGACTTCATCGTACCGATAGCGCGTGGTGACATTGACCTCAGCGCTGGCGGGCTGATCTGGGCGCAGATTGAAGGTAACACTGCTCAGGCGATAGAGCGGGTCGTAGCCATAACCGGTGACGATGCCATCCGCCTCGATCATGGCTACCGGATTGCCCATCCAGTCGTAGCGGTAGGTTGTGGTTTCATTCTCGGCATTGGTGCGGGTGATCACCCGGTCGAGCGCGTCGTATGTTGCGCGCGTGGTGTGACCGTTGCCGTCGGTGCGCGTGACCGGATTATTGTTGGCGTCGTAACTCCAGCGGGTAACGTAACCTTCGGCGTCGGTGCGGCTCAGCAGTCGATAGACGACGTCGTAAGTATAGGTAGTGGTGTGGCCATTGGCATCGGTTTCGGCCAGCAGATTGCCAGCCGTATCGTACTGATAGCGCCAGACGCCGCCGAGATTGTCGATGAAACGCGCCACCCGATCCAGCCCGTCGTACTCATAGACGCTGGTGAAGCCGCGCGCATCGGTGATCTGGATCAGTCGGTCAAGCTGATCGTAGGCGAAACGCACCGCATGACCTTCCGGATTGGTGATCTGCACCAGCCGGTCGCGTCCGTCGTAGGCGCTGGTCGTGGTGTGACCATTGGCATCGGTCATCGCTATCAGGTTGTTGACCCGATCATAGGTGAAGACGGTCACGCCGCCCTCGGCATCAATTGTGCGCACCCGCCGCATATCGGCGTCATACTGGTGCTCGGTGACATACCGGCCACGCGGATCGTAGACGAAGCGCAGGTTGCCAGCGAGGTCGTAGGCGAAGCGCGTGGTGACGTTCTGCGCGCTGCTAGCCACCTCGCCCGGACGTTCATTCTGGATCAGCGCTTCCAGCCGATCGAGGTCATCGTAGCGGTAGGCAGTCACGATCCCGGCGGGATCGGTCATCGCGATCAGATTGCCATTGGCATCGTAACGGAAGCGGGTCGTCTGACCGAGCGGATTGGTTACGCTTGCCAGCCGGTTAGCGGCATCATAGCTGAAGCTGACGCTGAATCCGCGCGGATTGGTCATCTGGATCAGATTGCCAAGCGCGTCATAGGCGTAGGTCGTCACCTGACCGGCAGCCGACTCCTCGCGGATCAGCCGGTCGAGCGCATCGTAGGTGAAGCTGGTAGTATTGCCGTTGGGATCGGTGATGCTGAGCAGGTTACCCACCCGATCATACGTGAAGCGGGTGATGACATTAGTGTCAGCGCTCGACGGCGCGCCGGGCACTGCATTGGCAATCGCCATGACTACCCGGTTCAACTCGTCGTAGACCAGCTCCTGCGCCTGTCGAACGGCGCAGTCGCCGCCGATCAGCGGACTGTTGCAGCGAATCAGCGCCGTGAGATTGCCAACGGCGTCGTAGCGGTAGAACGTATGGCTCTGTTCAGGACCGTGCTCGGCAATCCGGTTGTCAACCGCGTCATACTCAAATGTCCAGACCCGCCCTTCCGCATCAACCGCCTGCGTGAGGTTGTTCATCGCATCGTAGGCGTATCTGGCGCAAAAACCAAGCGCGGTGCACTCCTCCACCAGATAGTCGGCCTGGTCATAGACGAAGCGCCGGACGCCATCGTTCGGATCGGTTGCTGCGACCAGATTGTCGTTCCGGTCGTATTCATTGTGGAGGGTCAGGCCAAGCGGACCCTCAACCAGCGTCAGATTGTCGTTGCCGTCGTAGGTGTAGCGGGTGGTGAAACCGCGCCCATTGGTGACGGTGCGCAGCCGACCCAGGCCATCGTAGCCGAAGCGCGTCTCATCGCCAGCGCCGTTGGTAACGCTAAGCAGATCGCCGGTCGCGGGATCATACGTATTCGTGGTGCGGTTGCCGTTGAAATCAACTACTTCCACCGGCAGCCCGCGCCCATCATAGCTGATCGAGCTGGCATCACCGAGCGCATTAACGATGCTGATGAGATTGCCGCGCGCATCATACTCATAGCGCGTGCTGCGCCCTTCCGCATCGGTATACTGCGTGACCTGATCGCGATCGTTGTAGGTCCAGGCGCGCTGCCAGCCGAGCGGCCCACGCTCGCTCAGACGATTGCCGCGCTCATCATACGTGTAGGTGAAGACCCGCCCCTGCCGATCGGTGAACGAGGTGCGGTTGAATCGTTCATCGTAGGTGAACGACTCAGTCGTGCCATCTGGGTACGTGATCTGCGCCAGCCGGTACAGCTCATCGTAGTGATAGACCGTGACTCGACCGAGCGCGTCGGTGATCGTTGTCGCGCGGGCGGCGTCGTCGTAGCCAAACGCGCGATACTCCCGCTCGCCGACCCACTGCTCGATCACCCGCCCGCGCTCATCGTAGACCTGCCGATTCTTGAGGTTGCCCTCTGGCTTGCACACGCTCGCCAGATATGACACCGTCGCCTCATACGGCTGGCCGTTGATATCGAGCAGCGTGCCAAGGTACTGATCCTGGTAGGTGAAGGCGGTGGTATGGCCGCGCGCATCGGTGAACGCGACCAGGCGGGCGCCGTCGTAGCGGAAGCGGAGCAGTTTACCCTCCGGCGCAGCGATCTCGCTGATCAGCCCCTGCGCGTTGTAGGTGAGCGTGACGACACGATTGGCACCATTGGTGATGCTGGTCAGGCGATCGCCGCTGTAGCCGAAACGCAGCGCATTGCCGTTGCGATCACGCTGCGCGATCAGCCGTCCATCTGCATCGAACTCAAAGCTGGTCAACTGTTTGGTGGTCAGCACCAGCGCGGAACCGCGCCGCTCCAGCCGATCGTAGACATCGGGCGTGCGCGAGACGAAGCTGCCATCGGGCATCTCGGCGAACAGCACCTGGCGCCCATCCGGGTAGATCACTTCATAACCGCGCAGTAGCAGATTGTCGCGGCGAGTGGCCCGTATCTGGTAGGGGAAGCTCCAGCCCTGGCCGGTCAGGCCGACCGTTGCATCCTGCGCGTTGTAGGTCAGCGTGAGATCAATGTCGGCCTCGCTTGGCCCGGCGACGAAGAGGATTGGCAACTGTTCGACCTTGTTGCCGAGACCGGGCAAGACCGGATTGCCGACACTTATTTCATAACCACTACATGGATCGGCGCATTGTTGACCAAGCCGACTCCGGAATGTTACGAGGCTGCTGCCGGTCGCCGTAGCAGTGTTGCCGGAAGGATCGCTGGCCGTGACAGTGAAATTGACAATCTGATTGGCAGGAACGTCACGGAAGACGGCGTTGTAGATGTTCGGCCCAAACTCCGGCGTTGGGATCAATTCCGGATCGAGTCGCCCTGGACTGCCGACGATGGTAGCGCTGGCGATCTGGCCGCTGTTGTCAGCAATCAGCGCCTTGACGCTGAGATTGCCCTGACCATCAGGCCAGACTTCAACGAATCGAATGGTGGGCGGCAGGAAATCACCACCATTGCTGCTACCCTGGCAGCTTACCCGCAGCGTGGTTGTTCCTGGCGTCAGACCAAAGCCGGTAAATTGCTGCTGATGGTCGTAGTAGAGGCAGGGCGCGTAGCCGATCAGGTCATCTTCAGCAGAATAAACCTCTCGATCCAGCTTCAGATAAAACGAGAAGGTGCGCGTCAGCGGCAGCAGTTGATTGTAGGTGAACTCAACCGTGCCAGCCGTCGTTTCTCTATCGGGTTCCCAGGTTGTGCCATCATCGAAAGTGACGAAGAGCATAGCCCGGGCCCTGATACCATCAACTCCCGGCGCCGGATCAACCTCTGCCGCCAGCTTCAGTCGCGCCTCGGTAATCGACTGCCCGTTCTCGTCCTCGCGCGTTTCCCACTCAGAGGTCACGCTAACGGTACGGATTTCAGGGTAGGGCAAAAGAACACGTGTGTTGCCGCTATTGCGATTGGTGGCCACAAAGCCGCGTTCGAGCGGAATGTACGGCTGATCGCGGAAATCGTGGCGCTCATCACGATAGGTCGGCGGCGCCGCCGTCGAGCTATCGGCGACTGGCGCGCCAACCAGGTCACGCACACTGGCAGGAGCGTTAATGTACGCCCCGGCCAGCGGCTCAGCCAGGTAGTGCGCGGCCAGCGGATCGGGGCGCGAGACGATGCTGCCGTTGGCGAATTGCAGCACCCAGGAATTGCCGAGCTGGAACGGCCCTCCTACCGGCCCTCCCATCACTCCCAGCCCGATGCGCTGGCAGGCCCAGATAAAGTGCGGCTTCAGGTTGTCAGGCAGATTGCCCAAATCCAGCTCATCGCATGAGTTCAGTGTCGCGCTGAGCGCAGCGAAGAGCGTGAAGTGATCGGTGCTGGCGATGAGCAGGCGCTGTTCGGGAATCACTGTGGTTGGCAATGCCGCCCACTGCTGGCGCTGCTCATCGAAGAAGTGCAGGCGCAGGCGATCCTCGCGCAGTCCAGGCTGCGGTTGATAGGCCACCCGCAGCGTCAACGGGCGGTTGAATTCGCGCACCGGATTGCCCTGCGCATCCTCAGCGGTTAGCTGGAAGAAGACGCCGGCGGTCTGGTACCCGGGCACCGACCGGCCCGGCATCGGCTGATAGCGAATCGTGACTGCGCGCTCGACGGCACCGACAGGAATGTGCAGGTCGAGGCGACCATCAGCGCTGCGCAGCGTGGCATCGGCGTCTGGCCGCGCCAGTACGGTATCGGCGACAGGAGCGTTGACCGCCCTGGCGCTATGCACCAGCGGCACGAAGATCGTGGCGGTAAATCGAGTGGGGTCGGCGGGTGGCGGACGGGGCGCTTGCGGATCGGCAGCCGGCGCGGCTGGCGGGCCGAAGATCGCCGTTGGCGCGTTGTTTATTGGCGCGGCAGCTTGCAGAGAGGGGGATGTCGGTGGAAGACTAACCGGCGCAGCTTGCATGGCGGCCTGCGCGTCGAACGCGCGCTGAGCCTGCAATGCTGTTATCCCCGCCGGCAGCGCGGAGCCTGCCTCGCTGACCGGATTGGGCAAAGCGGGAATCGCTACTGCGGGCGCTTGCGGAACGGGCGGATTGATCGGCGCTGCGCGTGATGGAATCCGGTCAGAATTAGGCCACCAGTCAGCTTCAGGGCCGATTGCCGCTTCCAAAGCAGCGCGAATCGGATCAGGAAACGGATCGATCAACGGATCGGGAAGAGTCGGTTGTGGATAGGCGCTGGAGGCCGGCGCTGCTGCTGTCGCCGAAGCGCGGGTCATTCCTGGCCCGGCGGGTAACATGCTGCTGATCAGGGTCACCAGAAGCAGGAAGTGAACGAAGCGGGAAGCCCGTGAAGCTGGCGACATAGCCCATCTCCTGCGCAGATAAAGCAAGCGCGATCAGTGACCAATCCGGTCTGATAGAGTCGATCAGAAAACCGCATTCAAACCAGCCAGCGCGGACGGCGTGGTCACATGCTGATGGAAAATAATCTGCAAAAATAGCCTAAAAGCTATCAGGAAATATCATGAATATGGTATCAATCATGATACCTTTCTTGTAACCAATCAGAAGGTCATTATCAGTGCCTGTAGTATATCGTAGAAAAACGCTGATTTCAACATATTACTTGATGACAGAGTTGTTGCCTTCGCATTAACAATTTGTTCAGATTTGGGTTTGCTGCACTTCCGTGGTACTATATCCAGATAGACGATCGCTCGTTCGCAACGGCAACACGCCAGATCGATATGACAACCGCACCGCACACCGCGTCTAACCAGTTTACCAGCATCACCGCGCTTGGCGCGGCGATTGCTGCGCTGCCGGCCATGGCCGGTCTGGCGGCTGCGCTCCAGCCGGGTCACCAGCGGGTAGCTCCGGTGCCGGCGGCTGCTCGTCCGGTAGTGGTGACTGCGCTGGCGCATCAGCGCGCGGTTCCCATCCTCTATGTGACGATCAGCACCGAGGCGGCGCATCGCGCTGCTGATGATCTGCGGCAGTGGCTCAATCCGGCTCTGGTCTGGCTCTTTCCGGCAGCCGATGCCTTGCCTTACGAGCACATGTCGGTGGGCAGTGAGATAATTTCGCGGCGCCTGGCAGTGCTGCGCGCGCTGCGGCAGGGAATACTGAAGGGGGTCATCGTTACCTCGGTGAAGGCATTGATGCAACCCACTCTACCGCCGACCGATCTGTCCGCAGTGTCGATTCTCATCCAACGGGGGGCAGTGTGCGATAGCGAACGGATCGTCCAGCAGCTCAGCGACATCGGTTATCAGCGGGTCGCCATGGTGGAAGCGCCGGGCGAGTTGAGTCGGCGCGGGGCGATCCTTGATGTCTGGCCGCCGGGTGATGAGCTGCCGCTCCGCATCGAGTGGTTTGATGATGAGGTTGACAGTATCCGTCGTTTTGATCCGGCTACGCAGCGCAGCGAGCAGCGTCTTGAGCGGGCCGAGATTGGCCCGCCGCACGAGATTCCGCTCTGGCGGCGCGATCTGGCGCTTCAGCGGATCGACAGTCTCGATCTGAGCGGGTTGCGCCGCGAAACGCGCGAGGAGTGGGCGCTGGCGCGCGAGCGGCTGGCTGCCGGGCAGCGGTTTGAAGGCCGCGCCTTTTATGCGCCGTTCTTCTTCGCGCCGATGGCAAGTTTGATCGAGTATCTGCCTGAGCATAGCCTGGTGGCGCTGGCGGAAGAACATCTCCTTGCCCAGCATGCCACTGAGATCGATGGGCTGGCCGCCAACCATCGCGCGCAGTTGATCAATCTGGGGGAATTGCCGCCCGATATGCCACGCCCCTATCTGCGCTGGGATGAACTCGCGCTCGATCGGCAACCGTCGCTTGTGGTGGTCGATTTAAGCCTCAACGAGCATCCCGCCGCGATCACGCCGCCCCGTTTTGGTCAGGCGCCACGCTACGGCGGCCAGCTTCGTCGCCTGATCGATACGATTGTTGCCCAGTTGACAGCGGGTGAGCTGGTGGTGGCCGTGACGGCGCAGGCAGCGCGCCTGCAGGAGCTGGTGAACGAACGACTGGCCGAGACCGCTGTTGCCGGTCAGTTTGCGCCGCTGCATGGCGGCCTGGAAGCTGGTTTTACGCTGGCCGATCTCCAGCTTACTCTGCTCACCGATAGCGAGATCTTCGGCATTCGCCAGCGTCGTCCGCTCAGTGAACGGCGGCGAAATGCGGCGGCTACTGACCGGACTGCCTTCCTGCGTTCCCTCAAACCCGGTGACTACGTTGTCCATATCGAGCACGGTATTGCGATCTTCGATGGGATGACTCGCCGCACGGTCGGTGAAGTCGAACGCGAATATCTGATCCTGCGCTATGCCGGCGATGATCGACTCTATGTGCCGGTCGACCAGATCGATCGGGTGACGCGCTATATCGGCACGGGTGATGGCGCGCCTGCGCTTACCCGCCTCGGCACCCAGGATTGGGCGCGCGCCAAGCGCAAAGTGCGCGCTGCCGTGCAGGATCTGGCTGAAGAGTTGTTGCGGTTGTACGCTCAGCGCCAGCTCAAAGCCGGGTATGCCTTCTCGCCCGATACCGAATGGCAGCGTGAGCTGGAGGCGAGTTTTCCGTATCTCGAAACCGATGATCAATTGCGCGCGATTGCCGAAGTCAAAGCCGATATGGAACGACCAATCCCGATGGATCGGTTGATTTGCGGCGATGTCGGTTTCGGCAAGACGGAGGTGGCGCTGCGCGCCGCGTTCAAGGCCGTGCAGGACGGAAAGCAGGTAGCGATTCTGGTGCCAACCACTGTGCTGGCCCAGCAGCACTTCGACACCTTTCGCAAACGGATGGCCGCCTTTCCGGTAACGGTCGAAATGCTCTCGCGGTTCCGCTCACCGAAGGAACAAGAGGCGATCGTCCGCGATCTGGCTCGCGGCGCAATCGACATCATCATCGGTACCCACCGCCTGCTCTCGAAAGATGTGACCTTTCGCGACCTCGGTCTGGTGATCGTTGATGAAGAGCAGCGATTTGGCGTGCGCCACAAGGAGCGGCTCAAATTGCTGCGCGCTGAAGTTGATGTGCTTACGCTGACAGCTACTCCCATCCCGCGCACGCTGCACATGGCGCTGGCCGGCATTCGTGATCTGAGCGTGATCGATACGCCGCCCGAAGACCGCATCCCGATCAAGACATATATCGTCCCGGCGGATGATCACCTGGTGCAAGAGGCGATTCGGCGCGAACTCGAGCGGGAAGGGCAGGTCTATGTGGTGCATAATCGCGTGCAGAGCATCTATCACGTTGCCGAGCGATTGCGCCGACTCGTGCCGGAAGCGCGGATTGCGGTCGGTCACGGCCAGCTCGACGAGCGCGAGCTGGAACGGGTGATGATGGATTTTTTCGAGGGCCGCTACGATGTGCTGGTGTGCACCACGATCATTGAGAGTGGGCTGGATGTGCCCAATGCCAATACCATCATCATTGACGACGCCACCAACTACGGTCTGGCGCAACTCTACCAGTTGCGAGGCCGCGTTGGGCGCGGCGCGATGCGCGCCTATGCCTATCTGCTCTACAATCCGGGCCGTGTCATGACGACCGAAGCCCGGCAGCGGCTGGAGGCGATCCAGGAAGCGACCGAGCTGGGCGCGGGATTTCAGATCGCGATGCGCGATCTGGAGATTCGCGGCGCCGGTAATCTGCTCGGCGCCGAGCAGTCGGGTCATATTGCGGCGGTCGGTTTTGACCTCTATTCGCGGTTGCTCGAGCAGGCGGTGCGGAAACTGAAGCAGGGGGTTGATGAACTGGCCGCCGATCCGCAACCGCCGACGCCAGCAGCAATCGCGGCCATGCTACAGGCGCCCACGCTGTCTGAGCGGGTGCTGGTGGCGCCGCTGGTCACGCTCGACCTGCCGCTAACCGCGTTCCTGCCCCCCTCATACATCGCCGATGAGGCGGTGCGACTGGCGGTCTATCGGCGCATGGTTGAGGCAGCGACCATTGAAGAGGTGCGTGGTCTGCGGCAGGAGTTGATCGATCGCTTTGGCGGGCCGTTGCCCGAACCTGTCCAGCATCTGTTGCTCTGGTTGCAGATTCGTCTCTTCGCGTTGCAGGCCGGGGTGACCTCAATCACGACCGAACAAAATGAGTTTGTGATCCGGTTCGCGACGACGCTTTCGGCCACAGCGCGGGAGCGGTTGCGACGACGCTTTCCGCGCGATACCGCAATCAAAGCCGGGCTGCAATCGGTGCGGCTGGATCGACGCGCATTCGGCGCCCAATGGCCCGAACGCCTGCTCGCAGTTGTCGAGACGCTGGCGCTGGAACTGGCGGTAGCGGCGTGATGGCTACACACGCGCAATCTGGCTGCGCCGGAAGGCGACAATCACCTGATCGCGCTGATAGCGCTCCTGCGCGCCGGTAAAGATTACACTGTCGTAGCCGTAGCGGTCGAGCCACCACTCAACCACGGTGTCAGTCTCCAGGTCGAGACCCAGACCGGCGCCTTCGCGTCGGATGTGGGTCACCTGTTCCGGCCAGGCCCGCAGATCAATGGTGAACGGGCGCTCAAGCCGCGCCCGGTAGCGCTCTCCTCCCAGGTTCAAGACCCGTTGCAACCACGAGCGCGGTTCTTGCACTTCGGCGGCGACCAGCAGCAAACCGCGACCGGCGGGGGTGCGCTGCTGCGCATCGCCGTACAGAAGCTGGTACCAGTCCTGGGTGACGCTGCCAGCCAGCCAGCGATCGGCTTCGGCAGGCCGCAGGCGACTAATCTGTTCGTTGAGATCCGACACGCGCGGGATACGCGGCGGCGCCATGATCTGAATGGCGGGCACAGGCTGGCTCGTGACGATTTCGCCTGCACCGGTGCGCCACACCGCATCGATTACCTGCATCGGCGGATTGTTGCCCTCGCGGTAGCGAAAACCCAGGTAGCGAAAACCCAGCCGTTCCCGGCCCTCATCCGCTTCGGCAGTGGCGGCAATCGTGATGTGCAACTGCAATCCGCCGCCACACCCTGGGGCCGGAAACCAGACTCGCTCGGCGACAAAGGTGAAGGTCACGCGCCCACCCCTGCTCGCGCGGCGTTCCGTTCGCCGCCAGCCCTGCCCGCTTAGCCCGCTCCAACCGCCAACCACGGCGCGCAACGGCGCATAGATCGCCAGAATCGCCTGCGCCGTCGGCGGCTCATCGAGCACCCACATCCCCGGCGGCACCGCCCCTGACGATGGCAGCTTCACCGTGCCGCCAACCACGCTTTGCTCAACCCGCGCATTCGGCAAGCGCACCGTCATCGGGCTGGCAACCGGCGCCGATCGCATTGGCGCCGACGCAGCGGCTTGTCCACTGCTCAACGCATATCCGCACTCAATGCAAAACCGCGGCGCGCCTGGCGGCAATTCAGCGCCGCATTGCGGGCAAAATCGGGGAGTGCGTTGCGCGCCTGCCATAGGCACCTCCGCTCTGATCGCGTTGCTGGCTCAATGATACCACTTGCCCGCGATCATGCAGCGGTATGTGTGCCTCGGTGGCGCGTCGCCCGTCGGCAGACGTCTCTCTTCGCCCGGTCGCTGACGGGAAGCGATTCCGTGAAACGTCTGTCATTGAGGGAATGACGGTGAGCGCTGGCGGAGCCGGCAGCGCGTTTATGAACCTGACACCCGACAGACAAAGATCGTCTCGCCAACCGGCAAACCAATCCGTTCAATGTCTGCTGGATCAGTCACCAGATCATGCGCGTCAATGCTCGTCACGGCAAAACCCGCCCGATTGAGGCGCGCGATAATGTCACGGCCATACTTGCGCACATGATCGAATTGACCGAAGAAACGCTCGCGTTGAATCGGGTCAGTAATGCTCGGATCTTCATACGTCTGTTCGCCGTGAAGCGGCACCAGAATGATCGCCGTTCCAGCAGGTTTCAGAATGCGATGCAATTCGCGCAGCGCCTGCTGATCGTTCGGCACGTGTTCGAGCACATGACTGCACAGCAGAAGGTCTACTGATCGGGCGGCCAGCGGGATGCTGGTAATGTCATACCAACTTTAGATAGATAGTCACGTATTGGGCAGCCACGCAAACCCGGTCACACCCTGAACCACTGCGGGATGCGCGCGCAGATGCCGACACCGCTCGACCACGCGCGCTTGCATTGCATCCAAGCTGGAGAAGCATGCATTGGCGACCGCTTCCCGCAGCAGCGGCACGACCGGTTCGGCGGGCGACAGCTCCGGCGTGTACGGCGGCAGATGAACGAG
>FWPU01010137.1_pt1 | contig 14252 bp, 13 predicted proteins | sample 2228361 | NCBI WGS metagenome assembly FWPU01 (sample SAMEA103939777, study PRJEB20133) | metagenome
GGGTGGGACGCAGGCGCCTTGCCTTACGGAGCCGGCCAGGGCTGGCGCTACACCGCGGCCTTCTCCAGCGCCTCGCGGGTAAGCTCGATGCCGAAGCCAGGCGCGTCGCTGGGGCGCAGGTAGCCGTTCTCCGGCAGCGCCATGCCTGGCGTGCTGCGCGCCCCCTCGCTCAGAGGCACCCCCGGCGGCGTGCCTACGAAGCACTCGCCCCAGGGTATGCTGGGCATGGCGTAGCACACATGCTGGCCGTAGGCGTCGTTCATGCCGCCGTGGGGTATGACAGACATCCCCGCAGCCTCGGCGATGTGGCATATCTTGACCGTTGCGGTGACGCCACCCACCCACTGTATGTCAGGCTGCAAGATGTCCACCACGTGCTGGCTCGCCGCGAAGAAGAAGGGGAGCATGGTGTACCAGTGCTCGCCGGTGGCCAGCGTCTGCCAGGGCAGCCGCCTGCGCATCTCCACGAAGCCCTGGAAGTCCTCGGGGATCAGGCAGTCTTCCAGCCACTTCAGGTTGTAGGGCCGCAGCCGCTCGGCCAGGCGCACGGCGAACTCCAGGTCAAAGGCCATCCAGCAGTCCAGCATCAGCTCCACGTTCGGCCCGATAAGCTCGCGGGCCTTTGCTACCAGTCCCTCGTTCTTGACCAGGGCATCGAGGCCGTCCGCGGGGCCGTAGGGGCATGCCAGCTTGGTAGCCTTGAAGCCTAGCTCCATGTACCAGACAGTGTCATTGCCCGTGGCGTAGCAGAAGATGCGGTCGCGGGCAGGGCCGCCCAGTAGCTCGTAGACCGGTTTGTTGAGGAGCTTGCCCTTGAGGTCCCACAGGGCCAGGTCCACGGCGCTGATGGCGTAGCTGGCCAGCCCCGAAGCGCTATAGGGCGATGCCATGCGGAACATCATGTCCCACAGCTTCTCGGTCGCCAGGCACTCCTCGCCCACCAGCAGCGGCGCCAGGTGCTCGTTGATGATGGCCGCCACCGGCGAGCTGTAGCTTGTCAGGCCCAGGCCCCAGGTGCCGTCCTCGGCGGTCACGATACAGGCCACCTGGGGCCAGGGCGGACGCCATAGACGGCGCAAGGGCTTGTACTTGGGATAGCGCGAGACGGGGTTGGCTACCTCGGCGTTGTCCGCCCAGGACGGCCGGCGCGGCTTCGTCCTGGTGCGCGGCTCCGGCAACCTGATGGCGGCAGCCTTGATTTCCTTGATCTTCATGAATGCACTACCTCGCCATTAACCAGAATTAGGCCAGCCCAAATTCTGCGCCAGCCGTGGCAAATATGCAAGCAATGCCCGCGCTACGGCCCTGGCGTGGCGCGGCCGCGGTCAAGCTGCATGCCCATGTCATTTATGGCGTGGACCATCTGGTGAAGCCTGCTGGCGCTGCGATGGTTGTAGGCAAAGGCTATCCTGGGCTTGGACAGCAGCTCTGGCTCGTCGGCCTCGGCCGGCAGAGGCGGCGTCTTCTCGATACGCCCGGCGCTCAGCAGGTCGCCGAAGGAGGCGTTAAGCTCCTCGATATGGCCGTCTTCCAGCTCCCGCTCCAGCCTCAGCACCAGTCTGTCCCGGACTTGTCGCATTGAGTGGTAGGTAGAATAGAAGCGCCGGGTCCACTCCACGCCTTCCTGGACGGAGTGGACTACCCTGTACAGCGACAAGTCGTCCGGCGACACGTAGCCGCGGGTGAGCATCTGGCGCTGAATGAACCCGCTCCAGGCTTCCCAGTAGTCGTCTCCGGGCAACTCCATGAGGACCAGTGGCATGGGCGGCGCCTTTCCGGTCTGGAGCAGGGTCAGGGTCTCGAAGCCTTCGTCCTGGGTGCCGAAGCCGCCGGGGAACAGGGCTACCGCGTGGGCCTCCATGACAAAGAAGAGCTTGCGGGTGAAAAAGTACCGGAAGGTGATGAGATTGGGGTGGTCCAGCATGACTTCGTTGGGTGTCTGCTCGAATGGCAAGAGGATGTTGACGCCAAAGCTGCGGTCAGCGCCGGCGCCCAGGTTGCCGGCGCGCATTATGCCCGAGGCCGCGCCGGTGATGACCATGAAGCCTTCCGATGCCAGCGCCCTGGCGAACTCCACGGCCATCCCAAAGTACGGGTCGTGTTCCGGGACCCTGGCCGAGCCGAAGATGGATACCTTGCGGATGTGCCGGAATGGCTTGAAGACGCGGGCCGCGTGGCGGAACTCGGCCACGGCGCGGCTTATGACCTTGAGGTCCAGCGTGTCCAGCTCGTCCCGCTTGCATTTCAGGGCATTGAACAGTAGCTCCCTGTAGAGCCGTGCCCGCAGCGTGGTATCTGTGGTCTCGAAGATAGCTGCGACTTCCCTCAGGACGTCCTCTGTCGTATCCAGCTTCATTTCAGGCATATTGCATGATTCCTGTAGCGGGTGCCTCTGCCCGTAGCGGTCACCTCGCTTTATCAGACCTTCCTCCAGCCTGCGGCGCGGCCCGCAGCGGTGGCACCTCCAGGTGGTAGCTTTATTCTACGACACCGCCTCCAGTCGTTGACACGCCTGTGAGGCAATCCTAGACTACACGGTGACGAACGCCGAGGGGTGTCGGCATCAAGGCGACCCCGCGCGGGAAGGAGATGGCAATGGAGCGACAAAAGCGATCGCAGACAGGGCTGCTGGTAAAGGACACCGAGTCGGCTGCCGGGCCAGCCGCGCAGGCGCGGCGCCAGGGGCATGGGCCAGCCATTTGGCTTGCCGGAGACCCCGCCGACTTGAAGGAGTGGATGGACTACGGAGTGGCTGGCATCGTGACCAATACGGTGGTGCTTAACCAGATGGTCAAGAAGTACGGCCACATTTCCGGGGTGGTCAAGCGCTACCTGGACATCACCGACAAGCCCGTAGTGGTGGAGATAGACGGGCGCTCTACCCAGGAGCTGCTACAAGTAGGGCGGTACTTCACCGCCATGTCCGAACGCGTGATGCTGAAAATCCCCTGCACGGCCTATGCGCTGGGTGCCTTCAGGGCCTTCGCCGAGGAGGGCGTGGAGACTTTCTGCACCACCGTCTTCTCGCTGGCGCAGGCCGCGGCGGTCGCCCAGGCTGGCGCCCATCACGTCCTGCCTTTCTGCGAGCCAGTCAAGGAGATGGGCGGCGACCCGACGAAGCTGGTGCGCGAGTGCGTCCAGATGTTCGGAGGCTGGATGGGGAGGCCGCTTATCATGGCCGCGCTGGTGCGGTCGGTGGAAACAGCTTACGCGGCGCTCCGGGACGGCGCTGACGAGATTGTCATCTTCTGGCCCGTGTTCCGCGACATGCTGTCCCACCCGCTCACCAACACCTGGAACAAGACGTTCATGGACGAGTGGGAGGCTATGCACGCCGCCGGCATGCTGGAGGGAGTGCCGGTAGCCAGCAGCCATTGAGCCCATCTAACAAGGCCTTGATTCAAGCGGTCGTTGCACCCCCACCCCTGGGCCAGGCCCGGACGTTGCTAAAGGGATGGAGGTAGTGCCGACCCTGCTTAAAGGAGGCGGTAAAGTCCCTTCTCCCCTGGCGGGAGAAGGTCAGAGCCTGCCCCGAGCTTGCCGAGGGGATGAGGGGGAGCATTCCATCAATTCACGAGTGACAGACCAGTAGTACAAAAGGCAGAAGATAGCGCTATGATGCTCACACTGCCGCTCTTGAAAAGGCCTCTGGTGGGTGCTAGCATGGTCACGCTTCATGACAGGGCCAGGAAGGAGACGGCCATGCAGACCATCGCCGGCGGGCCTGGAGAGTGGTCCTACGTCATTGGCCCGTACCGCAAGCCCATCGCCAGGGTGGTGCCAGGCGAGACCTTCGTGGTAGAGACGGCGGACGCCTTCGAGAACAGGATAGACTCGCCGAAGGTTGACATTACGAAGGTTGTCAGGCTCCCCTACGTAAACCCTCTCACCGGCCCCATCTACGTGGAGGGGGCCCGGAAGGGCGATACCCTCGCTGTGACTATCCACTCCATAGAAGTGGCCAGGGACTACGGCGTCAGCGCCATCATCCCCCAGTTTGGCGGGCTGTGCGGCACGGTATTCACCCGCACCCTGAACCCGGACCTTCCGCCTCGGGTGATGCTGCATCCCATACGCAACGGCCAAATCACCTTCTCTGAGGAGCTGGCGATTCCAGCCATACCCTGCGAGCCGTTCTACGGCACTATAGGCACCGCCCCCGAGGTGGAGGCCATATCGTCGCTGTCACCTGGCTTCCACGGCGGCAACATGGATGCCGCCGACGTGTGCCCTGGCAATACCATTTACCTGCCCGTCAACGTGGAGGGGGCGCTGCTCTATGTGGGCGACGGCCACGCCGCCCAGGGCGACGCCGAGGTGTGCGGCGTCGCCACCGAGGTGCCCACCCGTGGCACTCTGACGCTGGACGTGATCAAAGGGCGCTCCATTGGCACCCCGAGGATCGAGTCCCGGGACTACATAATGACTGTAGGCAGCGCCAGGCCCATGGAAGACGCAGCCCGCATAGCCTTCTACGAGCTGGTCACCTGGCTGGAAGCCGACTATGGCATCCAGCGTCTGATGGCATACCAGCTCTGCTCCCAGGTCGCACGGGTGCGGCTCGCCAACATGGTGGACATACTCTACTCGGTGGTCGCCAAGTTCCCCAGGAAGTACCTCCCCGCGCGTGTGGCCCGATAGACGCTCCCCATGACGGACCTGCCTGCACCAGAGCACAGGTACATTCAGGCTGGCAGCCTCCGGCTCCACTACGTGGACTGGGGCACTCCCGGCCTGAGGCCGCTGATGCTGCTCCACGAGCTGCAGGACTGCGCCCGGTGCTGGGACTTCTTCGCAGCCAGAGCGCGTTGGGACTATCACCTGCTCGCCCTGGACTATCGGGGCCATGGCGAGAGTGACCGGGCCTCCGCAGAGGCTTACACCCTCCAGGGGTACACGTCCGATGTCGAGGCGCTGGTAGACGGGGCCGGGCTAGAGCAGGTGACGCTTGTTGGACATGGGGCAGGCGGCCTGAGCGCCATAATGTACGCAGTCGCTCACCCTGAGAGGGTTGAGTCCCTGGTGGTGGTGGACGCAGGGCCTGAGGCAACAGACGCCGGGTGTCGGGCCATAATTGAGGAGTCGCTGGCCGCGCCGGAGGAGTGGGAGTCCCTGGAGGCGGTTGTGAAATGGCTGCGCGGCAGGCAGCCCAACGCCGAAGAGGAGGTGCTCAGGCACCAGGCGGTGCACCTGACCAGCAGACAACCTGGAGGCAGGCGCACCTGGAAGCGCGACCGCCAGACGCTCCGCCAGTCCTTCTGCCCTGACCTCTGGAAGGAATGGGCACGGCTCCGGTGCCCGGTCCTCATCGTGCGCGGTCGCCAGAGCAACATACTGCCCCATGACATGGCGGTCAGAATGAAAGAGGCCATCCCCCGCGTGCGCCTGGCCGAGCTAGAGGGCGGCGGCCACTGGATACACCTGGAGTTCCCTGGCGCCTTTGAGGCTGCGGTACGCTGGTTCCTGGACAACCCCCCGGAGTAAGCAAAATGGTGTTACTACTACTAGTAGTGTGTCACTCGTGATTTGATGCATGGTCTTGCCCCCTTCCCCTCGGCAGGCTCGGGGCAGGCTCTAGCCTTCCCCCAGCGGGGGAAGAGAATATGTTCTATCCCCCTGTGGGGGAGAGCTAGAGAGGGGGCCAAGCCTGTCATCAAAACAAAGTTGACGCAGTATTACATCAGGTCCTTGAGGTTCGAGAGTGACTGCTGGCGCTGGCGGCTCTCCACCTGCTTGGTGAGCTTTACGACAGCCTCGTTGACAGGTGTGGGAATGCCGACCGCCTTGCCCTTCTCGACGACGTAGCCGTTAAGGTAGTCCACCTCGGTCTTGCGGCCCTTCATCACATCCTGCGCCAGCGAGGGCCTGCCGGTGCCAATCTGCCGGCTGCCCTCCATCAGGCGGCTCTCGACCTCTTCCAGCACCGAGCCATCCCTGGTGGCATCCACAAACATCTGGGCCGGTATGCCACTTATTGGCTCGATGCTTACGCCCAGCGCAGTGCCGACCTGTACCAGCTCGGCGGCGATGCGAATGGACACGCGGCGCGCGTCCGTGTTCTCGCGTAGCTCAGCCGACTTCAGGCCAGTGATGCCGGCAATGGCGTTGGCCATGCTGTTTATAGCCAGCTTCGACCAGCGCTCTCCCCAGAGGTTGGAGGTGGTCTTGGTGGTGCCCACAGCCCCCAGGACGGCGGCCATCTCCTTCAGCCTGGGGGTTATCATGCCAGTCGGCTCGCCCAGGGTGAAGGCCGGCCGGCTGGCGGGACTGGTGCGCAGCGCGTGCCCAGGCTCGTACATGCCGGCGCCCAGGGTTATCACGCAGCCCATCTCCCGGGTCCAGCCCACCACAGCGGCGATCCTGTCATCGTTGATACTGTTCTGGGCCGAGACGATGAAGCCCGTGGGCGACAGGTAAGGCTGGATGAACCGCACCATCCAGTCGGTGTCGTAGGACTTCACCGCCAGGATGACCGTATCGAACTGGGGTTGGGCTGCCGATACCTGGCACAGGTGCAGCGCCGTCGGGTGAGCAGTGAACTCCTCCTCCATGGAGGTGACCGTCAGTCCCTTGCTGCGAATAGCCTCGACGTTTTCGGGCCACTGGTCTATGACGGTGATGTCATGGCCCGCGCGCGCCAGGTAGCCGCTGATGACTCCACCTATGGCTCCTGCACCCAGGACAGCTATCTTCCTGGCCATCCTTGCACACCTCCGGGAGTGGATAGTAGCAGCGAGTGTAGCAGGCAGAGGCCGGTCAATCAACTCCCCTTTTCCTTCAGGGAGCGAAAGACTGCGTACACCTCTTCTCCAGCGGGCATCGTGGTAAGGGCACCCCGGCCGCGGACCTTGAGGCCAGCGGCTATGCTGCCCAGGAGCGCCGCATCCCTGTAGCCCATACCGCTGAGCAGGCCGTGGATGAACCCGCCGCTGAAGGCGTCGCCAGCGCCGGTGGTATCCACTACCTGCACGCCCGTGTAAGCCGGGACCTGAAAGACCTCGCTTTCGGCTGCGACGAGGGCACCATCGCCGCCGCACTTCACCGCCACCACGGGCACCCCCCTGTCGCGCAGGGCTTCAGCCACCTGACCAGGCCCTGCCTTGTCGAAGAGGGCCACGCAGTCGGCGGGATAGCTTGGCAGGAAGTAGGTGACGTAGGGCAGGACCTCCTCCAGGGCCTTGCGGGCCTCTGCCTGTGTCCACAACTGGTGCCTGTAGTTGGGGTCATAGGACACGGCAACGCCATGCTCGGCGGCAAGCTTCACGGCCTGAAGGACTGTCGCCCTGGCAGTGACAGAGATGGCCTGGGTGATTCCCGAAACGTGCAGCACCTTAGCCGAGGCTATGTACGCCGGGTCTAGGTCTTCGGGCACCATGGTGCTGGGCGCGCTGCCCCTGCGGTAGTAGGTGAACTCCCTCTCGCCGCCTGGCAGCAGCGAGACAAAGTGGACGGCGTTGAAGCCAGGCACCAGCTTGGCGTGACTTACGTCTATGCCTTCCTTGCGCCAGGCATTGAGCAAGTAGGAGGCGAAGGGGTCGCGCCCCACCCGCGTGATATAGCCGGTGGACGTGCCCAGGCGGCTGGCCGCCACCAAAATATTGAGGGTGTCCCCGGCCAGGGACTTCCGGAAAGTCTCCGCTTCGCCAAGGGGCTGGTCTGAAAACAGCTCCACCATGCACTCGCCGATACTGACAAGGTCTGGCATAGAGCCTCCTTCAGCCTGCATCCTGTACCGGGGGCATCCCTCTGACCGATACCCAGGGCGGCAGCACGCCGGCAGTCTTCATGCGCATGCTGTAGACCGAGGTGCGGGCCGTGAAGTACATGGTGCGGCCATCCGGGCCGCCCCAGGCACAGTTGGCGGGGACCTCGGGCAGCCGGATGGTCGCCAGGTGATTGCCGAAGGGGTCGAAGACCCAGCAACCGCCTGGCCCCGTGCAGTACACCCGTCCCAGCAGGTCTACTTTCATCCCGTCAGGCACACCCTCGGCCTCCTCGGAGGACATGTCGGCAAAGGTGCGCCCGTTGGCCAGGGAGCCATCTGGCCGCACGTCGTAGGCCCGGATGTACATGGCCTGGCGAGTGTTGGCCACATAGAGGGTGCTCTCGTCGGGCGAGAAGGCCAGCCCGTTGGGGTACTCCAGCTCCGTAGCGACCGGGCTGAGGCTGCCGTCGGGCGCGACGCGGAAGACCCCGCTGAAGCCCAGCTCCCTCTCGGCCTGCCCCAGGCGGCCCGCGGGGTCGGTGAAGTAGATGCTGCCGTCGGAGCGGCACACGACGTCGTTGGGCCTGTTCAGGCGCTTGCCCTCCCAGCGCTCGGCCAGGACGACGATGCTTCCGTCGGCCTCCATGCGCGTCACCCTGCGGTTGTCCCCCTCGCACATCACCAGACGCCCCTGAAGGTCGAAGGTCAGCCCGTTGGCGCCGCCGCTGTTGCGCCGGGCTACTTCCACCTGGCCTTCCTGCCCCAGCCGCAGTATGAGGGACTGTCTGATGTCAACGAACAGGAGATAGCCGTCCGGGTGCCAGAGGGGGCCTTCGGTGAACACGAAGCCGCTAGCCCTCACCTGGGCCTCCCGCGATTCCACGATGTTGGTCAGGCTGCCTTCCACTGCTGTCCTCCCCGGAGCGTCAGCGCTGCCGGACGTATTTCACGATGCGCCTTCCTCTGCTGCCTTTTACCGGCTGGACAAAGTAGATGTCCCCGTGGGAGTCGCCGGCCACCCCGTGGCAGGACCGGTAGGCCTCCTCTCCCCAGCGGGCCAGGATATGCGTCCATTGTATTCGCCGCTCAATCGGTGTCAAGGACGAGTGACTTGCGCCCGGAAGTAGACGCAGCCTGTAGTATGACGAAGTCGAAAATCCTCGCTAGCAAGGCCTTGACTCGCTTCATATACGGCGCTATTGTAGTCGCTAAAGGCGACCCTGGTGAGCCGCAAGGTATGCTACGCAGCCAACTTTCCCCTGTAGTGCTTGTTGTAGAGGACGACGCGTCCCTCAGGAACCTGCTGTGCGAGGCATTGAAGACTGAAGGGTTCTCTACCTGCGTGGCCTCCAATGGAAGGGACGCTCTGCTGCAGTTTTATCAGCGCCTGCCCGACCTGGTCGTCCTGGACCTCATCATGCCAGAGATGGACGGCTGGGAGACCCTGGAGCGGCTACGCATGGTGTCCAGTTGCCCTGTAATTATAGTCACAGGGCTGGGGACGCCAGAGGACATAATCCGGGGCTTCCTGGAGGGCGGCGCCGACGACTACCTGGTGAAGCCCTTCGGCATTCGCGAGCTGGTGGCGCGAGTCCACGCGGTGCTGCGGCGTTCAGGCCAGATTATCCGGTGGTGCTGATACCGCCCGGGCAGATTGGCGGCCGACATCCTGGGGTCGGGAAAACCTTCCCCATCGAGGGGTGAAGCTTTGTTAGGCGCGCCAAGCCTGAAGATGACCTGCTCGGTCGGCTAGCTGGCCCCAGTGGCAACCTTCTCCAGTGCCGCCTTGACCTCGCTGGCCACATGCTGGTACTCGGCCATCACCTTTTTGCTGGTCAGCACAGTCGGCTTGGAGGTGTCGCGGTAGTCGGGACGCATCTCCAGCCTGCCCAGGAACCTCAGCCCCATCTCACGCGCCAGCTCCTCGCCCGCCCCAGACCCAAACATAGGCCCTGAGAAGTTCTCCACGACGCCCAGGACGTTCACGTGCAGCTTGCGGATCATGTTGATAGAGCGCTGGGCGTCTATCCGCGCCAGCTCCTGGGGAGTAGTCACTACGACAAAGCCGTCCAGGAGCAGCGTCTGCATGACTGTCAGAGGAGCATCCGAGGTGCCAGGAGGCAGGTCAACGACCAGATAGTCCAGGTCCCCCCAGTTGGTGTTCTGGAGGAGCTGGTTGATGGCGTTGTGTACCATGGGGCCACGCCAGATAATAGCCTCCTCCTCGTTCTCCTGGAAGAAACCCATGGACATGACCTTAACGCCAAAGCGCTCAGGCGGCAGCATACGGCGGTCTTCCCCCATCGCCGGAAGGTCAGCCACCTTCATGGCCCTGACCACGTTGGGGCAGTCTATGTCCACGTCCAGCAGCCCGACCTTTGCCTTCTCCTGGGCCAGAGTCACGGCCAGGTTCACCGCGACGGTGGTCTTGCCAACCCCGCCCTTGCCACTGTAAACGCCGACCTTGTACTTGACCCTGGAAAGCGCCTCGGCAATAGCACGCTTCTGCTCGAAGCTGCGCTTCATCGCCTCGATGCGCGCGCGTGCCTGGGCAGCCTGCTGCTCGCTCATACTGGTACTCCTTGGCCCTGCCACCGGCTATCCCGGGCGGCAAGGCAGATGGCGCGCCGTGGCACTCTAGTCGAGTCCCAGGAGCTTCTTACCTTCGTCAGATATCATATCGGGCGTCCAGGGCGGGTCAAAGACCAGCTCCACCTGCACGTCCTCGACACCCTCCAGCTCGGCAATGCGCCACTCGGCCTGCTGAGCAATGTAAGGCCCCATCCCACAGCCAGGGAATGTCAGGGTCATTTTGACCGACACGTTGCCGTCCTTGACGTCCAGCCCGTAGACCAGGCCCAGGTCCACCACGTTGACGGGGATCTCCGGGTCATAGACGTCGCGCAGGGCCTCCAGCACCTGCTCGCGCGTGACAGTCTGGTGCTCTACCATTATGACATCCCTCCTGGCTAGCCCCCTGTAGGGGACTGCGCCCTATCTCTAGTCACCACGGCACGCTTTTACGCACATATTGCATTTTAACACCTTTCTGGCCCAGCGACGACGGCGGAAGAGCCGGCCCTGCCCGGCATTGCTGCGTGGCGCCGCCTCCGGCGCGCCGGTCCGTCTATGCGCTAGCTGGACGGGCATGTGGCCGGGCTACTGGCCGAGGGCGCTCAACACCAGGCGCTCGGCGTAGGCGCGGTCGCCCGACAGCGCGGCGTACAGGAAGCTCCCCTTGTTCTTCAGCACCAGGTGCAGGTCCTCGATCATCCGATGGCGGGCATTGGTGTTGCCGATCTTTATGGTCTCCATACTGGTGCGATCGGCGATGACGCTGAGCATGAAGGACACGATGGCCCCAGGGTACCCGGAGTGACTGACCATCAAGGCACCTACGCCCGATTGTTCGAGGAAAGACTGGTCTATCGTCGCCGGTATCTCTATTGGCTTCTGCGTGTATATCCCGATGGCGACGGTATTGACCCTGACAAACCCGAAGGCCGAGTCTATCTCGCCCACGTCCATCCCGGCCTTCGTCGCCAGGGCCTGCAGGATGCCTGGCTCCAGCCTCAGGAAGCCTACTCCCACCGGCGGAGAGGGCGGATTTGCCGGCAGGTTGGTGATAAGCTGGTAAGCCAGTGGGTTGTGCTGCTCCAGTGGCAACAAGTTGCCAGCATCCAGCGCCTGCCTCAGCGAGTCCGCCCATTCGCCCGTGCCGCTGGCCACCGATAGCTGGTCCACCGTGACTTTGCTCCAGGTCGCGGATGGCTGGGACATCGTGCGCTGCTGAAGGAGTTGCTGCGCAAGCTGGGCCTCTGCCTCGGACGCCAGCGTTAGCGTGCCGCCGAAGGCCTCGACCGCCGGCCCCGCGACTATGGAAGCCCTGCTCATGGCAAGCTGGCTGGGCTGAGGTGCAGGCGCTGCCAGGGGCTGGGCCTGCTGGCCAAAATAGGCAGCAGACAGCGGCAGAGGCGGGTTGCTGCTGATGAATACGTAGCCACTGGCATCCACAGCAGGGACCTGCGCCTCGGGGAGTCCTTCGGGGAGTAGCGCATTGCCGAGGTCTACGGCGGACGAACAGGCTATGCCGGTCAGGGCTAGAAAAACGAAAAACACAGAAAGAATGCTTCTCGTCACTCCCTCCCTCCTCACCAGTATCTGACTGTCCACCTTTGACTCTACGTACCGATAAAGTGTTATGCTCTCACCTCCTTGCAGGCTGTGGCGGATGGAAGCTGGCCCGGACTGGGGCCGCCGTGCCCTGGTCCCGGTGTGCTGCCGACGAGGAAAGGGTTACTCAGCCACCAGCTTGCGCAGGTCTACAATCTGGTCCCGCAGCAGGGCGGCCTTTTCGAACTCCAGGTTGCGGGCAGCATGCTTCATCTGGGACTCAAGGTCCTTGATCAGCCTCACCAGGTCGTCCCTGGGCACCTGGCCGTGCGCCACATAAGGGGCGCGGGTCTCGGCAATGGCCTTCACCCGCTCGGTTATGTCATGCACCGTCTTGCGGATACCCTGGGGGGTAATGCCATGCTCCCTGTTGTAGGCCTGCTGGATGCTGCGACGCCGCTCGGTCTCTTCAATGGCGCGCTTCATGGAGTCGGTGACTGTGTCGGCATACATGATGACATGGCCGTCCACGTGGCGGGCCGCCCGGCCAATGGTCTGAATCAGGGATGTCCATGACCTGAGGTAGCCCTCCTTGTCGGCGTCCAGGATGGCTACCAGGCTGACTTCCGGCAGGTCCAGCCCCTCGCGCAGCAGGTTGATGCCTACCACCACGTCATACACGCCCAGCCGCAGGTCCCGGAGGATCTCGCTCCGCTCCAGGGTGTCTATCTCCGAGTGGAGGTAATGGGTCTTGACACCCATTTCCCTCAGGTAGTCAGCAAGCTCCTCGGCCATACGCTTGGTCAGCGTCGTGACCAGGCAGCGCTGGCCCTGGTCCACCCGCAGCTTGATCTGGTGCAGCAGGTCGTCAATCTGGCCGGCCGTGGGCTTCACCTCGATGACAGGGTCCAGCAGGCCCGTGGGGCGTATCACCTGTTCCACGATCTTCTGGCTGTGCTCGTACTCGTAGGGCCCTGGGGTGGCCGAGACGTAGATTACCTGGTTGACGCGCTCCTCGAACTCGCCGAAGTTCAGGGGGCGGTTGTCCAGCGCCGAGGGCAGCCGGAAGCCGTACTCTACCAGCGTCTCCTTGCGGGACCTGTCGCCGTGGTACATGCCCCTTAGCTGGGGTATGGTCATGTGGGACTCGTCTATGAACAGCAGATAGTCCTCGGGGAAGTAGTCCAGCAGCGTGTAGGGCGTGCTGCCAGGGGCGCGCCGTGCCAGGTGCCGGGAGTAGTTCTCCACGCCTGCGCAGTAGCCCGTCTCCCGCAGCATTTCCATGTCGTAGCGGGTGCGCGACTCCAGCCGCTGGGCCTCCAGCAGCTTGCCCTGGGCCTTCAGCTCGGCCACGCGCTCTTCCAGCTCCTGCTCCACGTCGTGGATGGCCTCCAGCAGCTTCTCCCTGGAGGTCACGAAGTGTTTGGCGGGGTAAATCTCGATGTCCTGACGGCGGGCGAAGACCTCTCCGGTCACCGGGTCAAGCTGGAGGATGCGCTCCACCTCGTCGCCCCAGAACTCGATCCTGACAGCCACCTCGTCGTAGGCCGGCATGATCTCCAGCGTGTCGCCCCGGATGCGGAACTTGCCACGGGCCAGCTCAACGTCATTGCGCTCGTACTGCATGTCCACGAGCTGGCGCACCAGCCGGTTGCGGCTGCGGCGCTCCCCCTCGCGCACGTAGGCGACAAAGCTCTGGTACTCTTCCGGCGAACCCAGGCCGAAGATGCAGGACACCGAGGCGACAATGAGCACGTCCCGGCGGGTCAGCAGCGCCCGCGTCGCGGCGTGGCGCAGCTTGTCCAGCTCCTCGTTGATGTCGGCGTCCTTCTCGATGTAGGTGTCGGTATGCGGGACATAGGCCTCGGGCTGATAGTAGTCGTAGTAGCTGACGAAGAACTCGACGGCGTTTTCAGGGAAGAACTCCTTGAATTCCGTGGCAAGCTGAGCGGCCAGGGTCTTGTTATGGGCAATGACCAGCGTCGGCCGCTGCAACTGCTCTATGACGCAGGCCATGGTGAAGGTCTTGCCGCTGCCAGTGACGCCCAGCAGCGTCTGGTGCTTGAGGCCATGCCGGAGGCCATCTACCAGCTCTGCTATGGCCTGGGGCTGGTCGCCGGTCGGTCTGAACTCCGAGACTATCTTGAACCCTGCCACAGTCCCCTTCCTGCGTGACGTTGATTACTCCATTCTACATAAATCTACGTCAGAACGTCATGTGACTTGCTTGCAATTTTCCGGGCTTTGCACCATCCCTCATTGACTGCGCCATGAACTCTGGGTAACTCGCCTTTGTCACCCGCTATGGCAGGGCGCGTGGACCGGCGAGGAGGACGACCTGTGCCTTACGGAAACATGGCGTAGTGGTGTGTCACCTGTGATTTGATAGAGTCAGTCCCCTCCCGCCAGGGGCCAGGAAGTCCCTTCTCCCCTG
>FWPU01009676.1_pt1 | contig 14251 bp, 20 predicted proteins | sample 2228361 | NCBI WGS metagenome assembly FWPU01 (sample SAMEA103939777, study PRJEB20133) | metagenome
GGACCGCCGCCGGGAGGTGCGGAGCAGGGCCGCCAGGAAGAAGACGGTGGTGGCGCCGGCGCCGACCACCGCCTCCGTGAACGCCACGTCCACGGCGCCGAGCACCGCCCAGATGAGGGCCATCACGAAGCCGTACGTGCCCAGCGCCAGGGCGGCGATCAGGAGGTCGGCGGCGTGCACGGCGACCAGGGCCAGCACGACCAGCAGCAGCAGGAGCGGTGGCAGCAGGGTCTCGGTCACGGCGCCTCCCGGCGCCAGGGCCGGAGGCCGATCCGCAGCGCGGCCCGCCCGATGGCGTGGGTGGAGGTCGGGTTGGCCAGGAAGATGAACGCGGCCACGAAGCCGACCTTCACGGCCGTCAGTCCCGGCCCCGCCCACAGGGCGACGGCGGCCAGCGTGAGCAGCAGGCCCAGCGTCTCCGACTTGCCCACCGCGTGCAGCCGGGTGTAGAAGTCGGGCATCCGCAGCACGCCCAGGGCGGCCACGGCGTGGAAGAAGAGCCCGGCCGCCAGCAGCGCGCCGATCAGCAGGGTCACCGGGGCACGCCCTCGCGCTCGAAGTAGCGGGCGGCGGCCAGCGAGCCCACGAAGCTCAGCAGCGCGTAGGCCAGGGCGATGTCCACGAACATCTCTTCCCGCCCGTAGACGACGCCGACCAGGAGCAGCACCACCGTGGTGCTGGTGCCGAAGGCGTTCAGGCCCAGGATGCGATCGAAGACCGTGGGCCCGACCGCCAGGCGGTGGACGTACACGAGCACCAGGACCAGGTGGGCGATGGTGACGGCGGCGAAGAGGACGGTCACGCGGCCTCTCCGAACACGCGGGCGACGCGCCGCACCATGTCGCCCGCCTGCAGGCTCCGGGCCCCGTCCGCGGTCAGGGCGTGAACGACCAGCGTGGAGCCGTCCACGTCGAGGGTGACCGTGCCCGGCGTCAGCGTGATGGAGTTGCCCAGCGTGGCCAGCGCCTCGTCGCTGGCCAGGGACGTGGGCAGGCGGACCACGACCGGATCGATCGGCAGCCGGGGATCCAGGACCACCCGCACCACCTGGAGGTTGGCCACCGCGATCTCCTTGAGCAGCCACGGCAGGTAGGCGAGCAGCCGCGGGGCGACGGCGAGCGCCGTCTGCAGGGGGCGGACGTCGGCGTTGGCCCACGCGACCAGGAGGGCGGCGGCGGCGCCCAGCCCCAGCGACAGCGGCGTCCGGTGCTCGGTGAGCAGCAGCCAGAAGACGGCGCAGACGGCGAAGGTCAGGACCCCCGATCTCAGCCGTGGCATCGCGCGCGATTCTAGCGCACCGGCGCTATGCTATGCTTGCTCGGCATGACCGCCGCCCGGCGCTACTTCGAGGACATCGAGGTCGGCGAGGAGTACGAGTCCCCCGGGCGGACGGTGACCGAGACGGACATCGTCCTGTTCGCCGGGCTCTCGGGCGACTACAACGTCCTCCACACCGACGCCGAGTTCATGAAGAAGTCCATCTTCGGCGAGCGGATCGCCCACGGCCTGCTGGGCCTGGCCATCCAGTCCGGCCTGTTCTACCGCTCGGGGCCGGTCTTCGCCACCGTGGCCTTCCTCGGCCTCCGCTGGAAGTTCAAGGGGCCCATCAAGATCGGCGACACGATCCGGCTGCGCACCCGCGTCAGCGGCAAGCGGGAGACCTCCCGGCCCGACCGGGGCATCGTGGTCGTCGAGCGCCGGGTGCTGAACCAGCGCGACGAGGTGGTCCAGGAGGGCGAGACCGACCTGATGGTCGAGCGGCGGCCCGCATGACGGCCACGGCCGAGCGCGCCTACTTCGAGGACGTCACGCTGGGGGACAGCGTGGAGAGTCCCGGTCTGACGGTCACCGAGGCCCACGTGAACCTCTACCACGGGCTGACCGCCGAGCCGCCGGACGACCCGGGCCGGGTGCCGGACCTGCTGCCGCTCTGCCTGTCCACGGGGCTGGGCTGGCGGGTGCCGCGGCCGCCCCTGGCCGTCCTGGCCTTCCTGGGCGTGGAGTGGGAGGTCGTCAAGCCCCTGCGCGTGGGCGACACCATCCACGGCGTGTCGCGGGCGGTCAGCCGGCGCGCCATGCGCGAGGGCGGCATCATCATCGAGGAGCACGAGGTGATCGACCAGCGCGGCCAGGTGGTGCAGCGCGGCCGCTTCACCTTTCTCGTGGCAAGGAGACCCGCACCATGACGTTCGACCCCCGTCACTGCAGCCGCGTCCTCCTGGACGGCCCCGACCGGGCGGCCGCCCGCTCGTACTTCCGCGCCGTCGGCTACACCGACGAGGACCTGCGCCGCCCCCTGGTGGGCGTCGCCCACTGCTGGATCGAGCTGACGCCGTGCAACTCGAACCACCGCAAGCTGGCCGAGAAGGTGAAGGAGGGCATCCGGGCGGCCGGCGGCACGCCGGTGGAGTTCAACACCATCTCGGTCACCGACGGCATCGCCATGGGCACCGAGGGCATGAAGGCCTCCCTGATCAGCCGGGACTGGATCGCCGACTCGGTCGAGCTGGTCGTGCGCGGCCACCTGCTGGACGCCTGGGTCGGGATCTCCGGCTGCGACAAGACGATCCCCGGCATGGTGATGGCCATGGCCCGCCTGGACCTGCCGAGCCTGATGCTCTACGGCGGCTCCATCATGTACGGCGAGTACCGGGGGCGGCGGCTGACCGTGCAGGACGTGTTCGAGGCCATCGGGGCCCGGAACGCCGGCAAGATCGACGACGCCGAGCTGCACGCCATCGAGTGCGCCGCCTGCCCCGGCGACGGGGCCTGCGGCGGGCAGTTCACCGCCAACACCATGGCCACCGCCTTCGAGATGCTGGGCGTGTCGCCCATGGGCGCCAACGGCGTGCCGGCCGCCGACGCGCACAAGGGGGAGGTCGCCTTCCAGGCCGGGCGCCTGGTGATGGACCTGCTGGCCCGGGGCGTGCGGCCGCGGCAGATCATCACCCGCCGCGCGCTGCAGAATGCCATCGCCGGCGTCCTGGCCACCGGCGGCTCCACCAACGCGGTCCTCCACCTCCTGGCGGTGGCCCGGGAGGCGGGCGTGAAGCTCGCCATCGAGGAGTTCGACCGGCTGGCCCGGCGGACCCCGCTCCTGGCCGACATGAAGCCCTGGGGGCGCTTCACCGCCCCCGAGATGCACGAGGCGGGGGGCATGCCCGTCGTCGCCCGCCGGCTGCTGGAGGCCGGCCTCCTGAACCCCGACGAGCGCACCGTGACCGGACGCACCATCGGCGAGGAGGCGCGCGCCGCCCGCGAGACGCCCGGGCAGCAGGTCATCCGGCCCCTGGCCGACCCCATCGCCCGGCACGGCGGGCTGGCCATCCTCAAGGGCAACCTGGCGCCCGAGGGCTGCGTGGCCAAGCTGGCCGGCCACCGGGAGGAGACCTTCCGCGGCCGGGCCCGGGTCTTCAACCGCGAGGAGGACGCCTTCCAGGCCGTCAAGGCCGGCCGGATCAAGCCGGGCGACTTCATCGTCATCCGCTACGAGGGGCCGAAGGGCGGTCCCGGCATGCGCGAGATGCTGCACGTGACGGGGGCGCTGCAGGGCGCGGGCCTGGGCGGCAGCGTGGCGCTCATGACCGACGGGCGCTTCTCCGGCGCCAGTCACGGCTTCATGGTGGGGCACGTCGCTCCCGAGGCGGCGGCCGGCGGGCCCATCGCGGCCGTCAAGGACGGCGACACCATCGTGCTGGACGTCAAGGCCCGGCGGCTCGACCTGGAGGTGCCGGCGGCCGAGATCCGCAAGCGGCTCCGGAGCGTCAGGCCGCCGAAGCCGCGTTACGTCACGGGGGTGATGGCCAAGTACGCCCGGCTGGTCTCGAGCGCCTCGGAGGGCGCCGTCACCGGCTGAGGGACAGCATCCCGCCTGGCAGCCGCGCGGGCGGGCCGGGGGAGCGCGATCGGTGGAGCGTCTGCTGCTGGTGTGTCTGGGCGGGGCCATCGGCAGCGGATGCCGGTACCTGGTGGGCCTCCTGGCGGCGCGCTGGCTCGGCACCGACTTCCCGTGGGGGACGCTGGTGGTCAACCTGACGGGCGCCTTCGTCATCGGCTTCGTGCAGCAGGTGGGCCTGGCGACCCTGCTCATCCCCGACACCACCCGCCTGTTCCTGACGACCGGGATGATGGGCGGGCTCACGACCTACTCCACCTTCAGCTACGAGACCGTCCGCCTGGTCGAGTCGGGCGCCTGGCCCCAGGCGGTGGCCAACGTCGTGGCGACCACCATCCTGTCGCTGGCGCTCTGCTTCCTGGGGATCGCGACCGGGCGGCTCCTGCTGCCGTTCAGGAGCTGAGCGTGCGGCGCATCGAGGGCGAGCAGATCCTGATGCGCATCTTCCTGGGCCAGTCGGACCAGTGGCAGGGCCGCCCGCTCCACGCGGCGCTGCTGGAGCTGTTCCGCTCCCGCGGGCTGGCGGGCGCCACGGTGCTCCAGGCGGTGGCCGGGTTCGGGCCGGACTCCATCGTGCACACGGCGAAGCTGCTCCGCCTCTCGCGGGACTTGCCCATCGTCATCGAGGTCGTGGACAGCCCGGAGCGGCTGGAGGCGGTGCTGCCCGAGGTGGACCGGATGATGCAGGGCGGACTGATCACGATGGAGAAGGTGCGCGTCATCCACTACGAGCGGAGCCCGGACCGGCCGGCCTAGCCGGGGCCCGGGCGGTAGCGGATGACCCGGGCCCGCTCCACCGTGATGACCCCGCCCGCCATGAGCTCGCGCAGCCGGGGCAGCACGCGCTCGACGTGCTCGGCCGTGTCCACGACCTCGATGACGACCGGCAGGCCCTGGGCCGTCACCTCGAGCGCCACGGTGTGGAGCTGCCGGTCGTGGCCGAACCCCGCGATGCCCTTGAGCACGGTGGCCCCGGCCATGCCCTCGGCCCGCAGCAGGTCGAGGATGACCTGGTACAGCGGCCGGCCCTCGCGCAGCCGGGACTCGCTCAGGTGCAGTCGCAGCAGGACCTGCTCGCCCTCGATGCCCCTCATCGGCGGGACCGACCATACCATGCGGGGCGAGGAGGGGTGGGACCGCGATTCGCCGGTCTCCGGCCGCGCCCGGCCGGTACCATGAGGACATGGAGACGCTGCCGCTGGGGGCGGGGATCAGCCCGCGCTTCATGGCGTACCTGGACGAGGAGCCGCTGCAGGACCTGACCGTGCTCGACGTGGGGACGGGCACCGGCCGGCTGGCCCTGGCGCTGGCGCCGCGCTGCCGCCGGGTCATCGGCGTGGACCGCGAGGCGAGCGCGGTGGAGGAGGCCCGGCGGCGGGCGGCGGCGGCCGGGCTGGCCCACGTGGAGTTCGTGGTCGCCGACGCCGAGGCGATCGAGTATGCGGCCTTCGGTCCCGGCCTGGTGACCGCGCACCTCTGCCTCTCCGACGCGATCGTCGAGCGCGCCGGCCGCGCCCTGGGCCCCGGCCGGGTCCTCGCGTTCGTCGCCTTTCACGCCGATCAGTGGCGCGAGACGGGGCGCCGCTCGCGGTTCGCGTACGACGAGGACCAGGCCCGGACCGTCCTGGCCCGCTGCGGGTTCGCGGTCGAGCGCCTGGAGGTCGAGCAGTCGGTGCAGACCTTCGACTCGGTGGAGGCGGCCCTGGCGGCCGTGGCCGGGCTGGAGGACCGGTGGCGCCGGGACGGGCGCTGGCTCCGGTACCGGGAGTACCTCGACCGCGGCGGCCGCACGCTGACCCGCAGCCACCTCCTGGGCAAGGCCCGGCGCCGATGACCCTCCGGGGCCTCGTCCTGGCGGAGGCGGTCCGCGCGCGGGCGCGCGCCCTGGGCTTCGACCGGGTGGGGATCGGCCCCGCCACCGCGCCCGACCACGGCCCGGCCTTCGAGCGGTGGCTCGAGGCCGGCCACGCCGGCACCATGGACTACCTGCACCGCACGCGGGCCGAGCGCCTGGACCCCGGCCGGCTGCTGTCCGGGGCCCGATCGGTCATCGCGGTGGCCTGGGTCTACGGCGGCGGCGAGCCGGGCATGTCGGCCGACGGCGCCGGCCGCATCGCCCGGTACGCCCGGGGCCGGGACTACCACGACGTGCTCCGGCCGCGGCTCGAGGAGCTGGCGCGCTTCACCGAGGAGGTGGCCGGCCCGGAGGCCCGCAGCCGGGCCGCCGTGGACACCAGCGCGGTGCTGGAGCGCGACCTGGCGGCCCGGGCCGGGCTGGGCTGGATCGGCAAGAACACGAACCTGCTCCATCCCGAGCTGGGGTCGTACTTCTTCATCGGGGTCGTGCTGACGACCGCCGAGCTGGCGCCGGACGCCGCCCAGCCCGACCGCTGCGGCACCTGCCGGGCCTGCCTGGACGCCTGCCCGACGGCGGCCTTCCCCGAGCCCTACGTGCTCGACGCCCGGCGCTGCATCTCCTACCTGACGATCGAGCACCGGGGCGCGGTGCCGGACGCCCTGCAGGCGAGCATCGGGGACTGGCTGTTCGGGTGCGACGTGTGCCAGGAAGTTTGTCCGTGGAACCGCAAGGCGCCGGCGGCGAGGGCGGGCCGGGAAGCCGGCCGGGCGGAGATTCCGCCGCTCCCGGAGCTGCTCGCGCTCGACGATGCGGCCTGGCGCCGGCGGTTCCGGGGCACGGCGCTCTGGCGGGCCCGGCGCGCGGGTCTGCTCCGGAACGCCGCCATCGTGCTGGGCAACCGCGGCGATCGCGCCGCCGTCCCGGCGCTGGAGGCCGCGGCCCGCGACGAGGACTCGACCGTCCGCGAGGCGGCCCGGCGGGCGCTGCAGAGGATCCCGGCCTGACCGCCGCCTGCCGCGCCACGCCTTCTGGTATCCTCGCATCGCGATGCGGGTGAAGCGCCTCGACCACTTCGGGGTGGACGTCGCCGACCTCGGGCGCGCCGAGCGCTTCTACACCGAGGTCCTGGGCATGACGGTCCAGATGCGGCTGGCCGACCAGGTGCTGCTGCGGTACGGCGACGGGGCCTGCGCCCTGTTCCTCAAGCCCGACCGGACCCCGGGCGGCCTCGACCAGATCCAGAACCCGCTCGGGAAGTCTCACCACGCCTTCGAGGTCGAGCACGCCGACCTCCTGCGGGCTCAGGCGGTGTTCCGCGAGCGCGCCATTCCCTTCCACGCCCCGATCGACTGGGGCGATCACGACTGCCTCTACTTCCTCGACCCCGACGGCAACCTGCTGGAGCTGGTCGCCTACCGGTGAGGCCCCGGGCATCCCGGGCCGGTCGCGCGTTGACGCCCGGCGAGGGGCGAAGGAGCCCGACGTGACCAGGCCATGCTCCGTCTTCAGCAGGCGGCGCGAGCTCGCGGCGCCGGGCCGGCACGGCTTCCACGCCGCCGGGGAGCATTCCAGCCAGCCCGATCCAGGCTAGAATCCGGGGCGTCATGCTGACCACGGACCGGGTGGCCGGCGCGGCGCTGGCGCTGCTCGCCCTCGGCGTGCTGCTCGAGAGCCGCCGGCTGCCGCTCGGCACCCTGCACGCGCCCGGCCCGGCTTTCGTGCCCGTCGTCCTCGGCGTGATCCTGCTCGCCCTCGGCGCCGCCCTGGTGGCGACCGGGGGCGCTGCCCGGCGGCTCCAGGCCGGGGACTGGCCGGAATGGCGCCACGCCGCGGCGATCCTGGCGGCCGGCGCGTTCGCCGCCCTGGCGCTGGAAAGGCTCGGCTACCGGCTCACCGTGGGGGCGATGCTCGTCTTCCTGCTCGGCGTCGTCGAGCGGCGGGGCGTCGTGACCACGCTGGTCGTGGCCGCGGGCCTGGCCGCCGGCTCCTTCTTCCTCTTCGACACGCTGCTGCGGGTCCAGCTGCCCCGCGGCCCCCTGGGCCTCTAGACGCCGCGTGGCCGAGACGCTCGGCAACCTGGCGAGCGGGTTCTCGGTGGCGCTGGCGCCCTCGGTGCTGCTCTACGCCTTCGCGGGCTGCCTGATCGGGACCGTGGTCGGCGTCCTGCCCGGGGTGGGTCCGCTGGCCGGCATCAGCCTGCTGCTGCCGGCCACCTTCGGTCTCGACGCCACCCGGGCCATCGTGATGCTGGCCGGCATCTACTACGGCGCCATGTACGGGGGCTCCACGACGTCGATCCTGATGCGCATTCCCGGCGAGGCCGCCTCGGTCATGACGTGCATCGACGGCTACGCCATGGCCCGCAAGGGCCGGGCGGGCGCGGCCCTGGCCATCGCCGCCGTCGGCTCCTACGTGGCCGGCACCATCAGCGTCGTGGCCCTCATGGTCCTGGCTCCGCCGCTGGCCGCCTTCGCCCTGCGCTTCGGCCCTCCGGAGTACTTCGCGCTGCTGGTGCTGGGGCTCCTGATGCTGGCCTACATGTCGAGCGGCTCGATGCTCAAGTCGCTGGCCATGGCGGCCCTGGGGCTCCTGGTCGGCACGGTCGGCATCGACGTGATGTCCGGCTACTTCCGGTTCGTCTACGGCGTCGTGGAGCTGGGCGACGGGATCGGCGTGGTGCCGGCCGCCGTGGGGCTGTTCGGGCTCTCCGAGATCCTCCTCACGGCCGGCCAGGCCCGGCCGCCCGAGGTCATCAAGCCGCGGCTGCGCGAGCTGCTGCCGTCGCGGGAGGAATGGCGGCAGGCGGGCTGGCCCGTCGGGCGGGGGACGCTGCTGGGCTTCGTGATCGGCATCATCCCCGGCTCCGCCCACATCATCTCCTCCTTCGTCTCCTACGCGCTGGAGCGGCGGCTGTCGCGCCGGCCCGAGGAGTTCGGCCGGGGGGCGGTGGCGGGCGTGGCGGGGCCGGAGTCGGCCAACAACGCCGCCACCTCCGGCGCGTTCGTCCCCATGCTGGCCCTGGGCGTGCCCTCGGGTCCCATCCCGGCCGTCATGATGGCGGCCATGATGGTGCACGGGGTGTCGCCCGGCCCGCTCCTCATCCAGCAGCAGCCGGAGCTGTTCTGGGGCTTCATCGCCTCGATGTACGTGGGCAACGTCGTGCTGCTGATCCTGAACCTGCCCCTGGTCGGGCTGTTCGTGAACCTCCTCCGGGTGCCGTACCCGCTCCTCTACCCCGGCATCCTGATGTTCTGCGTGCTCGGCGTCTACTCCGTGAACGGCAGCGTGGTGGACGTCTGGATCATGCTGGCCATGGGCCTGCTCGGCTACGGGCTGCGCAAGCTGGAGTTCGAGACCGCCCCCATCGTCCTGGGCCTCGTGCTGGCCCCGATGGTCGAGCTGGCCCTGCGGCAGTCGCTGGCCCTGTCGGCCGGGCAGTACGCCGTCTTCGTCACCCGCCCCATCGCGGCCACCCTGCTGGCCGCCGGGCTCGTGCTGGTGCTGTTCAGCCTCCGGCCCCTGGTCGGCCGCGCCATGGACTGGCGGGCGCGGCTGGCGCTGGCCGAAAAAGGAGAAGAGCTATGAGCCGCCTCCTCGCCGCCGTCCTCGCCGTCGTCCTGGCCCTGGCTCCGGCGCCCGGCGTCCTGGGCCAGGAGCCGTACCCGTCGCGCCCGATCACGATCGTGGCCCCGTTTCCGCCGGGCGGCGTGGCCGACCTCACCGCGCGCCCGGTGGCTGCGGCGCTGGAGAAGGTGCTGAGGAACCCGGTCGGCGTGGTGAACAAGACGGGGGCCGCCGGCGCGGTGGGCATGTCCTACGTGGCCAACAGCAAGCCCGATGGTTACACGCTGCTGCTGGCGCTGTCCTCCATCTCGATCATCCCCGAGGCCGACAAGCTCTTCGACCGCAAGCCGGCCTTCACCGTCGACCAGTTCGTGCCGCTGGCCCTGATCTCGGCCGACCCCACCATCCTGGTCGTGCGGACCGAGAGCCCGTGGAAGACGGCGAAGGAGTTCATCGAGGACGCCCGCCGGCGGCCGGGGCAGATCTCCTACTCGTCCTCCGGCATCTACGGCACGCTGCACATGGCCATGGAGCTGCTCTCGCACGCCGCGGACATCAAGCTGCGCCACCTGCCCACGCCCGGCGCCGGCCCGGCCATCACCGCCATCCTGGGCGGGCACGTGGACGCGCTGGCCTCGGGCCCGGCCGCGGTCATCGCCCACATCGAGGCCGGCAAGCTCCGCCCGCTGGCCTCCTGGGGCGACTCGCGCCATCCGGCGCTGCCCGAGGTGCCCACGTTCAAGGAGCTCGGCTATCCGGGGGCCGAGTTCTACATCTGGGCGGGGCTCTTCGCGCCGGCCGGCACGCCGCAACCGGTCGTGGCCCGGCTGGAGAGCGCGCTGCGGGAGGCGGTGGCCGATCCGGACTTCAAGGCGGCGATGGAGAAGCTCAAGACGCCCATCGCCTTCAAGCAGGGCCAGGAGTTCCGCGCGTTCTTCGAGGCCGACGCCCGGCGGCTGGCCGAGGGCGTCAGGCGCGTGGGCCGCGTCGAGGACAGGAAGTAGCGGCGGCGGGCGCGCCGCGCGAGCCGCCTCGCGCGGCGTGCTACAATTTTTCGCGTCATGGCCATCCTGAAGGTCGCGCGGCTGGGCCATCCCGTGCTCCGGCAGAAGGCGCGCCCGCTGGCGGCGGAGGAGGTCCGCGCCCCGGAGACCCAGCGCTTCATCGACGACATGATCGAGACGATGCGGGAGTACGACGGGGCAGGGCTGGCGGCCAACCAGGTGCACACGCTGCTGCGCATCGCCGTGATCGAGGTCCAGGGCAACCCGCGGTACCCCGACGCGCCCCACATCCCGCTCACCGTCCTGATCAACCCCGTGGTCACCCCGGCGACGGAGGAGATGGAGGAAGGGTGGGAGGGCTGCCTGTCCGTGCCCGACCTGCGGGGGCTCGTCCCGCGCTACACCGCGGTGCGCCTGGAGTACCTGGACCGGGACGCACGGCCGCAGGGCACGCTGGCCAAGGACTTCTTCGCCCGCGTCATCCAGCACGAGACCGACCATTTGGACGGGATCGTCTACCTGGACCGCATGCGCGACCTCTCGACGCTGTCGCACATCGCCGAGTGGCAGAAGCACTGGCTGGGCATCCGTGAGCAGGGGGAGTGATTACATGGGGGGCTCCGGGCGCCCCCCAAGCCCCCCGCGCGGTCGCCCCGGCGAAGCCGTGGCGCCCGCGAGCGGCGTCGAGGTCGCGGCCATCCCCTGGACCCCGTAGGCCGTCGAGCGGCCGAGCAGGTGGAAATCGCGCATCGCGTCCTCCGCTGACACCGTCTCCCGTGGCGGCGCCGCGCTTCTACGGGCCGGGTGGCCGGCCGCCAAGGCGGCATCACGCCCGATGGTAGGGGTGGCCCGTGAGAATGCTGTGCGCCCGGTAGAGCTGTTCGACGAGCACGAGCCGGCCGAGCTCGTGCGGCAGGGTCAGCCGGCCGAGGGCGAGCACGAGATCGGCCCGCGCCGTCACCGCCGGGTCGAGCCCGTCGGCACCGCCGATCGCGAAGACCACCCGCCGCCCCTCCTCCCGCCAGCGCCCGAGCCGCCGGGCGAAGTCGAGGCTCCCGAGCGTCTCCCCCCGCTCGTCGAGCGCCACGAGGACGTCGTCGCGCGCGAGCCGGCCGAGAAGCGCCCGCCCCTCCTCCGAGCGGCGGCGCTGCGGATCGGCGGTCGCCGCCTCGACCTCGGCGAGCTCGAGCGGCCAGGGCAGCCGAGCCCGGTAGCGCTCGACCAGCTCCAGGATCGGCCGGTCGCGGCAGCGGCCGACGGCCAGCACGAGGCAGCGCACGGCGCCCGTCTAGCCCGCGGCGGCGCGGGTCGGCGGGACGAGCGACCAGAGCTTCTCGATATCGTAGAAGGCGCGCGTCTCGGCGCGGAACAGATGCACGATCACATCGCCCGCATCGATCAGGATCCAGGAGGCCTGCGGGTCCTCGAGTCCTTCCGCCGAGGCCGAGCCGTGCCCCGCCTCCTTGAGGCGCAGGAGGAGCTTGTCGTACCGGTCACCACCACCATCCAGTCGGCGATCTGCGTTTTGCCCTGGAGCGGGATGACCACCGGATCGAGCGCCTTGTCGTCCTCCAGCGAGCGGGTCACGAGACCGAGGAGCTCGTCGCTCGAAAGGGCGGCCGCGGCTTTCGGGCGGTCCTGGCCGTCGGCTGATCGAGAATCGTCGATCGCTCGTCCTCCTGCTCGCCCGGGCACGAGCTCGTCGCTACCCGGGCGGCCACGCCCCGGCCGCTCGGATCGCCGTGCTCGACGCCGGATGCGGCCGTACCTTGAGAAACACCCAGGCGGGCGGCCGGCACTCGACGAGCTCGCCCGCCCTCCTAGCATCGAGCCGAGCGCCGACGAGCCGCTGCGCCGCGGGCCCGGCCAATGCGGTACGAGCATAGGGGTGGCGCTCGACGACGGCAACCGGCACACGCGCCACGATCTCCTCCCAGTGCCGCCAGCGGGGGAGCTGGGCCAGGTTGTCGGCACCCAGGAGCAGCACGAAGCGATGGTCACGCCATCGGGTGAGCCGGCGGAGGAGATCGACGGTGTAGGTCGTGCCGAACCGGCGCTCGAGGTCGAGCACCCGGATCCGCGGATGGCGCGCCATCGCCATCGCCGAGGCGAAGCGGGCCGCGAAGGGCGCCATGCCCGCCCGGGGCTTCAAGGGGTTCTGCGGGCTCACGAGCCACCAGACCCGATCGAGACGGAGCCGCTTCAGGGCCTCGAGGCTGAGATGAAGGTGACCTTCGTGGGCCGGGTTGAACGAGCCGCCGAGAAGGCCCACGCGCAGCGGGCGGCCGCCCGGAGCCGCCCCCTCCCGCGGCTCGTCCGCTTCGAGCGGCAGGAGCAGCCGTACCCGCCGCCTGAGCCCGCCGGTCGGATCGGCCGGCGGCGCGGGTCCGGCGAGCGTCAGCCCGGTCGGCACTGGCCGCTGCCGCGCACCACGTATTTGAAGGTCGTGAGCTGCTCGACGCCGACCGGGCCCCGAGCGTGCAGCCGGCCGGTGGCGATGCCGATCTCCGCCCCCATCCCGAACTCGCCGCCGTCGGCGAACTGGGTGCTCGCATTGTGCAGCACGATCGCGCTGTCGACCCGCGCGAGGAAGGCTTCGGCCGCGGCCCGATCCTCGGCCAGGATGGCATCGGTATGGTGCGAGCCGTAGCGCTCGATGTGCTCGATCGCCTCGTCGAGCCCCGCCACCACCTTCACCGCGAGGATCGCGTCCAGATACTCGGTCCACCAGTCCCGCTCCTCGGCCGGCACCGCGCGCGGCTCGAGCGCCAGGGTCTCGGGGCAGCCGCGGATCTCGCAGCCGCGCCGGATCAAGGCGTCGAGCACGGGCGGCAGGAGACGGGGGGCGGCCGCCCGATCGCACAGCAGCGTCTCGGTCGCCCCGCAGATCCCGGTCCGCCTGAGCTTGGCGTTGACCGTGATCGCCACCGCCATGTCGAGGTCGGCGCTCGCGTGCAAATAGGTGTGGCAGTTGCCCTCGAGATGGGCGAGCACGGGAATCCGGCTCTCGGCATAGACTCGGTCGATCAAGGACTTGCCACCGCGGGGCACGATCACGTCGACGAATTCGTTCATCTTGAGCAGGTGCCCGACCGCGGCCCGATCGGTCGTGGGCACGGCCTGGATGGCCGCTACCGGTAGCCCGGCCGCCTCGAGGCCGGCATGGAGGCAGGCGAGGATCGCCCGGCTCGAGCGGAAGCTCTCGCTGCCACCCCGCAGGATCGCGGCGTTGCCGGCCTTGAGGCAGAGCCCGCCCGCGTCCGCGGTCACGTTCCGGCTCTCGTAGACGATCCCGATCACCCCGAGCGGGACCCGCACGCGGGCGATGTCGAGCCCGTTGGGCCGGGTCCAGCGGGCGAGCTCGGTGCCGACCGGATCGGGCAGCTCGGCGATCTCCTCGAGCCCGCGGGCCATGGCCTCCATCCGCTGCTCGTCGAGCATCAGCCGGTCGAGCATCGCCTTGCCGAGCCCGCGCGCCCGCGCCTCGGCCAGGTCCTCGCCGTTGACCGCGAGGATGTGGTGACGGCGGGTCCTGAGCTCGGCCGCGGCCCGTCTGAGAGCGGCGTCCTTGGCGGCGCGCGGCACCGTGGCGAGCGTTCGCTGGGCCCGTCGGGCGGCCGCCCCGAGCTCGTGCATCTGCCGTTCGAGATCGTTCACGGCCCCGCTCGCCATCGCACCCTCCGCCACCCGAACCGCGCCTAGCACCGAGGACGGCCGTCCGCCAAGCGGGGGGCTCAGGGGCAAGCGGGCGGCTCAGGGGAAAGGCAGGGGCAGCGGCAGCGCCATCGGCCGGATCAGCCCGTGCATGACCCGCTGCTTGAGGGGCGGCAGAGCCGCCAAAAGGCGCAGGCCGAGCGTGCGGGCGAGCCGTACGGGAGCGAGATCGCTCGCGACCGCCGCGGCGAGGCCCTCGGTCACCGCGAGCCGGGC